>OGVP01000090.1_pt1 | contig 13058 bp, 17 predicted proteins | sample 1575791 | NCBI WGS metagenome assembly OGVP01 (sample SAMN07581537, study PRJEB24739) | freshwater metagenome
TTGATAATGTTTTAATGAATCCAGATATGTTCACAATAGAACAATCTAAACAAATGGGAATCTGGCCACCAAGTGATATCGTAGCACATGGTGTCTTTCCCTATATCAAACGACTTAAAGAAGAAAATTTAAGAATTCTTGATGTAGGCGTAATGAAGGGTGAAAATGCTTACTATATGCTAAGTCTTGATGAAAAAAAGAAGATAAAGAAAATCTATGGTGTTATCTCACAATCTGAAGGCGATCCAAATGATTATGAGTCAGTTCTAAAGAAGAATATGGAAGGTCAAGATAGATTTAGTCTAAACTATACAAATCAACAATGTAATGTGATATGTATTAATGCTCATTCTGATATCTATAACAATCTTAAAAAGTATTATCCTTTACTAAAACACAATGGTATATTCTGTGGTAATGAACATCACTTAACACATGTGAAAGAAGCATTAAGTAAATTTAGAAGAGAAGTGAAGATTGGAACACCCATTATGGTATCCAATGGTTGCTGGATGTGGTATAAGAGGTGAGTTTATATAAATAGGTGTGGTTCACGGTGTAACCAGCACCTAACCACTCTAACGCTGAAAAGGAGCGCCAGCCATGCCTATTTATCACAAGCACCACATTATACCTAAACATATGGGAGGAACAGATGATCTTTCTAATTTAGTTTCTGTTACAGTAGAAGAACATGCCAATCTACATAAACAATTATGGGAAGATTTAGGACATTGGCAAGACAGAATTGCGTGGTTAGCATTATCAGGACAAATTAAAACGTCTGAAATTACAGATATTATTAATCAAAAAATAAGTGAAAAGTTGAAAACATTGTATAATAATGGACTTGTTCCTTGGAATAAAGGAAAAATTGATATCTATTCTATAGAACAGAGAGAAAATCTAAGAAACTTAGCAAAAAAACAAAGAGAAAATATGACAAGTGAAGAAAAAGAATTGCATAGCATAAAATCAGGAAAAGGCGCTAAATGGTATACTAATGGAAGTGAAGAAATGTGGATAAAACCTGAAGAAAATATTCCTGAAGGTTGGATTTTAGGAAGAAAACCTGTAAAAAAAGAAACAAAAGAAAAATCACGAAAATCACATTTAGGTCAGACGCCATGGAATAAAGGAGTTAAGGGTAAACAAGTTGCTTGGAATAAAGGATTGAAAAAGGAGAAAACATTATGAAAACTGCTTTAGTATGTGGAGCCGGTGGATTTATAGGACACCATTTAGTTAAAAGATTAGTTTCTGAAGGTTATTGGGTCAGGGCTGTAGATATTAAATATCCTGAATATGAAGAAAGTTATGCACAACATTTTGTTCTTCGTGATCTTCGAAATCAAAGAGATGTCCATGAAATTATTGGATATGCTGGTGTCTGTAAAAATCCATATCAAATTTTTGCTATGCAGTTTGATAAGCCTTTTGATGAGATTTATCAATTAGCCTGTGACATGGGCGGAAGTGGATATGTGTTCACTGGTGACAATGATGCTAATATTATGCACAATTCTGCTACTATCAATTTGAATGTTCTTAATGCTGTAAAGAGTTATAATGAATATAATAAAGTAAATCAAACAAAAATCTTTTATTCATCATCTGCTTGTATCTATCCAGAAGAAAACCAAGTTGATGCTAATAATCCAAATTGTGAAGAATCATCTGCATACCCTGCTAACCCAGATAGTGAATATGGATGGGAGAAACTTTTCAGTGAAAGACTTTATTCATCATACAATCGCAACTATGGCATTCCTATTCGTATTGCTCGTTATCATAACATCTACGGCCCACTAGGAACATGGCAAGGAGGTAAAGAGAAAGCTCCTGCTGCTATCTGTCGTAAAGTTATTACATCTGACAAAGATATTGAAATTTGGGGTGATGGTAAACAAACTAGATCATTCCTTTATATTGATGATTGTATTGATGCTACTCGGCTACTAATGAAATCAGAGTTTATGGGTCCAGTAAATATTGGGTCCGAAGAAATGGTTTCTATCAATGAACTGGTTGATATTGCTTGCTCTTTTGCTGATAAAAATTTAGAGAAGAAATATATTACCGGTCCTCAAGGTGTTCGTGGTCGTAATTCTGATAACCGACTCATTGAAAAAAAGTTAGGATGGAAACCTAAGTTTATTCTTGAAGCAGGTCTCAAAAACACATATAATTGGATTAAAGAGCAGGTGAATAATCATGAACGTATTAAACCTAGGATTTACTGATACTTTTGGTTCTATTGAAAACTTTTTTACCAAAATACTGTCAGAGAAATATCAAGTAGTCAGGAACGATCAAAATCCTGACTATCTTATCTTTGGTGATAAAAATTTTGGTAGCAATAACACCAACTACGATAATAAAAATTGTTTCAAAATCTTCTATACAGGCGAAAATGAACGACCTTGGAACTATAGATGTCACTATTCAATATCATTTGATCATGATACATTTGAAGGTAAAAATTATAGATTGCCCTTATATGTAATCTATGACTATGATAATCATTTCAGAGATGTTCCTAATACAAGCAATATCAATAGATACCCTAATGATCTTTTAGAAAATAAAGGATTCTGCTCATTTGTGGTCAAGAATGGTGGATGTCAAAAGCGCAATGATTGGTTCAATAAACTTAATCAATACAAAGAAGTAGCATCGGGCGGTCCTTTATTCAATAACATTGGATACATTCTTCCTCGTGGTGAAGAGTCTGTATCAGCAAAACTAAAGTTTCTTAATTCTTATAAGTTTAACTTGTGTTTTGAGAATAGTAGTTATCCAGGTTATGCTACTGAAAAACTCTATGAAGCTCTTTGTGCCAAGACTGTGCCTATCTATTGGGGAAGTCCAACCATCGAGTGTGACTTTAATACTAAAGCATTCTTGAATTGGCATGATTATCGAGATGATGATTTGTTCTTTGAAGCCATTAAAGAGATTGATGAAAATCCAGATATGTATGAAGAAATGTATCTCCAGCCTATGTTCTCGGATTATCAAAGACAGAATAAGTTTTTTGATAAGGATAAGTTTCTGAATTGGTTTGACAAGAATGTTTATAAGGGTGTAATAAATGGATAATGCTTTAATTATATCTCCTACTGGCTGTTCAATGTTCTATGATGAATATGACAGAAACTATCATTGGCGAGCAACTAGTCCAGATAGAACATATGAAACTGTGATTATTGGATTCAAAGAAGATTATGAACCAGAACCAGATTCATACGATCATTTTTTTCATTATCCTATTCGCTATAAGTGGAAGCAATTATCTGAACTACTGAATTTCTTAAAGACTAAAAATATACATTGGGAGAACTATGACTATATCGGATATTGGGATGATGATTATTGTACCGATATTAAGTCAGTCAATAGAGCATTAGAATTAGCCAGACAAAATGACTTTAGATTATTTCAGCAATCACTAACATCATGGACTGTATATCCATGTCTACAGCAAAATAAAGATTGGATCTTTGCTGAGACCAACTTTACTGAGATGGGTGTACCATTTTATAGGCAAGATATCTTTAGAAAAGTATTGACATTATTACAAGATTATAAGTATGATGAATCTGAATGGGGTATTGATAAGATTATGTGCTATTATCTTAGACAAACTGCCCATGTAGTTCACGAAGTATCAATCAAGCATATGAGACGAGAAAGTTGGTATGATAAAACTAATGCTTTTAAAGAAATGGATTATCTCATGAAAGATTGGTTCCCTAAGTATATGAAAGATCGATTTAATATTGATTATAAATACACTGACGAGCAGGTCACACTCAAGGCCTATGTGAAACAACAATAATCAAGGTGAATTCATAATGACAAAACGAGTTCTTCTAACTGGTGGTGCCGGCTTCATCGGTCATCACATCGTTGATCTTTTCTTACAACAAACAGATTGGGAAATTATTTCTCTTGACCGATTAGATTATTCTGGTAATCTCAATCGTTTACATTCTGTTGTATCTAAGTATCCTAAAGACACACAAAAAAGAGTTAAGATTGTATGGCACGATCTTAAAGCAGAGATTCGTGAATTAACATCTAACTTTATTGGCGATGTAAACATTATTCTTCATCTAGCAGCATCAAGCCATGTTGATAGATCCATTAGTCATCCTATGGAATTTCTAATGGATAATACACTTGGCACAGTCAATCTTTTAGATTATGCCAGAACACTTAAAAACTTAGAACGATTCATTTACTTCTCTACTGATGAAATCTTTGGATCTGCTCCTGATGGTGTATTATATGGTGAATATGATAGATATAATTCAACTAATCCTTACTCTGCATCTAAGGCAGCAGCAGAAGAATTTTGTGTAGCCTATGAAAATACATATAAACTACCTATCTTTGTTACACATACAATGAATGTTTTTGGAGAACGTCAACACCCAGAAAAGTTTATTCCTATGTGTATTCGTAAGATTAAAGATGATGAAAAGATTTTTGTTCACTCTGATCCATCTAAAACTAGAGCAGGAAGTAGATTCTACATTAATGCCAAAGATGTAGCTGAAGCTATGTATTTTCTTCTAAATCTAAATGAAGACCAGCATCAATTTATCAAAAAGCACATGGATATTCTTGGTGTTCGTTGTCCTAAATTTAATGTAGTGGGCAAAGAAGAGATTGATAATCTATCTATGGTCAAGATTATTGGTGAAGCACAAAATAAAGATCCAATTTATGAGATGGTAGATTTTCATACATCAAGACCAGGACACGACTTGAGATATTCTCTTGATGGAACTTTTATGAAAAAACTTGGATGGGAACCAAGAATTAGTCTAAGAGAAAGACTCCATGAAGTAACTAAATGGTCACTTAACAACCCAGAATGGATTGAACTATGACAACAATTCTACAAAGATTTTTTGAAAATGTAAATCATTCTTCCGACAAATGGGAACCTTACTTTGAAATCTATGAAAGGCATCTGAGAAAGTATCGAGGTCAGCCTGTCAATCTAGTTGAAGTAGGAGTTCAAAAAGGCGGATCACTTGAAATGTGGAGTAATTACTTTGGTGGTAGTGCTAACATCACAGGTATTGATATTGATCCTGAATGTGCTAATCTAAAGTATGATACTAATAATATTAATGTTGTTATTGGTGATCAAGGTGCTGAAGAATTCTGGAATGAGTTCTTTGTGAAGTACCAAAGACCAATTAATATCTTCATTGATGATGGTGGACATTATATGGATCAACAAATTTTTACATTCGAGAAGGTTTTCCCTAAAATGCCAGTAGGAAGTATCTATATCTGTGAAGACTGCCATACTAGCTATATGACGCATAATGGAGGAGGATATGGTGTAAAGTCATCTTTTATTAACTATGCTAAAGGTTATATTGATGTTATTCATGAAAATTGGATTAATGAATTAGATACTGCATTAGAACATAAGAAAAAGATTGGTAAAGACTTGACAGGTATCTTTTTCTATGATAGTGTGGTGGTATTTGAAAAATCTGGTAAGAAGGAGATGACTCGTGTTTTCCCATCAAAATTCATCTAAACTTAAAGAATGTCTTGCTTGCGGATCAAGTCATCTAAGACTTACTCTTGATCTTGGTGAACAGCCTCTAGCCAACTCATATAAAGATTCGCCTGATCAAATACAAGAATCTTTTCCATTGGCTATCAATCGTTGCGAAAAGTGTTATCATGTGCAATTAACACATGCTGTTAATCCTGAACTTATGTTTAAGGAATATCTGTATGTGTCTGGAACCTCTTTGACCATGAGACAACACTTCGATTGGTTCGCCAACTTCACCAAAGAGTATTTTAATTTTGCGAATGCTCTTACACCAACCACTGTACTGGATATTGGCTGTAATGATGGAACACAGCTAGATTATTTCCAGGAGAAGGGTTTCACTACATTTGGTGTTGATCCTGCAGAAAATCTATACGAACGATCATCCAAGAACCACACAGTCTTTAAAGCTTTCTTTGATATAGATTTTGTTGTCAATCATCCAGAAACATATGATATTATTACTGCTCAAAATGTCTTTGCACATAACTACGATCCATTGAAGTTTCTATGTGCGGCAAGAAACATCATGAACAGTGATACTCTATTATTCGTTCAAACATCACAGGCAGATATGATCTTAAATAATGAGTTTGATACGATTTATCACGAACATATCAATTTCTTCAATATCAATTCAATGAATGAACTATGTAAACGTAAAGAACTTTATCTAATTGATGTTGTAAAATGTCCTCTTCATGGTAATAGTTATATCTTTGTAATTAGTAAAAATAAGTCAATTCGTCGCCAAGCTCATATTCAAAATCTAATTGATATGGAACGAAAAGCAGGATTGATGAGTGAACAAACATATATAGAGTATGCTAAAAAATGTGAAGAAGTTGTATCTGAACTTCGTAATATATCTAATGACTATAACCGTTTTGATGTAGGATTTAGTGTAATTGGATATGGTGCTGCTGCTAAGGGTATGACATTATTGAACTATTCAAAGATTAAATTAGATTACATTATTGATGATAATCCTTTGAAGCAAGGTAAGTTTACTCCTGGTTCTAATGTTCCTATTGTTTCTTCGGATGTTTTAAAAGATATTAAGAATGGTATTTTATTCATTCCTCTTGCTTGGAATTTCTATGATGAGATTCGTTCAAGAATCAAGTCAGTTAGAAATAATGATTATGACCTTTTCTGTAAATATTTTCCAAAGGTTGAAATTAAAACATGAACATTCTTTATTATCATGTATATCTAAGTGATGATCCTGGTGTATGGTCTTCCATAGTATTAGAACAACTAAAATGTATGGAAGATTATAAAATGCTTGAATCATTAGATAGAATCAATGTCACCGCTATCACACAACACGATTATAGAAAAGAAGCATTTCAAAAGTTGTGTGATAGTTTCTCTGTTAGATTTAATATTGAGTTTATAGAAAACCCTTGGCGCAATGACCGTCAAATGATTCAAAACTTAGAACACGAATCAACAATTACAGAAAACTATACATATCGTAAAATATATAAAGATTGTCACGGAATTAAAAATGATTTCAATGTGTGTTATATTCATACTAAAGGGGTAACATCAACTATTAGACATCTTGAAACATCTAATATTCAACAGTATAAAAACTATTACTACTGGAGACAATATTTGAATTGGGGTGTTCTTCAAAATTGGAAAGCTTGTGCCTATGCTTTAGATTTATTTGATGTTGCTGGAATCAACTATTATGATACACCTTCAAAACATTATAGTGGCAATTTCTGGTGGGCCAAATCTAACTATATAAAGAGACTACCAGATCCAGCTACAATTAATTGGTGGAAAGAACTACAGCAAAATACAACAAACTCTTGGCTCAAAACTGCACCAGATAGATATCGTGATGAACAGTGGTTATGTGGTCTAGATAATGTTAGAGCATTTAACTACTTCACATTACCAGAACAAAGAAACCCTGCATTTAAGATTTTGACTTCTAATCAATACAAAGGAAAGTTACATGAATAACAATATGATTTTGGAATCACAAATCGTACAACGTGATTTTGATAAGCGATGGGAACGAATTGTTAAAGTTATGGATCATGAGAATTCATATACGTTCTCCAATGAAAATGGAGTACCAGTAACTTTGATTCCTGAAAAATGGATTACAGTAGCAGTTTATGATTTTCTAATGGAAGAGGTATAATAACATGGCACTAAATGTAAAACTAATCAGACTAATCACAGGTGAAGAACTAATTACAGAAGTCATCCATCAAGATGAAAAGCAAGTTGTTATCAAGAATCCAATTCGAGTGGTTCTTATGCCAAATCAATCACGAGACCCTAAAGCAGCACCGACAATTGGATTTGCTCCATGGGCAGAATTTGCAGATACAGATAAAATTGAACTAGACAAATCACATGTTCTCTATATCGTTACACCAATTCAAGAGTTTGTGAATCAATATAATACTATTCATGGAGGGATTGTTGCGCCGTCTTCTAAACTTATCTTACCCTCTTAACAGAGATTGTTCACTTCGTTTTACTCAACAATAACTGTATTTGGAGGTTAAGGAAGAAGGATATAAAAACATTCATTGAAACGGCTACATAGCCTTTATATCAACAAATCAAGCACTTGTCAAGTAAAAAATAACATTGACCTGATACAAAAAGTATGTTATTCTCTATTCAATATTTTATGAAAGGATATTAGATGACTTCATTCTATACCAATGTTGTCGTATATGGTTCTAAAATCTTGTATAGAGGTATTGAAAATGGAAGAAAAGTAAGACAGAAACTTGACTATAACCCAACCCTGTATGTACCATCAAAAGTACCTACAGGGTTTACTACTATTTCTGGGCAGTATGTTTCCGAGATCAAACCAGGCAACATTCGTGATTGTCGTGACTTCGTAAAACAATATGAATCTGTAGATAACTTCAAAATCTACGGCAATACACGATATGAATATGCCTATATCGCAGACAATTTCCCCGGTGATATCGACTGGGATCTTTCGTATATCACAGTAGCCAATATCGATATCGAAGTCGGTTCTGAGTCTGGTTTTCCCGAACCCAGTCTCGCCAATGAACCACTCACGGCTATCACAATGAAGACCAATCATGGTAAATTCATTGTCTTTGGTTGTGGTGATTTCAATAATACCCGAGATGATATTGTCTATATTAAGTGTATGGATGAAATCGACCTAATCAAGAGGTTTATCGATGAGTGGTCTGGTGATTATCCAGATGTAGTTACCGGTTGGAACATTGAAAGATTCGATATCGTCTATCTTGTCAATCGTATCACCAAACTACTAGGCGAATCTTGGGCTAAAAGGCTATCACCATGGAATATTATCTCATCTTCTAAGACCACCAATAAAGTCGGTCAAGAGGAAGATGTCTATAAACTTATCGGCATTGCTACACTCGACTATATTACCATGTATCGTAAATTCTCACCAAAAGGACAATCACAAGAAAGTTATAAACTAGATCATATCTGCCATGTAGAACTTAAAGAACGTAAGTTATCCTATCAAGAGTATGGCAACCTACACAATCTCTATAAAGAAAACTATCAACTGTTTATCGAGTATAACATTAAAGACGTTGAACTGGTTGAGAAATTAGATGAAAAATTGAAACTCATTGAACTAGTTCTCACACTAGCCTATGATAGTAAGACGAATATGGATGATGCCTTCTCACAAGTTCGAATGTGGGATGCTATTATCTTTAACAATCTCAAAGCATCAAATATTGTTATTCCACCAAGTGAGAGGCACACGAAAGATGAAGCTTATGTTGGTGCATATGTTAAAGATCCATTGATTGGTTTACATCATTGGGTGGCATCATTCGATCTCAATTCGCTCTATCCACATTTGATTGTCCAATGGAACATATCACCCGATACATTTATTCCACCAGAGGACTACACAGATGAGATGAGACAATTTCTGGCTAATAACAATATCAATGTGGATACTCTGCTATCCAAGTCTATTGATACAAGTTCTCTAAAGTCTATGGGCGTTACTCTCTCACCTAATGGACAATTCTTTTCTGTATCTCACCAAGGCTTCTTGGCTAAGATCATGGAAGATATGTATAATGGTCGAACTGTATATAAGAAGAAAGCCATTGAAGCAAAGAAGCAACTAGAGAAAGTCCTGGCAGAGATCAATCGCCGTAAAAAATCGTAGCAAACAAAATAAAACTAAATACTTCTGTAGTGCTAAAAGGAGTATTTTATGCCTAATCAAAAAAGTCATATCACTAAAAGTGTCAATCTAAACATAAAACATATTGAAAAATTGCTTATTGAAGGGTTTAGTGTTAGTGAAGTTTCAAAAACACTATGTTTATCTTATGCTGCCATTTATAATGGTATAAGAAGGCATAACATGTCACATCTTGTTAGTGTAAGTAAAAATGGTAAATCAAAAACTTCTAAACAATATCATAATCGTATTCAAAAATTTGATTATGATACATTAGAAGTAGAATATATTGATAATAAATTAAATTTATATGAAATTGCTGATAAGTATAATATGAGTGCATCATCTGTTTTTTTATACATGAAAAAACTTGGTATTAGTACAAGATCCAAAACAGAGGCTTCTCTCTTAATGTATGAAAAGAAGCCGGAGATAAAAGATACCCTTCGTCAATTAGCTTTCGATGGTGTAACAGGTATTCATAATAAAAATTTTAATAGAAGAGAAACTTGGATTGAAAAAACTTTTGAAAAATTTTGTCAAGAAAATAACATAACATTTATTAAACAATATCAAATTGATGGTAAAGGACATAGATACGATTTCTTAGTATTGAATAAACTTCTCGTTGAACTTGATGGAGTATTTTGGCATAATACGAATAAACAGAAGATGTTAGATGAAGAATATAATAGACTTGCAATCCAACACGGTTATGATATAATTAGGTTTACAGATAGAGATATCAAAAAAACGAAAGGACAATGTTTTAATGAAATTAGAAAATTTATCTGACCAAGAGTTAGAAGAGATTAAGCAAAGCCTTGAAAGGAAAATTGCACGGTATAATAACCTGCAATTGGCTAAAAAGGTGTGTCTTTAACTCTGCCTACGGCGCTTTGGGGAATCAGTATTTTAGGTTCTATGATATCCGTCAAGCCACAGCTATTACTACATCAGGGCAGTTGGCTATTCGATGGATCGAGAATAAGTTGAATGAGTATCTAAATAAACTATTGGGTACTCAAGATAAGGACTATGTTATTGCATCGGATACGGATTCAATTTATCTATCTCTTGATGAATTGGTACGCAAAACAATTAAAGAAAAAAATCCTACTGCTGACACAAGAACAACCATCAAATTCTTGGATAAGATTTGTGAAACTAAAATTCAGTCGTTTATTGACAAGAGTTATAGTGAACTTGCTGAATATCTTAATGTAGTCTCACAGAAGATGCAGATGAAAAGAGAGGCTTTGGCTGATAAAGGTATCTGGACAGCCAAGAAAAGGTATATTCTCAGTGTTTATAATAATGAAGGTGTCGAGTATACTGAGCCTGATCTGAAGGTAATGGGACTAGAGATGGTAAAATCTTCCACACCATCTAGTTGCCGAAAGAAACTCAAAGAAGCCATTGATGTAATTATGAACAAAGATGAATCGGCCATCATTGACTTCATTGATGCCTATAAGAGCGAATTCAAAAAAGAAGACCTATCAGAGATTGCTTTCCCTCGTGGTGTAAATGGTCTTGGTAAGTTCTCTGATAAGAAGATGATCTATGGCAAAGGTACACCAATTCATGTTCGTGGTTCTTTGCTATATAATGATTTAGTTAAGAATATGAAACTGGATAAGAGGTATCAGTATATCAAAGAAGGTGAGAAGATCAAGTTTATTCACCTGAAAGAACCAAATACCATTCGGAGTAATATCATTGCTTTTCCTCAGGATCTTCCTGCTGAGTTTAATCTACACAAGTTTATTGATTATGATACACAATTCGAGAAGGCATTTGTTGAGCCATTGAAGATTATTCTGGATAGCATTGGATGGAAAGCAGAGAGAGTATCAACATTAGAGAATTTCTTCAAATGACCGATATAGAAAGAGTAGTAGAACAACTGGCTATGTGGCGTAGGAAGAAGTTCTCATTATTTCCTGAAGATGTTATGAATATGCTTATTGAAAATGGATTGATTACCAAAGAAGAAGTTGAAAAAATTATTGAAGATGGTAGTAAAAAAGAACTTGACATCCGTCTCCCAAAGGTGTATATTACTATTCTAAGATGAGTTGAAGCGGGTGTAGGCTAAATGGTATCGCCGGGACACTTAAAATGTCCGTCGTTTGTGGTTTCGAATACCACCACCCGCACATAGTCCTCCAAGAGTCATATATAAGCATAAGATAAGACTTTTATATGAATCTTGGAGGATTCCATTAAATTCTAAATGAAATGTAATCAAGGTCTGTAAGCATTAAAGTGATGCCGGCCGCTCATAACGGTCAGAAGGCGGGGCAGTACCGTCACGGACTACCACTTTTCACTTGATATAGAAGAAAAAGTATTATACTATCATAAAATACCAAGCACTGGTACCAACTCTAAAAGGATGAACATCATGGACTTCATTGAACGTGTTTTTGCTGCAATTAGTATCCTTTTTGTTTTATCTCTGCTCACATTCATCGGCATGACAACTTACTATCAATTCACAGGAAAATCCTGTAATAATACAGCAGCCATCATGAATCTGGAATCTAAGTATTCTTTTTCGACTGGCTGTTTGCTCAAGGTAAATGGACAGTTTCTACCTAAGTCTGAAGTTGTATCAGTAGAGCGTGATGGTAAAATTGTGTTTGTACCAAGGAATCCTACTCGCATTGAGGTTACAAAATGAAGAAGTTAATCCTAATTGGTCTTGTATCACTATTACTTGCCGGTTGCTCAAGGTCTGTTGCGTATACCGTTGTTCATCGGCCTCCAGTAGATGATCGAGTAGTAAATCAGAAGATCATCCAAGAACGAACTAACTTCCTCAATCTTGTTATGTTTATGAGGGACACTAAGACGATTTCTTCTGAGTCGAAAACTGAAGTTATCCGTCGTATCGAGTTGGCTGGGTTTGGCTATATCTGTGAACACAATCGTTGTTTTATGCATCGTGGTCAGATGAAAGTTCAGATTCAGCCAGATCATATCTATATTGAGTATCCTGATCGGTCAACAAAGCGTGTATGGGATACTACTACAGCGGCTGATATGATCTACAATTAACTAAATATTAACTTATCTAGTGTATAATAGTGAGACGGAGTCCTTTTCTGGAGGGCTCCGCCTTTTTTCATATTCAAACAGATAGAAGGAGCCAATGAAAAACAAACTATTGCCGTATATTACCTTTATGACAGGTATTATACTTTCTGGTGTTGCCGGATTCTTTTCTATTATTGGCCTTACCACTTT
>OGVP01000094.1_pt1 | contig 12791 bp, 24 predicted proteins | sample 1575791 | NCBI WGS metagenome assembly OGVP01 (sample SAMN07581537, study PRJEB24739) | freshwater metagenome
TGCAAGTAATTATTGACCGCCTTGGAGTCCCTGTTTTAAGGAGTGCAAGCTAATATGGGTGCTGTTATTCGATCCACCACGCTTAATGCTGGCGGAAAAATACTTAGAAAATCCCAACGCTCAACCGAGGTGGACGGGCTGGTTACTCTTGTTGAAACCTACATTATTAGGACTTCCGACATCGCCGATCTTGAGCCAGACAGAAACACGCCTCATTCATCCTTTTCCTCCGCAACCCCAACCTATTCAAGAATGCTTGTTGAAACGACAAGGGTTGACCCTTTGGACGGGGATTTGTCCGAACTAGTGGTTACTTATGTTGGGCTGGACTACGCAAGTGGATTGCCACCAGCCTTTATCACCACGGTGGGCCAGCCCGGAGCCGGGGTCTTTGGGGCTGATGCGGCCATTGTGGTTAGATACCTAACAGCCGATTCGCTATTTAATACGCTTAAGGGATCACAAGTAACGATTGCGGCACAAGGCACACAACTTGCACTACCAACAAAAAAACTTCTTCCAACAACGATCAACGGAACGGCCATGCCGCCCAACCCAAGGCAAAGGGAATACAGGAGAAGCAAAAACGCCGCAGAGCAAATTGCAGAACAAAACGAGGCTTTTACTAAAAGCATAAAAGCCCAAGGATTTGTTTTCTTTTCGGGCCGACCGCCGTACACCTTCAAGCCAGAATATGAATGGGTTTATGCCGGGTATGTGCAGAGCGGAATCAGCTTTCAAAGGCGGGGGCTATTCAACCAAATTGAAGAACAATTTACGGAATATTTTAGAGGTTCAGATGTGTTTTACACATCAGATGGAATTATAGATTTGAACAAGGTTCTCGCCTTCTCGGATATTAACGCAACCTTTTAAATGAGAACAAGCCCACTAAGGCCGTTAAGGGAAACTCCCGCTGGCGTGGCGTTATCGGCAGAATTTTTCAATGACATAATCAACAGGGTTGAAGACTTGGTGCTACAAGCCCAACTTCAAAAGCCTATCGCCGGAGATAATATTCAAATAGACTATACGCCAAATGGGGCGGTTATTAACTCAAATATTGAATAATGATTTCGGTTCCAAGAATACCCCAAGTTGAGCCAAATCAAAGGCTAGACTTTGGTTTGGTTAATCATATTATCAAAAGAACGGAATATGCCGCAGGGCTTTTAAGGCAGTATAAATGTATTGCTGGTGATAATATTTTTATTGAGCAAAACCTAGATCGAACAAGAATAAATGCGGGCGTGGGGAATATGTTTATTGGAATTGCAGGATCAACAGGGGGGCTAAGATCAATTCTAGCATTTAATTCTTTTATCGTAAATAGTGCTGTCCCAGTTCTTGACGCTCCGCTTGGAACTGCAGTTGATTTTGGGGGAGGGTCTTATAGACTTACAAATGATGGGCAGAATCAAGTTGGGGCGGTGTGGAAAACCAGCCGCATAAATGCGTCTTCTTTTTCGGCTTCATTTTTTTACTCAATAGGGGGGTTCAGCTCAGCGGACGGAATAACGCTAATTTTTTCTTCAAGCAAATTTCTGGTTGGAACTGGTGGAGGAAATGGATATCAAGGAGGCCCAGCGACTAGCGTTGCGATAGAAATTGATATCTTTCTTAATCCAGAATTTGACCCAAATAATTCCCATATTGCCGTACTATCAAATGGAGATGTGACCAAGCATCTCGCAATTTCAAGTCCTACCGTTAGGCCATCTGGGACTTTGGCGTGTTCTTATTCGGGGGGAAAATTAAACATAACCCATAACGGAATAAGAATAATATCATATTCAATAGACATTCCCCAAATAGTTTTGGCATGATTGACACAAGGTAATTCTTATGTCTGCAACCCTTGACCTCTACATTGACACAGCCACAGGCGAACTTATTCAAGGAGGGGCTTCTGTTGGGGGGTCGCTTCCAACTCTTACTAGAAATGATTCCTACACCCTTCGGTTGCGGCTTTTGGAAAAACAGCCCAACGGTCTTTACAATGACATTGATTTAACCGGGGCAAGCCTTAAGGCTGGCATTGGGGAAATTGAAGACCCGCCCTCGGCAGGGGCATTTAAGCTAATTTGTAATGGGGTTACTAGCGATGCCATTGACTACAATGCCTCTGCCTTAGCCGTCTATAACGCCATTTCAAACAATGTTGCAACGGTCAGTCTTTATGGTGGCGAGGCGAGTGCATATCTTTTAACCGCCACACAAAGCAACACGGCGATGAGTTTTTCCGCCGATACCTTTACCCTTTTCCCATCAAGCACTATTTTAATTGGAACAAGGCGAAATCCAGCCACAGCGATTGCCGCACAGCAAACGATTCGTTTAATAAAAAATCCGATTGTTTATGCCGATTCTTTTGTTAATTCATCAACATCCAATGCCATTACTCTTTCTAAAATCCAAGACGGCTCTTCCACGCAAAATGAAACCTATCAGCTAACGATTGGCCCAGAGGTTTTGGGAGGGTCTTATGCCTTGGTTTTTGGAACCAACGCAACAACGGGCATTCCGCCGGGGGCAAGTGCCGTATCTGTTCAAACAGCGATTTCCTCTGGAATTAACACAATCACATCGAACTGCTCCGTTCAAGAGGATTCCAAGGGTGGGTATATAATTTCGTTCACGGGGCGGCTTGGCCTCACAAATGTAACAACCAACCTTACGCTTGATGCCTCTGGAATTGACTTTATTCCATTCAAGCAAACCACTCTTACGCTTTCCACGGCAGAGCTTGAAGATGCCTTTTCAGCGGCGGGAACCGACACAATTTCCCCCACCATTGAAATTGAGCTTACGCAGAACGGAACGCCAAAAACAATCTATCAAGGCGAAGTAACAATTCGCAAAGACTTGATTACCGTTGGCTCGTCCGTGCCGGGGCCACAAGCATCATATTACACAAAAACAGAGGCCGATGCCATATTTGCAAGCAGAATTGGGGATGTTGCATTTTATGGAACAACACCAATAAGCCAACCAGCGAACACCAATGTAGTTAGTGCGCTTGTTGATTTGGGCTTAATAGCCACAACGGTCACGCTTGGGATTCCGACCAATGTTGTTACTGACTTTGCTTCTGGAGTTTATGTAAGCACAAGAACGCTTAGGGATGCTTCTGCTGTTTCAAGCGTTAATTGGCAAGATAGGGGCTTGCTTAATTCAAGCGGAACAACCGCCCTTTTTTGGAATGGCTCCGCTGTTTCTGTAAATACAACGCTTGTTATTACGGACAATAATTCCATCAGCTTTGGCACAACCACGGGAACAAAAATAGGAACAGCGACATCACAGAAAATTGGGTTTTTTAATGCAACCCCGGTGGTTCAGCCGTCCAATACAAACATTGTTTCCGCCTTTGTAAATCTTGGGCTTGCCGCATCAAGCGTCACTCTTGGCATTCCGTCCAATGTGGTCACGGATTGGTCGGGAAATATTTCTGCAACCACAAGAACGCTTTTTGATTCCTCAACAACCGCCTCGGTTGATTGGCAAAATCGGGTTCTAAAAAGCTCTTCTGGGGCAACGGCCCTTAACTGGCAGACACAAGAATTTGGAACAGGGGCAAGCGTAATTACTATTGGTGCAAATAATGTCTCAATCACATCCAGTTATTATATTGAAATGGGAAGCACAAATGGTGCATTTAGAACGCTCTCAACGACAGCCTCATTGAATTTTGGAACAATCGCTGGCGGTGATTACAACGAGCTAACTGTTGGCATAGCAAACGCAACGGAAACAAACCCAGTAATTTGGGGAGTCCCGGCTACCGTGGCAACGGGTCTGGTTTTTGATGCTAGAGTTTCAACCGCTGGCGTTGTGGCATTGCGCTGTTTCAATGTTGATAATAAAAATCATACGGCAAGTACGGCAACTTATAGAATTACGGTTCTAAATTATGCCTAGTTTTAATGAAACAAGCATAAAAGAGCTTTCGATTAAGGGCTCAGTTCTTCCAACAACAAACCTTTTGCTTTGGCTTAATTCAAGAAAGAATGTTTCTCTTTCTGGGTCTGATGTTACCGAATGGGAGGACTATCGGAAAAATGGAATTGTCTTCACAAGCTCTTCCGGATCAAGGCCAACAATATCATCGGTCAACGGGATTCGATCAGTTGCCGCAAATGGTTCACAATTTTTAACAAATTCCACAATTTCCCTCCCCAATCAATATAGTGTTTTTGTTGTGGCCAACAGAACATCTGGAACTATATACCAACGGCTTTTGCAATTTGGGGCAGGGGACTATGTTTTATTTTTCGGAGCATCGGGCGGGAATTTTGCAACCTTTTCTGGTAATGGCTCTGGATGGAATGACACAAATGCAAATTCCCCGGCAGTCGCAATAGGCTCTTCTCTGGTTAGGCTTACGGCAACAAATAACAATTCAACAATAACACCCTATGTTGGATCAACGGCTCAAAGCAACAAAACGGGAAATACGATAACATCAACCGGGGCAATTTTATTTACTGGAGGAGCTGGCGGGGCCAGCCAATATTGGACTGGCAATTTATTGGAATTGCTAATTTATGACGGGGTTGTTTCAGATGCAAACAGGCAAGCAATTTGGGATTATCTTTCAGCATCCAATGGTGTTAATTGATTGACACTTAGGCAATCTTTATGGAAAACCTCATTCACCTTGTTCAGAGTGTTGATTTGTTTGCTTGGCTCGGCGCAATCACGGCCCTTCTGGGTGCAGTCATCGCCATCTGCCAGTTGATTCCCGGTGATGAACCAGAAAACACCCTGCAAAAAGTGGTGGACTTTCTGGCTAAATTTTCCCGTAAATGATTGAAGGAGTCCTTGCTGTCGCAGGGGCTTTGTTGGGGGCTTGGGTCTGGTGGCTTAAGAACAGGGCCAAAACCCGATTGCAAAAATCAGACCAAGAGATAGAAGCAAGAAATGACCAACGCAAAAAAAATATTGACGGCTGGGTTCGTGGGGTTGATCGCAACGCTTGGTGGATTGATCGTTAGCGGTTGCGCCACCACTACCCAAGAAATTACCTACTCCTACCCTACGCCAACCGATATCCTCGCCTTAATGGAGGATTGGGATCGAGTCGAAAAGGAAACCAAGATTTTCAACAACCGACTTCGTGAGCAGTACGCCAAGGCTCTTGTTGAGCTTTCAAACGCCATCGCAGAAGGGGAACGATGGAGGGCTAGGGCAGAAAACAAATGACCTTAAAACAAGCCCTAGAGCGTAGCGAAGGCCACATAAAGAAGCTGGAAAAGAACTTCGCAAAATCAGTAACAAAATGGTTCCACGATTGTTGGGCAAAGAAGCTATATGTTTTGATTTACTGCTCCGCACGGACCCAAGAGGAGCAAGAGGAATTGTATAAGAAAGGGCGTTCCTTGCCGGGGCCAAAGGTCACAAACGCCCGTGGTTATCCCCCGCAATCCTTGCATATTGACCAAGGCGAGGGCGCAAGGGCGATTGACTTTGTTCCCCTAGCTCAATCTGGAACTGGATGGCAAGTGGCTTGGTCGGACGATGAAAGCTATGAGATTGCCCATAAGATTGCCAAGGCCACGGGAGGCTTGCGAAGATTGGATTGGGAAGAACCCCATCTTGAGGATGCAACGGTAAAAGGCTGGCGGGAACTTATTGCCCCCCAGAAAAGTGAGGAAGTGAAAAAAGAAAAGAAAAGTATTTTCAAAAAGCGTCCGTGGTCTAGTCGTTAAAGCAAATGACAACGAGCAAGGTTGTGGGCGAAAAACCGAAACAACTGGAGTTTGAATTTACCGAAGCCCATCGTTATCATTTAGAGCAAATTAAATTGGCAACTTGCGATTTGCTTGATCGCAAATACAAGGCAGGAGTTCAAGCCTACAAAGGCACAAAACTTTGGACGATGCCAGCGGCAAGGATGGTTGAGAACGCCATCGAGGAAACCGTTGACCAAATTACCTACCTTCTTTCGTTGCGCCAAAATATGCGGATTATAATGGAGTTGGCCCACGAGGGCATGAATGACGAATCGGTTTGTGCCACAACCAGCAGGGAGAACTGCCGGGCCATTTGGTTTACTATTACGGGACAAGACAAATGACCAAGTGGAAAAAGTTTATGGCAGTCTCTTGTTCTCACGGCCATCTGGCTGATGCAAAAGCAACGAAGGCCGCACTTGAATTTCGCAAGAGGTTTCGCCCAGACCTTACCCTGCACCTTGGGGATGCCATAGACTTAGCCGCCCTTCGATCTGGGGCGATGAGAAATCCAGACTCAGCGGATCGGGCCGCAAGCATCTCAGAAGATTTTCGTGCGGGTATAAACTTTTTACATTTGTTAGAGCCAAATATGTTTTTTGTTGGCAATCACGAACACCGCCTTTATGAAATGCAGTATTCTCCAAGTGCGATTGTTTCCCATTGTGCCACATCTGCCCTTGCCGACCTTCATCAAAATCTAAAGGATATCCGTTGCCAAATCATACAATATGATATTGAAAGGGGATGGAGGGAATTTGGCGGGACTTTATTCGGACACGGGTTTATGTTCAACCAAATGGCAACCCGTGACCATGCCGAGATGCTTAGAAAGTCTTGCGTCTTTGGCCATCTTCATCGTGTGGATCGTGCCGCTGGCCGTAGCGTTGGCGCACCCGTTGGCTGGTCTATTGGATGCTTGGCCAATGTGGATTCGATGGGCTACGCACGGCGCAACCGCTCAACCTTGGCATGGCAACATGGGATTGCTTGGGGCGAGTATAATGATCGGGATTGCATCGTGAATGTTCTTTCGCCAACATCTCAAGGTGAATGGAGGTTCCCAGTATGAGCGGCAAAAAAAGCAAGGGATGGAGCAAGCGGAAATTCACAGGAGAATGGGCAAAAGCCCTTCAAAGCTATTTGCAAAAAAAAGTCGAGGAAGTTCCTCCGGGCTGGGTGCGGAGTGAGGAAGCCCTAAAAAAAATGGGCTACGCCGCAGATGCTGGCGGACAACGAAACGGCCTTCTAAAAAAGATGGTCAAGGAAGGGATTTTGCTTCAAAAAGAATTTAGAGTTTTTGATGGTTCGGGACGCAGGCTTTCGCCAATTCTGCACTATAAAATTGCCTAGCCTTTTGTAAGTCGTTGATATTCAAAGAGAAATACTTTATCTTTTTTCTTTACACAAACAATAAACAAACCTAGAACTAGGTCATGACAAAAAACCTAGTCGGATACGCAAAGGCAATCAGCGAGGCCACAGGCATTGTTGATATGCCAAAACTCGAAATGGTGGAAAACTATATGCGGAATTGTTATTTCAATTCCACCCTCGATTGGGTTGATGCGAAAACATTCAACAAGGCCGCCAAGGAATCTGCCATTGAGCTTGAAATGCTTAATTGGCAATTCATCTAAACCAACCAAGAAAGGAAATCCTGTGAACACAATCGAAGCACCTAAAGCCAAAAGAAAGTTTAGCCAGTCTTGCAATAGCAAGCAAGAGTTTGTTGATATGATTGCCGAATTGAGGGAGCTTGCAGATAAGGAAACCTTCGACCCAAAGAATCTTAATGCAACAAGAGAATGGCAAGATGGATTCAGCAAGGGCAAATGGAATGCCTTTGATATGATTCTGTCTGAACTTACAAAATGCTACGATACGAGAAAGTATTAAAAAAGAAAGGAAATCCTAAAATGAAATACCTAAAAATCTACATCGCAGTTATGGTCGGCATCCTTATCGGGCTTGGCCTTGGAGATTGGCTAGAATTGTTATTGACTCGCTAAAAACCAAGGAGCAAAAAAGCCAAATGAAATCCTTTCCCGCTCGCCCGGTCGGAGCCGCCGAAGCACCTTGGTCTGAAACTTATAAAGATTGGGCGATTGAACCAAAAGCGAATGGATGGCGAGGCTGGTTCGACCAAGAGACAAGGATTGGCTACAACCGACACGGCAAGGTTGCATCGAACAGCGGACTCATGGCGGAGCGTTTGGCTGGTTGCGGAATCAAATCCCGCTGGGTTGATTGCGAAATCATGGGCCAGCGGGAAAAGATCGGGGTTGGCACGGTGATCGTGATTGATGCTTACGACCCCCAAAATCCTAAGCCCTACGCCCAACGGATGAAGGAAATCGAGCATATCGAACCCGCAACCTTTGCCCTTCGCACAAACGCCCTTTTGCGGATGCCGAGACTTGCTCACCACAAACTTAAGGCCATTTGGTGTGAAATGAATTTCCAGAACCGGGGCGGATTGGTTTGGGAAGGTTTCGTAATGAAGAAAGATGACTGCTACCCCGCAATCAAAGACCCTTCCTATTGCTCGCCATCATGGCACAAATGGAGGATTTTGTGATTGAAGCGATACTGATTTTTGTCGTCTGCTTTTTGTGGTTTGGCGGCAAGGCGTTTCTTCAATATCTCGAACAGCGGGATTATGAGAGGAGGAGGTTTTACCTTCTGGTTGCGGAAGAACTGGATCGGCTTGAAAAGATCACCAAGGAAACCAAGCAAGCGGAACGGCGTTCCCGCAACCCCTCAATTTGGGAGATGAGGAACTGATGAACAAGTTCGAGCTTATTTGGAAACTCCACAATGGCCCAAAGCTGGTTAAGGAACACAAGTTTCATCCCACAAGACGCTTTCGGATTGATTACTTTCACGAATCCGGGGTTGCCATCGAAATAGAGGGTGGGATTTGGATTAAAGGCAGACATAATCGGGGGACGGGTTTTTTGAATGATATGCAAAAATATAATCTTATGGCCGAGCGAGGCATTCTGCTTTTTAGAATCCCTGCAAGTAATATTGCCGCATCTTGGGTGCTTCCGATTATAGATACTATTAAAAGAGGCGGCTCAAAGACCTACCAGCAAATTCAAAAGGAGCTTCAAGATGTCAGCGTTTAGGGAAGAATATTTAAAAGAGCGGACGATATGCGCCGCCAAGTCGTTGAGGATTGGAAAGAGCGGTTTCTTCGGGTCGAGGAGCCTTTTATCAAAAGCAAAGAACAGAAAGAGGCCGAGGAAAAGGCTCATAATGCCGAGTGCTTGGCAAACTTTATCCGCCTTGCCCATGATAATCCAGAATGGCACTTGCAAGAGATGGCAAGGGAATTGGATTATGAGGTTTTCTGTTTGTCCAACAAGATGCGCTACGAGCCAACATGGCAGGACGGGCTTCCCGGCTATTGGGATTTTCGGCAAAAGCATGGCGAGGAATGGATTCTGAAAACAAGGGAAAGATTTCCAAACGAATAACCAAGAAAGGAACACACAACATGAGCGAGACACAAATCATACAACATGGCAACGGGACAAATGGCGTTGCCGCCCACATAAGACAGGCAACGGATGTTGCCGGGGCTTGCAGGGAAATTGTAAAAGCTACTGCCCAGCGGATAGGACAGAAAGACTATGTTCGGGTCGAGGGCTGGCAATCAATCGCAGTAGCCCACGGGTGCGTGGCTTCCGCCCGTGATGTTGAAAGGGTTGAAGATGGTTGGCGTTGCATCGGAGAGGTAAGGCGAATGGATACAGGCCAAGTCATAGCAACTGCCGAGGGATTCATCGGGGACGATGAGGAGATGTGGGCAAAACGACCAACTTATGCAAAGCGAGCCATGTGCCAAACACGGGCCATCAGCCGGGCTTGCCGCTCGGCCTTTGCCCATGTTGTCGTTCTTATTGACCGCAACCTCTCAACGACCCCAGCCGAGGAGGTTCCTTTCGGTGGGTTCGAGGATAAGCAACTGAACACGGACAAGTACGAAGAGCCTACGGCGGCAGAGGTGAAAGAAATCACGGCTCAACTTGTCGAGGAAAAGAAAACCAAGGATTCCGAGGTCAAGGATATGGTTGTTGGCTTCGGTAAATATAAAGGCCAAACCGTCCGCCAAATCGCCAGATCATCCGAGGGCTTTTCTTGGCTGATGTGGTTAAATGAACAGCCACTAAAGAACGCACCGGACGGGCAACCCTACAAAAAGGATGTGGCCTTACGGGCGGTGATTAAGGCCGTTATAGAGGAGGATAAAAAAGATGAAATCCCATTCTGAATCATCATCCATAGCGATGTCTTATATGGGGCAGACCGCAGAAATTCTAAGAGAATATGGCACGCAAGTTGCCGCTCTTGAGCGGGAAAGGTGTGCGATGCTTATGGAGCAACTGCGGGACGGCACGGAGGATCAAGTTCAAAAGGACTTGTTTCAAGATGCGGCCACGGCCATACGGAGAAGCCCTTATGTCCGCCTGTAATGTTGAAGTGCCTAAAACAAAATGGACTTTAATCGAATGGAGGAATCCCAATGATAGACCAAAGGAAAATGATAGATGCCTTGTTATTTGCGGAGCGGACATTCACCCGGCTCGCTTCGTTAATGGTGCTTTTTTTCTTGGCAACTGGGAACGGGCTACGCTCGTTGTTTCGTGGGCGGCGTGGCCCAAGCCTCCTATCACATAGGGAGATTTATGCAAAAAATCTTTTCGCACATTGGGCAGATTTTAATCGAGGTTGGCTTGGTCGTGGGCTTTATATTCGGCGTGTTGGTCGCCTTAATTCTTATAGGCACATTCGGGTCGGACAAGATAAGGAGATGGTTTAATGAGCGTTAAAAGATTAACCTATTTAAAGCAATTACTAAAATATACAACCGCAAGGCTAAAGGAGATTCAAAAGGAATGGACTCACGCCCAGCACAAGTCCTTTAAGGACATTCTGCATCATGCCGACCTTGCGGAAGTCATGGCAAAGGAACTCCTTGAACGGGCGAAGAAATACCAGAAGCGGGATTTGGAGAACGGAAAAAAGTGAAGTTGCCTTGGCTTAAATTCTACCCTAGCGATTGGCTTTCGGATGAAGCCTTGCGAGGCTGTACCCCTGCGGCCAGGGGGCTTTGGGTGGATATGATTTGCCTAATGGCAAAATCAAAAAGGCACGGCTATTTGTTGGCCGGGGATAAGCCAATGACGGCTGAACACCTAGCAAGAATCTTCGGCCAAAGCCTTGAAACAACCTCCGATTTGCTCATCGAACTTGCACAAGCAGGGGTGTATTCAATGGACGAAAACACCATATTTTCACGCCGAATGTGCAAGGAAGAGCGTTCTCGCAAGTCTAACAGGGATAAGGTTTTGCGTTGGCGTAACCATCGTGTAACCAAAATGTTACCGCCTTGTAACCAAAATGTAACGGATCAGAGGCTAGAAGCTACAGAGGCTAGAGGCCATATAAAGAAAGAGAGGGCGCAAGTGCGCCCTACGCTCGCACAATGGACGGATTACGCAAAAACAATAGGATGGCAGGGGCGGGATGTTCAAGGAGCCTTCGATCATTACGAATCGAACGGCTGGAAAGTCGGGGGGAGAAGCCCGGTCAAGAATTGGCAAGCCGCCGCACGGAACTGTTTTAGAAGGAACGGCAACAAGCCCATTCAATCTATCAGCCAATCCAAGCCCCAACCAGTTTCATCATGCGACTCGCCTCCGCTTTACCGCATCATGGGATTTTCGTCTTACGGCGAATGGCAGAAAGCGGGATGCCCATCGTGAGTCTTTATAAAGCCTTTAATGCGTCCGTGGAGCGTGGATTTGTGCCGCACCGCCCAAGGGAATCCTACAAAACCTTGGCGGCAGAGGCCGCAGAGTTTTCCAACCGGGAACGGCTTGCCGAAGTCGAGGCACGGCTAATGAGGCTCGAAATTCGATGCCAAGAACTAGAAAAAGCCATTATAAACCCCCAAAATCGCTCAGAAATGCCATTTAAACAGCCTTTGATGGTCAAAGGCTACCCAGCCACAACCAAGTCAAGGAAAGGAACACAGCACAAATGAACACACAACTAAACGAAACAAGGAATCTGGATGTGCAAGTGCCAGCCAGAATCCAGCTAATGCAAAATGCAAAAATCACAAGCCTCTCATTGGAGCGGATGATTGACCCGCTGACCCGAAGCGAGATCAGCCGCCTTGAGGAAAAGGTTTGTGAATTTGAAAAGACCATCGCCAAGGCCAACGCATTCTTTGAGGAATTTGAAGGCTACAAACAAGTCGTTCAAAACCTAGCGGTTGAGCTTGGGGTGATGCACAAGACAGGATTCTTCAGAGGCAAAATCAATAAAGACCCGGTAACGATTGTGGCCGCAGTTGCCTCTGCTTTTGGGCTTTCCCCAAAACAAATCATGTCTCGCCAAAGGCCAGATTCCATTGCGATTCCAAGGATGGCGGCGATGTATATTATGCGAACCACCCTGGGCATGACCCTTGAAAGCATTGGGGAATTTTTTAAGCGTGACCATGCAACGGCACTGCACGCCATCAAAAGAATCTCCTCATTTTTAGGGATTCGAAGCCCCAAGGCTCAGATCATTGGCATGAGCCAGCACATCTTTAAGGGCAAGATCAAAGCCATCCAAGAGCAGTTTGTTGCAAGGGAAATATGAGCTTTTACTTTGCCTCCCAACTTACGATGGACTTTGTGGAACCATCCACAACCCATCACCCACAAAAGCCCATAGGCAACAAGCAAAACGCAAAAATCCTAGAGCATTTGAACAGCGGTCGGAGCATCACGGCCATAGAAGCCTTGCAACTCTATGGGTGTTTTAGGCTCGCCGCCAGAATCCATGACTTAAAAAAGGCAGGGGTTCCGATTAAATGCGAGGAGCGTGAGACGGACAGCGGGAAGCGGATTGCAAGTTATTCGTTAGGCTAACCCTAATAAGTAAATCCTAAAAATTGACAAAGCAAACCATACACTTAGGTTGCAAGCCGTGATTGAATCCGCTACCAGCAAAGCCGAGGCCATCCTTTCCGAAATCGTTTCGGGCAAG
>OGVP01000095.1_pt1 | contig 12701 bp, 11 predicted proteins | sample 1575791 | NCBI WGS metagenome assembly OGVP01 (sample SAMN07581537, study PRJEB24739) | freshwater metagenome
GTTTCCCAGTCACGATATATGTTCCGGAAACTTTATAGTATCTCAAAGCGCTGAAATTAAGCAAGGATTGCTTGTCAATACTTCAAATGAAGCCGGATATGGAATTATTGTTGGCGGAAATGGCGGGTTTAGTAGCCAAATAACCGGCTCTCTTTCTCAAGGTACTGGCGTACAAGCAGTAGGCACTTACTCTCACGCTGAAGGCGCCAGCACAACTGCGTCAGGACAATATTCTCATGCGCAAGGTGATAGCTCGACGGCAAATGGCAATGCTTCTCATGCCGAGGGCATTGGAACAAATTCTTATGGAGTTGGATCGCACGCAGAAGGTAATATCACAATAGCTGATGGAGATTATTCACATGCTGAAGGTGGCGCCACTGTAGCAGCAGGGTTGTACTCTCACGCTGAAGGCTATAATACGACAGGGTCTGGATATGCATCTCACTCTGAGGGTGTGGATACACAGGCAATACTATCAGCATCCCACGCTGAGGGATACAACACGAGAGTAGGCGTACTAGGGTACTTGACCCTAGTAAATCCGATCATTGATAATGGATACGCGATCTATACAATAGACGCGTCGTATGGAGATGTCACGTCACATTTTACAGGCCAGGGTGTTGGTCCATTGGCGACCCTCATCATGGCATCTGATGGGGGTGGGTCAGATGCTCTGTACACATTTGAGGGCACAAATTTTGATGGCACTAACACTTTTGTAACTGCATCCAATGCATATGGTGCAACAAGCTACGCAGGGCTCGTGAGCGTAGGCGTTGTGGGATATGTTGGATTAGGAGATCAAGTGATTCCTGATGGCGCTGGATCAACATTTACAGGCCACGCAGAAGGCGAATCAACAGTCGCTGCTGGTGCAGGTTCACATGCAGGTGGGTTTGGAACAGTCGCTGCTGGTGCGGATTCACACGCTGAGGGGGATAGAGCAGTCTCAGCAGGCACAGCATCACACGCTGAGGGTAGCATCACACGGGCCATCGGAGACGATTCACACGCTGAAGGTACTCAAACACACGCTGTGGCAGCCGGTTCACACTCTGAGGGAGGTTCGACACGAGCCGGCCTGTTGGGACACTCAGTCATATCTGCTGACGACACGGCTCAACCTGGATATGTCATATACACGATCGACTCGGCTTCAGGAGACGTGTCTTCTGACTTTGGAACGGCCTCTGATATAGTCATAAAAGACGTATCCTCATTTCCTGACATAAACTACCTGTATCGTCTAAATTCCAACGCGTCATATGATGGCACAAACACACACGTCACCGCATCAAAAAAACAAGTTGCTAATACTTCAAATCTGGAAACATTTTATCCTGCATCGACGGCATATGCAATTCCGGCATCCCCCGGTGACTTTTTAATAGCAAATATCACATCAAATATATCATCCTCCACAAAGAAGGCGCTGTACCGAGTGGGTGGGCTGTACTCACACACTGAGGGCGAACAAACAGTCTCTAGCGGCAAAAGGTCACATGCTGAAGGATATCAGACAAGAGCCCTTGGTGACAGCTCACACGCCGAGGGAGACGCATCTATCGCAGTTGGAAACGGGGGTCACGCAGAGGGTATTAGCACAATGTCTGGTGAAGGTGCCCACTCAGAGGGCGATCGAACAATAGCAGAAGGGTTTGCTTCTCATGCTGAAGGGCGCATGACCGCCGCGCGAGGCGAGTACTCGCATGCTGAGGGTGTTGGAACAGTTACATCAGGATCTTGGTCTCACTCGGAGGGCTACCAGACTATTGCTGAGGGTGAAGCTTCTCATTCGGAGGGATACCAGACAAAGTCATATGGTAACTACTCCCACGCTGAGGGTCAATTCACGGTGGCAACAGGGTCGTACTCTCACGCTGAGGGTGTAGATACAACTTCAACGGGTGACTTCTCTCACACTGAGGGTGAAAGCACAACTGCATCAGGATATGTATCTCATGCTGAGGGTTCTGGAACATCTGCTTCAGGTGACTACTCTCACTCTGAGGGAGCTGGCACTAGTGCGATAGGACAGGCAGACCATGCTGAAGGGAATGCCACAGTTGCTTCAGGAGGCAATTCTCACGCAGAAGGTGGCTTTACTTTATCTAGTGGCGAAGGCTCTCATGCCGAAGGATACTTTACTGTTGCTGGAGGCACCGGTGCCCATTCGTCTGGTGATCACACGTTAGCCCTTGGTAGCTATTCAACGACAACAGGTTACTACACAACAGGATCTGGAGACTACTCCTACGCAGGAGGAAATACGACTGTTGCTGTAGGCACATACTCCCATGCAGGAGGTTTATATACAATTGCCTCAGGCTCAGGACAGACCGTATTCGGCAAATACAATGTCAGGGACAACACTGACTCACTGTTTGTGGTGGGAAATGGAACATCTGACGCTGATATCGATCGATCAGATGTTGTGAGAGTGCACGCAGGAACAGCTGGATCCGGAAGTTTTGAGGTCACAGGAACTATCCTCTCGACTCTAGGTTTCTCCGGATCGCTCACTCGCCTCACAGATGGTAGCTCTTATTTGATTGCTGGAACTGGTGTTGGAATAGCTACCGGTTCTAATGGTGCTGTGACAATATCTGCTACTGGTGGTAGCGGTTTAGCTACAGGTAAACAATTCCTCGCCTCTGCAACAACCACAACTACAACAACTGCTTTGATGATTGGTCAGTTCTCCTGGGCTCCATCAGATTATACTGGACTTACTTCTGTCACAGTTAGAGCTATAATGTCTACAGACGGAACTGCAAATCACACAGGAAGTCTACAAATCTATAACTTAACCTCCGGAAGCTATATTGATCTTGTAGATACACCAGCAAAAAGTGCATATTTTGATATAACAAGTTCAATACCAACTCTTGTTACATCATCTAACTTGTTAACTGGTATAACAAACTTTAATAACAGTTCTACTTCGGTTTACGAGGTAAGAGTTTCTGGAAGCACGGCAAATAATACAATAATCGGTGGAGTAGAGCTAATCTTTAGTTGATAAGAGAAAATAAAGGATATATATGGCAAAAGTACATAAGGTCAATTTCACACCTGCGACCGGCGCAGAGGCAGTCTTTGAGCTAAAGAACGTTCTAACAGGCTCAGGATGGTCTGTTGTAAGTTCGTCCAATGGAACAACATTTAGTGCAGGAGACAATATTACTAGTTCGACCTCTCTGGCAGGAAGCAATAGATGGTTTATTGTTCAGGAACCCACCGGAGTTGGAGGTAGACAATGGTGCTTTCAAAGAACTAGTGACAATGCCACATGGCGTGTGAAAATAAGCCCGCTAAATGGATTTGGAGGCGGAACTCCAAGCACAACAAGAGTTCCATCTGCAACTGATGAAGGTGTTATACTTGGAGCTGGAACAGACGCTTCGCCAACAGGGGCGCAATTGCTTCCGACAGACAATACGTACAAGTTCCACGCCATTTCAGAGAGCACAGCAGTGGGTCCATCAGGAAATCAAGCGTATGGCTTCTGGGCTTTTGCCAATATTACTGGTGGCGTTAACGTAGTTGATATCGAGACAATCATTATGCAAGAACCTCTTGCTACAGGAAGCTATCCCTCTTTAGTCGGTACAAGAACTTCAACAACCTCGGGAGATGCAGATCCTGCTCTATACGCCTGTGGATATGACAATGCAGGAAGAAAGTTCATTCTTGGTCCAAACATAGGATTTTCACCAAGCACGTCAACTCAGCACCTGGCAGGAACAACCGGAGAAAGCGACAACACAATCAAATATTTCTTTGATTATCAGAGTGCTGCCGGAACTTTTACAAACGGTGATGAAGTAGATGGAGTCACTCAGATATTCAGATTTCTAGGCACATCGCCCGTTTCTTCTCCGGCTCAGGATATTCTTGTGCCTCTCAGATTTGGAAGATATGGTACGAGTATACCCGCTAATGGTAGCAATTTTGGTCGAAGCACTTCTGTTGGTTTTAAGGGCACAACACACTTCATAAGAAAGTCCTCAGTCGATAGAGGCGTTTCAAACACAATCAATCTGTCAACAAACGCTTATATTCAATTGAACCAACTACTGATCCCATGGCCTGAAAACATTGTGCCTAGCTTTTGATAGGAATTTAGTATGGCTGATTATTCTGGGTTTGACGTTGCATCTCAAGAAACAAACTTTGTTGCCCCACAAAGCATTAATGCGCTTAACATCGGCGGCACAATTATTGTCCCAATTTATCGATCATTTGTGTCAGGTGCATATGTGTACACGGTGGGAGCACCTACCGATGGATTCACAGACACTGTTGTGGTAGGGTACCAGTGATTACAAGGGTTAGACCATACGCAGGTTCATGAGAACCTGCACGTTGCCATTTCCTGTAGCGTTATCAAATCTCACTCTGTACCAGCCTGTATTAAAAACGTATGGAGGGGACACCGCTCCAAGTGGTGCTGTAGCTAAATTACTTACACGCCACCCTGGACCATTAAATGTATTGAAATACCAGTCATAAATTGTTGCGTCGGTTGCCGCATTTATAATACGTATTCTAGGGTTGCCAAAGCCTGCACTCATGATCCCTGCTTCAATGGTGGTAAATGTAGTTGTTGATGGAATATAAAAGGCTCCTGCATCTACAGGAGATGAGCTTCCATTACTTACAGCTAGCTGAGAATTGATGGCAAAAGAGCTAGATCCACCTCCTGAAGGTATAGTGGTATCAAAAACCAAACTTGTGCCACTCCATGACAGGGCACTTCCACTAGTAACTGGTCTTCCAATAAATGTCATAAGTCTTACAATCTATATATAATCAAGTCGCATACTTGATCGAAAGAATCTGGCGGTTTGATATCGACCCGGTCCAATAACGCTGTTCCGCTAACAGCAGGAGTGCCATAGTAGGTCATATTTCAGACCACTCCCCATCCTATTGAAGTGCCAAAGTACACGAATGTGGCCGATCCTCTATTGATAGAGAGCGTGTATGATGAGGCGCCATCTATTAGGCCTCCACCGTTCACTGAAATCACAATGTTGTTCGCTGCCGCAGATCCACTCACATCCTTCACGATGTAGTTCCTTCCAACCAGGGCAGTGGATGGGAGTGCTACCCCGGGCCCTGCAGAGGCGCTCACCGCGATAATGTAATCGGTGATCGAGGCTGTATATGGAAGAGATGTAACGATCTTTGGAGGAGTTCTAAGCCCACCCTCGAGGTTCATGGTTCCAGATGCAACCACATCACCGCCAAAAACTGCAGTGCCTGTTACGTTCGTATCCTTGCTTCCAATTGCGCCTGATACAAAGAAAAACATATCCGAGCCCAGCAGTGCAGGTGAATCTACACCCACACCTCCAGGTCCGCTAAAAAGAGTTGACCCCGTGGTGTACACTGATTCATTCACAGTTGAGAACCAGTACTGTTCGGCGCCTCCGCCTGCTGAGGAGATCGTTACAGCGCCATTTGTGCCTGTTGATATTGTTACGTTGGTGCCTGCAATTAGATAAGAAGACCCATCTGTGAGCTTTGTGAGAGACCCAGAAATACCCTGTGGAAACTGATAGGATCCTGAGAAATACCCTTGATTGCTTCCGGTTATTAGTGCAATTAGTTCTGCACTATCTTGGAATAGAATACCTGTTGCGTTTCCATAATCGCCAACTACTATAACATCTGTTCCAAGGCCTGCGCCCGTTCCATTTGCGATTCCAACTATATCAACGTAAAGCTGACCTGCAGTATCTCTTGACTGGAGTGAAATGCCATTTTCAAGCTGTATGTTTCCAGAAACGTGAACAGTTCCACCAAACACAGACTTATCTGCAGAGTTGGCTCCTGTTGCTCCAGAAACAAAAAGAGTTACATCCGGTCCAACCGAAATTCCTCCATTGCCAGCAAACACTGCACTACCTGAAGCCTCTATACCATTTGAGGCTGAAAGCATTGGAACTTCAACTCTGGAACTAGTTACTTCGGCCTTGATAATCCCGTTTTCAGGTGAAATCCAGTACTCAGCAATTGCTCCTCCACCTGTTGAGGTGATCGTTACAGCGCCGTTTGTGCCTGTCGATATCGTCACATTGGCGCCGGCAATCAGGTAAGAAGAGCCATCTGTCAACTGTGTGAGAGATCCTGAGAGTCCGGAGTCAAAAACTGCCTCAGGCGCCACATACATTTTTCCTGTCGTGGCTGTTACAAATAGATTGCTTGTAGCATTAAGACCAATGTTACCTGCTGATGCTACTGTAAAACCCGTAGGGCTAGTTCCATTGATATATGACAATGAACCTGTTGTTAGAATCACCTCGTCTAGAGAGTTGAAATCAGATAGAGATAGGCCGTTAGAATAATTGTAGTCAAAAGCAAACTCTACATTTGAGCTGCTGACTTTGAGACCGGCAGATCCCGATATGAAGGTTGCCTCAATAGATCCTGTTGTGTATGCAGTACCGGCTACATTTGATTGCCAGTATGCAGGAACAAGAGAGTTAGCTGGGGCCCAGCCCGGCGCTCCTGGGGCACTTGAAGTGAGAACATACCCAGCGATGCCTGCGTCACCATTGAATTTTAGCGAGCTAATCAATAGGTCTAGTGTAGATCCTGACAGTTGCAGCTCAGCGGCCTCAAGACCACTGTCAACTGAAATGATGCTCCCTGTTGCTGCACCGGCTGTGGACCCGAGCGTTATGACTGAATATGTACCGGCGTAGTCTGCCTGAATATTAATATAATTGTTCGCAAAAGATGTGCTTAGAGATCCTGCACCAGGAGCTAGCTCGATATACTTTGTAGGATCAGTTGTTAGAGCCCTCACCAATCCGTTGGAAGGATCGACCTCGAAAAACGTGTATGCTAATTGATCATCTACAATCTGCAGCGCAGGTGTCGAATTGTTGGCACTTCCAGAAATTATGACCGACTGACCTGGTGCTATGACCTTAAAAGTTGCGCTTCCTGTAACACGAGCCCCAAATGATGAGCTCAAATACGCAGTCTGAAGTATTCCTGTTATCGAAGCGAAGCTAGCTGTTGTAAAGATCTGACCTGACGTAGTTGACTGCCAGTATTCATTCCCTTTCTCATCGATCAAAGCCTTAAGATTTGCAACAGTCACATGTCCTGTAACCGGTGCACCAGTCCCTATCGACGGACGATCAAGAACGATAAGATCTGTCGTCAGAGGTGTCAGTGTAGAAAGGTCTGATATTTTTACGCCGGCCATGTTTTCTCCATGTCTACTGGGGTAGTATTACTGCACCATTCTGTGTCAGAATATTGAAAAGATTTTGTGTAATCAGGCCTGTCTGCGCGGTCAGAGTGCCTGTTGTGGTCGCAAATGCATGATAGCGAACAGAAATATTGGGTGACGTTGTGATTATTTTTGCCGTCCAGAGCCCAGCAGATAGCTGTACGTCTGTTAGACAGGCTACAGAATTACCTGTACTGCCATATGGCGTTACCACAATGCACGGAGTTATACTTTCCTTGAAGCAGTCGAGTGTAACTGTGACTTCACCGCTTCCATCTGTGGTTGCGGTACCGGTCTCAAAGACCATGCTGTCAAAGTTCTTAAATGCCAACTGAATCTCCGAAGCTTGCTTTTACTTTGCTAGCAATAACTATCGAAGAAGAAGTAATTCTTGTTGCGCCGGCTAGAACTATGTGTAATCCTGTATTGGACAACTCTCTATATACATGGCCTGTACAGATATGAATCCTGTGACCGGAGCTGATGTTCTTATAGTCGCTCCTATTTTTGAGGCAGTTTCCACAAAGACATTAACTGCGCCTACAGGAGAGGTAGAAATAAAGCTAGCGACAACGTTTGGTATACCTGAAAAGGGAGTATTAAATGTCACGTTGATCACATCAACATTGCTTATTTCCAGCAAGAGATTTTCGACCTCAGCGTTTGTATCTGTTACATAGGCATTCTTAGGAATGTTCCTGACGAGAGGATACTTCTTCTTTAGTCTTGCAGTACCTAGACTTATTTTTGCACATCCCATTGCTTAGCTCATCCTGGAATATAAATTGCCTGAAGAGAGATCTTACCGGTTATTGGTGCACTTGTTCTAATAATCCCTCCTGACTTATTGACTGATTCCACGTACACATTAGCATTTCCAATGTTAGCGCTTAGCGATACCAGGCCGGCGACAACGTTTGGAGTTCCGCTGAAAGGTTTTTCGAACGTAAAAGTAGCAGTGTCAGAGTTCTCCAAGTTTATCATCATATAGCTCAGCTCAAGTGGTGTATTAGACACCAGGAGCTTAGACGCCTGTGGGTTACTAAGAGGATAGTATTTTTGTAGTCTGTTCAGATCTATACTCTTAAAACTAAAAGAACTCATAGAGTATCTCCAGTTCTTAAGTATTAGAATCAGTTTAACTAGATCTTAAAGAATATAAGAGTCCATGCACCACAATGTACAATTCGAAAAAAACACCTAGATTTTGCTCGAGGTATAATGCTATGTTTGTAAGTCCTTTTCAGGAACAGGCGGGTCCAAAAGTCGATCTAGATGCTAGAGTAGTTTTTGTCGCAGATCTTTTCGCCTCAGATTATGTGGGAGGTGCTGAGCTTACGACCGAGGCTCTTATTGAAAAGTCTCCCTTTAAAATTCAGAGAGTTAGATCCAGCGAGCTAACCGTCGAGCTCATGGAAAAGCTTCACGATCGCTTCTGGATCTTTGGTAACTTTTCACAGATGAATCTCAATTTGATTCCCACGATCGTGGCAAATCTAAACTACGCAATCCTCGAGTACGACTATAAGTACTGCAAGTTTAGATCTCCTCAGAAGCATGAGCTAGCTGAGAATAAGCTCTGCGACTGTCATGACAATATCCATGGAAAGCTGGTCTCAGCTTTTTACTATGGGGCAAAGAGTCTTTGGTGGATGTCAGAGCAGCAGATGGATCACTATCACAAGCTGTTTCCATTCCTCAGTGAGCGTCAGAACACCGTACTAAGCTCAGTTTTCGATGATAGATTCTTTCTTGCCCTTAAGATTCTTAGAAAGAAGTGGGGAGGCGAGGAAAACGTAGAAAATAGAAAGAAGTGGATTGTCCTCGGCTCTGATTCATGGGTCAAAGGGTATGATCTTGCTCTAGAGCACTGTAAGGCACATCTTCTTGATTACGAAGTTGTTTGGAATGTTCCTTACGAACAGATGCTAGAAAAGTTGGCACAATCAGCCGGCCTTGTCTATCTACCAGCTGGATGGGATACATGCCCACGCCTAGTAATTGAAGCCAAGCTTTTAGGCTGTAAGCTCGTGCTCAATGATAATGTCCAGCACAAGGACGAAGAGTGGTTTGCCACTGACAACACGCTACACATTGAAGAATATCTTTATGCAGCTCGTGATCTCTTTTGGAATGGTATTAAGGCAAATATGGAGTGGAAGCCTACAATTAGTGGTTACACTACTACGAAGGACTGCATCAAGGCTCAGTATCCATGGCGCGAGTCAATCAAGTCTATGCTCGGTTTCTGCGATGAGGTTGTGGTTGTCGATGGTGGTTCCAAGGATGGAACGCTGGAGGAGCTCTACAAGTGGGCCGAGGCGGAACCTAAGCTCCAAGTGCATTTGGTCGAGAGAAACTGGAACGACCCTAGATTTGCAGTATTTGATGGGGCCCAGAAGGCCGAGGCGCGAAAGCGGTGCACCGGTCAGTTTTTGTGGCAGATGGACGCCGATGAGATTGTAGTTGAGTCTGATTGGGAAAAAATATCACAGCTCTGCAAGGATTTCCCTAAAGAGGTCGACCTTATTTCTCTTCCTGTTGTCGAGTTTTGGGGTGGTCATGACAAGGTCCGCGTAGATGTCAATCCATGGAAATGGAGATTGTCTAGAAACCTTCCTCACATTACACATGGAATTCCAGGCCCTCTTCGAAGGAGTGATGTTGAGGGACGCCTGTACGCTTCCGTAGGAACAGATGGTTGCGACTATGTTCATGCTGAGACAGGCCTATTAATTCCTCACGCTTCTTTCTATACTGAGGAAGTTCATCACGCGCGAATGGCAGCTCTATCAGGAAACGCACAGGCGCTTCAAGCCTATAGCGACTGGTTTAGAAGAATCATCGACGCGCTTCCAGGCGTACAACATTACTCTTGGTATGATCTTCCTCGTAAGATTCGCACATATAGAGACTACTGGTCTCAGCACTGGCAGAGCCTCTACGACATCACTCAAGAGGACACGGCTGACAATAATATGTTCTTTGATAAGCCGTGGTCGGATGTCACAGATGAGGAAATAGAGGCACTGGCAGGCCGTCTCAAGAGAGAGCTCGGCGGCCATGTGTTTCACAGCAAGGTCGACTGGAGTCGACCCACTCCCTTTATGACACTGTCCCAGGGAGCTCTATCAATGGAATCTTTTAGATGAACAATTTTGTCTTTGTGACGCCGGCGTATCAGTGCCAAGACAAAATACTTCAAACTATTAAGTCAGTCTATTCACAGTCGTATTCTCGGTGGAGAATGGTCATATATGATGACATGTCTACAGACAATACGGCGCAGGTCGTTAGAGATATTTCTAGTCGCCTAGGACTAGGAGAGAAACTTCAAGTAGTTTCTAGAACTGAAAAGTTTGGTGAAGTTCGAAATACTCTGGATGCGATCGAGTCTATAGAAGACAATGAGATTGTCTGCAGACTTGATGCAGGCGATTGGCTTGTAGATAATGATTGCTTGCACATACTCGATGAGGTCTATAGACAATTAGATCCTGCCGTCGCCTGGACTGCTCATCGGTGGTCTTATACAGGGAAAAATATATCAGGTCCTCTATCACAAAATTGCAAAAATGTGTATGCACACCCATGGGTTAGCAGTCACCTTAAGACATTTAGAAGATCTTCAATGAGAGAAATAAATCCAAAAAACTATCTTGATGAAGATGGCAACTATATTATGATTGCATGTGATCAAGCTGTTTTTCTTCCTATGATGCAAAAGTCTCTTGAAGATGATAGGGCGCTTGTATTTGTTCCAATGGTAATGTACCATTATGATATCGATCTGCAGAATCCAAATTTGTTCACAAGCCATAGATCTGTGAAGCAAAAAGCCTCTGCCGAGTGGATAAGAGAAAGAGGATACATTCGTTGAAAATACACTTTGAGAATGTAGACTTTAGCTCTAGGTCCGGACCCAATGGATTTGGACTTAAGTTAGCGAGACAGCTGGCACAGATGGGGCATGAGATAGTTGGTCATGGACAGCAGAGTGCCACCCTGACATTCATACAGGGAGCGAACGCATTTAGGCCCAATGTGCTTCGCCTCGATGGAATTTACTTCAACTCCGCCCAGAATTGGGAAATGATGAATGAGCCTATTAGAAAGAGCTATGAGTACTGCAGCGCAGTAATTGTACAAAGCGAATTTGATAGGAATTTGACGCAAAAGTACTTTGGGAATAAAGACTTCGTGTATACCATTCACAACGGTACCGACTTGGAGCTTATTTCCAATATACCTCCAGCATTTTTAGGCGCAGGAATTACAAGAGACAAAGTCTGGATGTGCGCCTCGGCATGGCGCCCTCACAAGCGCCTGAACGATAACATAAGACTTTTTCAAGAGCACGCAAAATCTGATGATATACTCATAGTTGCCGGCTCTTCTGCAACGACTGATATAAGAGATCCTAGAATTAAGTTTGTAGGAGATCTCTCTTGGAATCAATTAATATCATGTATGAAATCATCAGGCAAGTTTATACATCTGGCCTGGTTAGATCATTGCCCAAACGTGGTCGTTGATGCAAATGCGTGTGGGTGTCAGGTAATCTGTAGCTCTTCAGGCGGAACCAAGGAAATTGCAGGTGTAGACTCCTTGATGGTTCTGGAAGATGAGTGGGATTATAGCCCCGTGTTACTTTATGAGCCCCCTTCTATCAGTTCTTTTGAGCTGGTAAAAAACACTACTAGTAATAAGAGCGTGTCTATAGTTGAATCTGCTCTAAAGTATTCTAGCGTCTTGGAGAGTGTCATATGAGTTTTTTACAAAGCGCCATATCTTCTTTTGATCAAATGGATTTTTCAAAGAGATCTTTGTGCGCAGAAGTTTGGTCAGAAGTCGCTGATAAAGTGCAAAGAAATAAGCTGACGCAAAATGGAATAGGCGATCCCTTAGAGAGAGATAGAATTATAGAACAGCTCAAGGTTCGCCCCGCACTTCTTGTTCACATCGTTGACTGTCTGTCAAAAGACATTGGAGCAATCAATGGAATTGCTGAGGTAGGCACCGCACAAGGGTTGCAGTCTATACTTTTTGCAAAAGCATTTCCAGGCGCAACAGTTTTTACTTGTGATGTGAAGGATGACAGAGACTCTCTGTTCTCATCAGTTTCTAATCTGCATTTTGTCAATGGAGACTCTAGGCAGATGAGCAAACTATTATCTGAAAGAGAAAAAGTTGATTTTTGCTGGATCGATGGAGCCCATGATCATTATTCAGTGGTCAATGACTTTGCAGCTTTGGTGCTTCGAACGCACTCAAAGACTGTCTGGGCATTTGACGACTATGATAAGAGATTTGGGTGCTTCTATGATATAAGCACGCTAATTCAGCACTTTAGAGAGCATATCATAATTGATTTAGGCCTTACGGTCAGTGGAAACCCAAATAGAATTGTCTTAGCGGGCTACCTATCGTGACTGGGAAC
>OGVP01000096.1_pt1 | contig 12659 bp, 17 predicted proteins | sample 1575791 | NCBI WGS metagenome assembly OGVP01 (sample SAMN07581537, study PRJEB24739) | freshwater metagenome
GTTTCCCAGTCACGATAAACCACCTGGTATATCAGGAATGGCATTTCGAACGGCCTTTTCCAGAAGAAGCGCCGTTTCGGGCAGAGCCCCTTCCGCAATTTCTTTCTGAAGGAGGCGTCCGTACTGAAAAGCCATTTCAAATTCATCTCCCTTAAGAGATAGCACTCGAATGCCTCCGCGTTTAAAAAGCCTTCCCCGGTGAAAGCGTTTCGATTCATCTGATTCCACAGTGATCTCTGAATTGTAGACTTCCTGATATTTTTCTCTCACCCAACTTGGAGTCTCGAAAGAAAAAGCAAGTTGGTTAGTGGCGACAAGAGCAAATAAGAACAGCTTCATGAGATCTCTTTTGGGTGGCTCAGAGTCTCTTATCGACAGAATGCTTCAAATTTCAAAGAACCTTTGTAGTACGCCTATTTCTTGACTTTTGAATTGCGACAAAAACAACTTATTTTCGAGACATCTTCAGATTCAAGATTGAAATGCTTAAAGCTCTACCGATGAACTTCTTCCCCCACTGCTAAACGACTTTTAGATTTCATTCTGGGTTCTGTATCTTCAGCAGAATTGATACCTGAGCAGCCTGCAATTTGCACTTTAGGATCTCTGAGGTCTACCTTTTGATTAGCGGAGGCTGAAATAATCCCTTTGGCGTTCACGGAGAACTGCGCAGTCACCGAACCCAACACTCCATCAGGTCCTACTGCTTTGGCTTCGATTCGTTTCGTATCCTCATCGCTTTTTTCAGTGAAAACAATATGTGCAGCTTTTTTATCAATCTCATACTTTTTTCCAGAAGCAGAAGCTTCGACTTGATGTAGTTTAGCTGTTTTGGCAGCGGAATCGAAAAGCACTACTCCTACGATTTTTCCACTTTCTTTATTTTTCACAAGCAAGCGTTGGTCACCGCAAAAGGGCTTTCGTGCAGTGTTAGCTCTCACCAATAATTGTTCAGTTCTTTCCCTGTGACACCAGCTTTTTTCTTTTTCATTAAAATGGATTAAGTGATTTCCAATTTCGATTTCTCGAGAGGAAACCATAAGGCGTTCGTTTTCAAAAGTGCTTTCCGTAAGCTGGATAGGGGTTGGAGGATCAACACAGGCAAACATCTTCAAGGTTAAGGCAAAGGAAAGAAAAGCTGCTATTGGGTAGTTCATTTTGCCTCCTGTTGTTTTCGGTCTGGAGGATAGGTATCGCAAGACTTATTCCACAAATGAAGTTCGTAAAGCCTTGCAGGGCCGAAGAGAATACAGCTCTCAACAGAATGAATACAATCGTACAGACTCTTTTCTGAACTCATTTGGTTTACGAAGGCAAGATTCGAGGAATAGAAGATAAATTGAACTTAGACCAGAAGATAGTCACTGCGTGATTGCAAGACAGAGCCAAACATTTTAGATAGAGGGACTTTTTCTAATCTTTCTGGGTTACTGGGTATGGCGGTCCAAAACGGTCGTTTTCTGAAGGTGATGTCCCACGGATGTCCCTTAAAAACGAATGCATTCGCTAAGTGTTGGGTCTCTTCACACCAGCAAGATATAATTACCTCATTACTGATTTGATGTTTAACTAGGGAATAAGATTTCGAAAGCCCCAAAAATAAGGCACTACCTTTTGATGGCGGGGACATAAACATGGTGAAATTCGTTTTCATTGGAATAGTGTCTTTTTTGATCTGGAAGGTATTTTTTTACTCTCGAATCAATCATCCAGCGGGCGTATTGATATCGGAAGCTCCAACTCAATCGACATCTGGCAGAACAGAACCATGGAAACATAAACAGTTCACCATTAAGCCGCTGGCCGGTTTTAAAATAGCTTCCAGAATTCTTTCCAGGCGATGCTACTCGAGGGATCCTTTTTCAGAAGTCATGCCTTGCGATTTAGCACTAGGCTGGGGAGCCATGTCTGACAGTGCCATATTAGATCAACTAGAAATTTCACAAGCACTCCGTTGGTATATGTATCGATGGCCAAATTTTCCACCCATAGACCCAGCTGTCATCGAACGCAGCTCCGCGAATATGCATCTGATTCCCTCCACGGAGGTCATACAAAAGCAAATTGAGAAGTTTAAAATAGGCAGCCTCATCGAGTTGAATGGGATATTGGTTTCTGTCGACGGACCGAGCGGTGTTTCTATAACAAGCTCACTCTCTCGTGATGATTCGGGTCAGGGAGCATGTGAAGTGATTTGGGTAGATTCAATTAATTTGCTAAATAATAATAAACATTAAAGCCATTCGGATAAAATTTTTTTCTTGGAGCGGGAGACGAGGTTCGAACTCGCGACCCTCAGCTCGGGAAATTTACGGAGGTTAACCCCTTGACCGAAAATGCCATATATGGCACTATTTAGAAAGTGAAATATAGGATCCTAAGACTTCCAGAGTTTATCATTTGGTTTGAGGAGCAGGATGCGAAAGGCCAGGCCCAAATAAATACCCGGATTCTCAAAATAGAAATGGAAGGCTACTTCGGGGATGCAAGAGATTTGGGCGAAGGGGTTGCTGAGTTACGCTGGAAGAGTGGGAGACGAATTTATTTTGGAAGAATTCGAGACGGATTGGGTTCTATTGTTTTATTAATTTTAGGAGGAAATAAGAATGGCCACACAAAAGATATCAAGCAAGCAAGGCTTCTCCTTCGAAAGTATTCAGGAAACTAAATTAAAAAAGGGACTTCGGCTGACCGCCCATCCGACTAATCAAAAACTCGCCGATGTGGAGTTTGTGAGTCAAGCTTTGATTCAAGCTCTAAAGGATGGCGATGCTGAGGCTTTCAAGGAAATTTTGGCAGCTCATTTAAGCGTCACTAATAAAGAAAGATTTGCAAGTAGAGCCAAAATTTCTAAGAGAACCCTGTTCCGTATGCTGTCTCCTAAAGGTAATCCCACACTAGAGAATATTGCTCGCATTGTTCATGCGTTAAATAAGGCAGCGTAAGAAATAGAAGATTTATTTGGAGCGGGTGACGAGCATCGGGCTTTTTTAAACGCGAAAAAAAGAACTAATTACATTGTTCCTTCTTCTTTAGGAGCAGTAGTGCCTTCCATTTTTTCCGTATACTGACCACCCCCGCCTCGACTTATGGTTTGAAACCGCACAACACAGCTTGTTAGACAGTTTTATTCGCTATAATTCTAAATATCGATATTATCTGCTCGGCCAGAAATGCGTGGTTATAGGGCTTACCCTTCTCCAACTTGACATGGTACTCCTTTATGGTGTACTATCTCATCAATGATTCATCATGTTCAAATTAGCGAAAAAGCAAAAAAAGCACTCAGAAAAATCCCAGTTTTTATCGCTCTGAAGCTACAAGATTGGATTGAAGATGTTGAAGAGAGAGGGCTTGAGACAGTTAGGAAAACTTCGGGCTACCATGACGAACCATGCAAAGGGGCTTTGACTGGGTTTCGGTCTATTCGTCTTAGTAGAAGCTACAGAGCCTATTATCGGATAATAAAAGATCGAATTAAGTTTATTTTGGTAGAAAGGATCGATAAACATGAATACTAAAAAGAAAACAGATGCCATTAAGTTTTTAGAGGGATTGACTGGAGGGTCCATAACTTTTGGAAAGCTACTCGAAGCCATTCGGCTGGGAGAAGAGATGACCCAGCCCGAATTCGCTAAACTTCTAAAAATTTCTAAATCACACTTAAATGATATTGAAAAAGGAAGAAAAGCAGTTAGCCCTGAAAGAGCAGCACGCTATGCAAAAATTTTGGGTTATTCAAAAGAAAGATTTGTAGCGCTATCTTTGCAAGGAATGGTGGACCAAGCAGGCTTAAGACTCAAAGTCGATGTAAAAGCTGCTTAATATTGCATTAGCCTAATTGTAGCTGCAAACTTCTTTCCCCGACTCTCTCAAATTGTTTTTAATCGACGTCCTACTATACCCAAAATGAGCCACTAACTGACTCACCGTCCAACCTTCGCTACGAAGTCGCGCCAGCTCGTTCGTATCTAACCTTGCCCGTTTCCATGCCGCCGCATACTCTTCTTCAACGGTAAGTGGTTCGCCTACTTTGGCGTAACCTCCACCATTACACCGCTATTTATTTAGTCCAGTTGGGGCGTTGGGACAGTTTCTCGTTTAATTGCTCAATCTCTTTTTGGATTCGATTGATTTCATTCGTTGAGGCAGAGCGCCTAATGGCTGACTGTAACTTTGTTTGAAGTTCATCCCGAAGCTTCAAATCATTCTTTTCCTCGTTTAAATTTTTTTCATCTTTACTCATAGTGATCAGTTGGAAATGTTGGGCCTCGATCTACCAATCGAAGCCCGAAATAAGTTTTAAAAAAACCTAGTAAGAGCGGCCTCCGCGACTCTGTGCGCCACCAAAGCACATTTCCACAAAGCCAAAGCCTTTGGACCGTCCCACGATAAGACCTCCTAAAGGTAAGTGGTGCCAAGAGAGAAAATCGATGAGCACCTGCTCAGAGGTCTTCTAATTCGGACAACAGCACTATAGTTGCTTTAGAGAGAAATAGCTCTAAGAATCTACAAAAACAAAATGAATTTACCTTTGGGTTCAGTTAAAATTTCAAACTTAATCATCAAAAAACAAAAAGGAGTCAAAAATGAAAGCTGGAGTGAGAAATCAAATCGAAGCCGAAGTCGTCGATATAAAAAAGGGTGAAGTGATGTCTCAAGTCAAAGTGAAGCTCAAAAATACTTCTGCTGTACCAATGAGCTCTGTGATGACTGTGGAGTCCCTAGATGAAATGAATTTAAAAAAAGGCGATACGGTTCGAGTTCTTGTCAAAGCCGTGAATGTCACTTTGATTAAGGAGTGATTCTTTGTAGATTTAAAACTTAAAGTCTAACGAGAATTATTTAAGATCCAAGTCCGAAGTGAAGCCACATTTGAGTAAACGCCAGGATATCCGGCCCTAGCACAGCCATTTCCCCAACTCACCACCCCAACTAAGACATTACGTTTCTTTTTGGTATCCTCAACGACCAAGGGCCCTCCGGAGTCTCCCTGACAAGCATCTCTTCCTCCTTGAGAAAGCCCGGCACAAACCATTTCGGAACCTACTGCACCATCGTAGCTTTCCTTGGCATTGCAAACATCTCGAGAAATCATGTTAACTTCAGCATGTTGCAAAAGACTCGGCCCGTCTTGCTGCCCCTCTTTGAGAGTCCCCCATCCACTCACCCATGCCTTAATACCCGCTGCAGGCTCGCTCGTCGCGAGAACGGCTTTGGCAGTCCGAGCTAAAAGATCCTTTTGTGCTCTTTTGCTGGGGGCTAATTTCAAAAGAGCAATATCGAACTTTCTAGTTTTTTTATCGAAGCTCTGATGGATAATGATTTGGGAAACTGGGATTCTTGCTCCGCCTTGATTGAGATTCTTGGTTCCAACTAGAACAGCCACTTGATTTGGATTCGTAAGAAAATACACACAGTGAGCCGCTGTTATTACAGTTGTGTTATTAAAAAGAGTTCCTCCACAAAAATGTCCTTGAAAGTTTCCTGGAGCTTGAGAAAACACCAAACTTACCTGATAAGAGTACTGATTAGCTGGAGCATTGGACCCACCGACAATTCTTGTTTGAATATCGGCTTGGGAAACTGCTGAAACATAAAACAAAAGAGCAATCAAACGTACCTGATTTTTCATGTGGTTACCTCTTAAGAGGAGAAGGATGCAGGGCCAGTACCACCTCTTTTCCCCTCACATAGATTGTGAAATTTGAAATCAAGGCTGGCACAAGAATGGGTAAATCCTCGATATGAAATGAAAACGCTCAAAAAATGGGTGCTGTACAAAGTGGGTACAGATAAAAAGATTTTTAAATCAATCGTTTAGTAGCTGATGAGATTTTGAGTGAATAATCCTTAGACGCTGTAGCGCTTTTTAAACATGCGAAAAATAGCTCAACAAGTGTTGGCACCGTTATCGCATTGTATACCGTTCATAACCCGTAACTAGGAGAACCCCACATGTTAAGTATTAACAAAACACTTCTTTCAATTAGTTTGAGCGTCGTCGCGTTAACTATGTTTTCAGGGAAGGCCATAGGAGCAACGTCCCAGGCTTGCGAGCAGAAAGTGTTTGCAGACCTTTTTGTATCTATCCAATTACCTTCAGGAGTGTTTACACGCAAAATTGCTGATAACGTTCACTATTCTACTCTTCAAGCTTCAGGCTCAGCGGACAACTCGGCGCAAATTCAGCCTTTAGTAACGCTTAAAAATGGGGTGCCAAGCCTTCCGCTTTCGCAAAGTTTAAAAAATCAAATTATTGCAAGTTACAAGCGACAAATTAAAGCACTTGAAGAGGGAGAAAAAGACCTGGCAAAGTCCCGATGTGCTGATTCCTTGAAAGGGCAAGCCCATGGAGTCGCTGCGCCCCACAAATTTGTGAGACGAGGAGCAGTGGTATATAAGTAATTGAACTAGTTGAAAATTGAAAACCCGCTTCTTTCTCTAAGGGAAGAAGCGGGTGCTTTTTTTTGCGCGCTAAGCGATAATAAGGCAATGAAAAAACAGATAGGTTTGTTCTTAGGTTTAGTTCTTATTGCTTCCCTTGGCTATTTTGCTTTTAAGAAAGAATCCAGCCCAGAGGGGCCAGTCCTCAACACTCCGATTGAAGCAAAACAATCCGTAAGTCCAAATATAGAGAGCAAACGAGAAACTTTTGCTGCCGAAAGCCACGCGCCTATCCAACTAAAAGCCGAGCCTAACAAAATAGATCCCCCAGGCTGTCAGCAATCATGGGGATACTTAGCAGGTATGGCCCCAACAAGTTTTGGGGGAGTAGCCACCCAAAACCTAGGAACTACATTCGCCTTTGGGAGGGAATCGGATTTAAAAAAGTTCAAGGACGCGCTTAATTATGGTGGGCGATGTAATTTAGATAAAGGGCATCCTTTGAAAGGAATTAGTGATGAAGTCACTAAGGAATGTTATTCCCAAGATCCTCAAGCATCTAAAACCATCTCGCTTCTAAACTGCATGCAGGCTATTCTCAAACTGCGATTTGAAGTCATTGACTATCTCACTAAGGATCAGCCTGTAGATCAAATACAAGATGAATCGTTGATTGGGGCAAAAATATACGCTCAAGTCATGAAACCTAACGAAAAAAGAAATCCCGGCTTGTTGATGGAGTTGAGTCGGCGCGCTTTGGAATTAGATCCCGAAAATGTTTCTGCTGCTGAATATTTGGTGCAGGGGGCCTACCTAAAACACCTCGAAAATCCGAATGCTCCAATTTCTCAAGAGTTTGAAGGCGCCATTCAGAAACTTTCTGAATCGTTCCCAAATTCTCCTCTAGCTTTTGAAGCACAAATGGCTCTGGCGAGACAAAAAAAAGATTTTGGTTTTGGAAGAAGACTAGCAGAAGATGCTAAAGAAATGGGACAAAATGGAGACATGGTGAGCTACCAGCTGGCATGGTCGAGTTATGTGGAGGGAAGAGAGGATGAAGCAAAAAACTACTTGAATGAAATTTTACAGCGCAATCCTGATTTCTATCTTGCAAAAACAAGTTTGGAGCAATTGAATAACGGATCCCCTGTGCCCGCAGAAATTAAAGAATTGGTTGCCCCTTTTTTCGGCCAGCTTGGCCAATTTAATTATGCAGTGACGATGGCTCCCGTTTTAGTAGAGAATCCCCAGAACGCCCCAGAAGAATAAACCTACCGCCATAATTCCTTCACAATTAGAGGCTAGAGTAGAGGAGAACTTGTAGTACGTAAGGGGATCTTATGAAAATCACAAAAGTCTTTTTATTATCGCGCACTATTACCGTTTTTAGTTTTGCCGAAAATGGAACGACCATCAAATGTTTCCAACCGGTTCGAGCCGATCTTTACGCATCCGTTTCAGTCCCTGCTGGAAGCTACAAAAGACTTATTGGCAGAGATCAGGTTTATCGGCTTTTGGTATCCCAGGGAACAGCAGATAAAAGTTCCGAAATAACTCCAATACAAACGCTTTTGAATGGAGTCCCGAACTTGCCATTAAGTGCTCAACTCAAGAGGAAACTTACGGCTGCTTACAATGACAGAATTAAATCGCTAAAAAATGATGAAAGAGAAGCAGCTATCACCACTTGCATCAATTCAATTAAGCCCCAAAGAGCGGCTGCTATGACGGTGACAGAGCCCGAGCATGTTTTTAAATTCCTTGGAAATATCTGGGAGGGTGAAGGGTTTAGTACCCCTCATAAAGCTCTTTCTGATTGCAACGGCGTGAGAAATCGTCGAGGAGTGTGCAGGAAGGCAAGTGATCTCAAGTAAGTCTTGTCCAAACCCTTATGTGTTCTCTAACAAAAAAGGTGAAGCTTGCCCTGTCAGTTTGTCCGACAAATGGGCAGGCCACTTTTTTATTTAGATCCGGAGAGCTAAGCAGGGATCCAGGCGGCTGTTTTCCTTTTCTGGGTTGATAAGGAATCAGTCCCAGTGTCTCAAGCTGGTTTTGAAAGATGCAACGGTGCAAGTTTAAGAAATCCCTTCCCCAGTGCACGATTCGCTTCCAAGCTGGCCGTAGCCAAAAGCCGAAATTATTTTTCTTGCCCCTTACCGCTCCTGTAATTCTTTGCGCGATTTGCCCTGTCAGGACTCTTAAAAAATCATGCAAGCGTTTTTGAGTGGGGGCTTTAACTAAGAGGTGGATGTGATTGCTATTGAGAGAATTGTTGTAGACTTTTACTTGGAACTTTTCTGAGACCTCAAAGAGGAGTTGGGAAATCAAAGCTTTGTTTTTTCTAAGCCTCAAAACCGGGAGTCTTGCTCTTAAAACTAAGTGCTCGGTGTGTTTCATTCTCTTCATAGAAAGTTTGTATCATGGGTTTTCAAAGGGCCCTTTGATGAAAATCTCGAATGAGGTTTTCCATCCCCTTTAAATCGTGAGAAAGGCATCTGAAAGCGGCTATTTCATCTTTTTTGAAATTTCCTGCAACAAAACTCATTTTGTACAGACTCTGCCCCCCCTAAACAATCAAAAAAACTGTCAATCGCCCAAGGGGAGCATCTTAAAGACTCCTCCTAAGAATTGAGTCACGGTCAAAATCATACCAGCTCTCCGGCACTCTCAATTCTCGTTAAGCCTCAACGAGTGATACCTGGTGCGAAAGCATACTTTAAAGGGATCAAGCATCGTTTGCCGAGGCCCTTGGCCCTAGGCGGCTTTGTGCAACTGATCTCGGACTTCAGATAGAAGCTTATTGAAAAAGCTCTTCATATTGGGATTTGTCTCTAAACTGATCACTTTGATGAGTGCTTTTTCAGCCATATGGGTTTGGCCCGTTCGTGCTGAGATACTTGCAAGACAAGCCCAAGCTCTTAAGAAGTTGGGGCGAGATTTGAGTGCCTTTTCCAGATAAACCATTGCCAGTATCGGATTGCTCTCTTTCGAGTTCAAATAAGTCGCCAAGAGAAAAAGCGCGTGGGGATTAGTGGGATTTGATTTGAGAATGCTCTCAAGCATTTTCTTTCCATCAAAAGAATTTCCATAAGAAATAGCAGATTTTGCTTGGACTAAAGTGAGGAGTTCTTGGATGCCAGTATGCTCAGGCTCTATTAAAGAGGCCTTTGCAAGAATGCTTTTAGGTTCAGCAAGGGGGGCCTCTACTTCAAAAAGAATTTGGGCACAAACCAAAAGGACCTCCACATTTTCTGAAAGTTCCTTTTTTGATTTAAGCGCTTCCTTTGCAAGCAAAGAGGCTTCTTCTAGTTTTCCTTCTTGAAAAAGAGTTCTCAGTCGGCGAAGAGCGGGCGAGGCCTTTTTAGAAGCTTCGCTTACCAGAACTGATTTGCAAAAAGGACAAATTCCGACCGAGGGGCCACTTGCAGCTCCACAAGAATGGCAAATGAGTTCAAAGCTCATGATTTAAGCTCCTTTCCACATTGGCCACAGAATTTACTTTGGAAACTATTCTCTGCTTTGCAATGAGTACATTCTGTTAACTTTGAAGCAATCTGAGGCATTTGTCTGGTTTCTTTCTGGTGATAATCAGCTCCCATAATCGATTTTCCTAACATCATCCCCATCATGAGTTGCATGGGATCGTTCGACCCCGATTCATGAACGACATCTAAGCTATTGGCTGCCTTGTAAAGAAGGTATTCCCTTTTATCGCCCACGAGCTGCATAGCTGCTTGAGAATCCAGTGCCTGGAGCACTTCTTTGGGCGGAAGTAGCGACAAAACCTGAACATCGCTCACAGAAATCCCGATACTTCCTAATTGCTGTAGGAGCCCTTGGGTAAGCTTTTTCGAAACTTCTTTTTGCTGGATTCCTAATTCGGAAACAGATTGGATTCCCTGGAGAGCTGTAGCGAAATTTTGCACAATATACCCCTGAATCCATTCCTCCACTTCAGCGACCACTAAGCTAGTACGATTTCCAATAATCTTAAGAAGAAGCTGCGCGGGTTTGATAATTCGAAAGCTGTAGTTTCCAAAAGCCCGAACCTGAATATTTCCTTCGTTAAAGGAATGGATCACCGGTTGGTGAGTCCCCCATCGTCTGGAAAGAAAAAGACTTCCTGAGAAAAACCAAAGCTCGCATCTAATGGGACTTCTAAAGCCGTATTTCCAATTGGCTAGACGGGTAAGGAGCGGCATGTTCTCAGTGCTTAGGGTGTGGGTTCCGGGGCCCAGGACATCAGCTATTTTTCCTTTATAGACGAAAATAACGCATTGATTGGGCCGAACTACCACAACCGTATTATCAAAAAGGTCTGCGGATTGATGTTGGGGAACCCGTGCAGCAATCATAGATCCAGTCGAATCTTCAAATTCGTAAATTCCCTTAAAAACCCATTTCTGTTTTAGGTTTCCTGACATGACCACCTCTTGCTATCTCTTCGGAAGATTTCCGACGTTTTAAGTCAAAGAAATAGGGAAACTTTGTGAAGAAACTTTCATCTTTTTTAGAAAATGCTCTAGCGAATTCCCCGATCTTTCTCTAGAATTCAAAAAAAGGAATAATTCATGAAACTCAGCGTAGGTTTGGGATTGATTTTTTCAACTTTTCTTTGGGCTAACCCACTTCACAAGGAGCATGCTGAGGCAGAGAAAAATTTTCATCCTAATTACGCTTCCCAAGCGACGGGCGACTTAAAAAAAGAAAGCAAAAGAATAAATAGTGAGCGCTATCCTTGGCCCGTGAAAGTTCTGTCCATCGGCCACACCATTGCAAGCTATCAAAATTATAGCTTTGGAGGGCCTCCTTCACCTTACTTTCATCATGGTTTAGATATTCGTGCTGATGCGGGGACTGATGTCGTGGCCTCAAGTGGCGGGCAAGTCATTAATATAGAAAACTATGTTCCCGGAAATAAGTTTTATTGGGAAGTAGCCATTAAAGATAAAGAAGGTTTTATTTGGCAATACCACCACATTGAAAAGAACTCGATTCCTGCCAAGATTCACGAAGCCTTCAAAAATCAGACCGAAATTGAAGCTGGGACGAAATTAGGTGAAGTGATTGCTTGGAATGTTGAGACATTTGGTGAGAGATTTGACCACATTCACTTGAATATTCTTGGAAAGGGAAGAGCCTATCTCAATCCATTTGAATTTCTAGAATTGCTTCCAGATAAGAGCTCTCCTGAGATTTCAAACTTTAAAGTTATCCAGGGAGCTATTGCAAAAGATAACTCTGCCAATCAGGGGACTCAATACACGATTGCCGCTGAAATTAAAGATCTCGTGCTGAGCGATGTTTTTGTAGTTCCACCCAATGAAATCCATATGGCTATAGATGAAGGGACACCCTTTAGAGTCTGGAAATTTGACTCGCTTCCAGGTGGCGCTAGTAACGAAGATTATGTCACCGATTTTTTCCAAACCCAATTGGCTTGTGGTAACTACGAATGCCGAAAGCCAGTGATAAATTTAGGATTTAATAAAGCAAAACAGAAAGTCTTTCCTTCGACTCCCGGTAGGCACAACCTTGAATTGATTGTCTCAGATTACAACGGTAATGAAACCAGAAAGAAATTTGAATGGTTCGTTAATTAGAAGTACCAACGAAGAGCTAAATAAGTAATATCGGGCTGTCCGAAAGAAATCCCGGGGGCTAAGTCGAGCTTACCTCCAAATTCCGACTGCTCTTTCCCCAAACCCATAAACCGGCCAGCTAAAAGATCCCAACTGTTTCCAAGACTGTAGTTGAAAAATAAGTGTAGCAGAGCAGAAGGATCTCTTAAGTTTACAACCGAAATGAGATGACTTTTTAGAAGTGGGTGAATTTCCAAAGTCGTCCAGTTCCCAAAGTACCAAGTGCCTCTAAAGGGCGATGATCGGTGGGGATAAGCCGCCAAGGAAGTCTGGGTTTTCTCACCAAAGCCATTGTAGAAGAATTCAAATTTGGTACTCCAGCTTGGGGAAAAAATGTAATCCCACCCCAAAAGCCCTTGTGCGTAGTCTTGAGTTTTTGAGTTGTAGCCTACCAACTCCAAGCGAAGAAGGGCGTCTCCAATTCCCCCAGCTGACTCCAACCCCCAAAATGCTTTATCATCCGAACGGCCAGCTGTGAGAGCAAAATCCCAACCGTCCCGTCCGCCTTTAGCAACATAGGAATGTAAGTGTTAATGTCATCCATATCTGCAAATGTAGAATCAATTAAAATGTTTGGTAGTGTATTCTGTGCCGCACCGTCAAGCAATAGATCAAGTGTTTTGTTTTTTG
>OGVP01000099.1_pt1 | contig 12525 bp, 9 predicted proteins | sample 1575791 | NCBI WGS metagenome assembly OGVP01 (sample SAMN07581537, study PRJEB24739) | freshwater metagenome
GTTTCCCAGTCACGATACAGGTCAGTTCCGTAGAAGAAATTGCCGAGGTAAGAGCAGACGATGCGGTTCGTTCCAGTCAAGCCGGGAACAGCAACTACACGGACATTCGTTCCGGGGTAGATGATGTCACCATCGGCCAACCCTTGCAGGTCAACTTGGTTGTACATCACGCCTGTGTTGGCCTTGAACGCTCCAATCAAGGTGCGGAAGTTATTCCATCCGCAGAACATGATGAGGTCATTGCGGGTCAAGATGGCCTGCGGAATTTGGTTGTAAATTCCATCGAAAACGCTGATGACGTTGGTGGTTGTGATTGAACTTACCGCACCTGTGTTGCCCGATACGGTAGAACCCGATGCAGCGTTCAAGATTGTGAGCATACCAGTCACCAAGGTAGAACCCGACCAGATTGCGTTCTCCAAAGCCTCGGCGATGCGAAGGGCTTTCTGCTCTGCGTATGCTTGCTCGAAAGGCACGCCTTCGTAGGTAGAACCTTGGGTCAACTGCGACTGCATCCAGTACTGCTCAAGAGAGCGAGGGCAAAGTGCCTCTTGGATTTTCATGGCGGCAACGGTGATGTTACGCTGCGTGAAAGTGGTTGCACCCGAAGCGGCACCTGCGACATTCCATCCGCAAGCCGTTCCTGATTGGAGGGCAGCATCGGTGTCCATCAAGTTCAGGGCAGCGGCTGATTTGATACCAACCTGCTTGGTGAACAGGGCAGCGGTGCGAGCCGAGAATACGGCTTTGGTGATGAGCGGCAATCTTTGCTGCTCCGTGTAGGCGGTTAGTGATGAAAGTGAAAATGACATGATTTTGTTTTTTAGGGGTTAAGGTTTATTTAGATTTTTTGAGGTTTTGAATAGACTGAGCAAGTGCGGTGAAGTTCTGCGCTGCGGCGGCCTTGCGCTGCTCGACAATAACGGACGCAGTAGGCTTTGGTGCTTCGGTCGGCAGTTCGGCAACCTTCTCGACAATGTCGGTCATGGTTTCCATCTGCGATGCAAAGGCTGCCATTTTTTCCTTCATCGTGCCAAGTTCGGCGTAGGCGGCTTTGAGTTCCTCCATGATGCTGACAAGGTGCTTCTTGACGATTTCCTCCACCACCGCAGGGTCAACGAATGGGTAGCCTTCGGCGATTTCACTCACCACTTCACCCGCAACTTCGGGGGTTATCTCGGCAGCAACAGCGACTTCCTCGGCAGGTGCTGCGGTTTCGGCCACAACGACCTCAACGATCTTACCACCTTCGGTCTTGACCACGCCAACGCCCTCGACTTGATGCTCGCCATCAGGTGCTGGCAGGGCTTCATCTTCGGTCATGACATACACAGGAGTGCCTGCAACAAGGTCGCCATCCACACGGATGACCGTGCCATCGGCCAACTTATAGTCGGCGAAGGCTTGCTTTTGAGTTGTGAACTTGCGGAGTTCAGTCCGCAAAGTTTCGATTGCTGATTTTAGATTCATAGATTAAAGGGATTTGTAGGTTGGGTTAAAATGTTGCAAAAAATTAGTCAGGTCGTTGGCAAGTCCCGCAAGGGCAACCTCCAGCTCCGTGCCTGTGTTGGACATCCCGAATAAGCCCTCGACCGAGAATCCTTTGAAGGCGTGGCGGTTATCCCAGACCTCGTCGTTCTCGACCTTGAAGCTGCCAAACCAACTGCCATCGGGAGTATCCTCATAGCCCTTCGGCGGCATCACGCCACGTTCTGCGTCGGTGATGTAGCTTTCAAACATATACACGCCATCGAGTTCGGCGTTGTGGTAAGCGTTGACGTTGTGCTGGTTTCCTTGCTTGAAGTACTTCTGCACGATGGTGCGGATCGTGTCTTTGTCAAACACCACATAGTACTCGCCGTAGGTGTCATCCTTGCGGTATATCGGTGTGTCTGCCAGCATCAGCGGGCCAGTCAATACCCTGCGCTCTCCAGTTTCGGCAAAGCGTTGCGAGGTCTTGGCAAAGGCTTGGAAGGGCTTCTCGATAGCAGGCATGTCCACAAGGGCTACGAATTGCACGCCCTCATCCACCTCGTTGACGGTCATCTTATAGACAGGTAATTCCATAGCCGTAGATGTAGTTAGCTTCCAAGTGTTGCAAATTCCGACAACTGCCTGACCCTGCTGGTGGTCTGCTGGATGTCCCGCTCGACCACATAAGCCCGCATGGGTTGAGTTCCCTGCGGCTGTGGTACAGGCTGACCTTGATTGCCCAGCATGGTCGTGTTGGGATTGCTGAAGGTTGCCGCAGGCGTGGCTGTTGTTGTTCCGCCGTCGCCCGAAGGTGCAGGTGCAGAACCACCGCCGCCGCCGCCTTGGAATTGCGTGGATCGGATTTTGGCTACATTCGCAAGGCCAGCCGCAAGGGTCAATCCCGCTTGCACAAATCGCTGACCTGGGAATAGTTCTTTGGTCATAGCCAAAGCTGAGGTTACGCCAAGGTAGGTGTTTACGAGGGCTTGGGCGATGCTTGCTACTTTAGCCGCATTGAATGCCTTGCGCTGGGCTTCCTCACTCTTGCCTGCTGTTGCCGTGATGATGTCGCCAATAATGCTGAAGGATTGGTCAGCCATCTGCTGCTTAACCCTCGCCAGTTCTTCCTCCCGCTGGATTTCCGCAGCCTTTACGACTTTATCTCTTTCCACATCACGAGCCGTAGCAGTCATCCGTGCCTTCGCTTCTTTTTTCATCCCATCCTCAATGGTCTGCAAACGCTTATCCTCGGCAGCTTGCAGGCCCTCCTGACGCAAAGTGTTAAGTTCAAATTCCCAATGCAAAAGCTCCTCACGGTATTTGTTGCGTAGATCAGCGAGTTTTTCGTTTTCCGCTTGCTGCTGCTTTATTCTCTGATCGGACTTTGCTTTGTTGCGGTCAGCAGCAGCCTTGTTCTCCGCCGCCTCATCCTTGTTGGCTTTGTCAATGATGTTCTGCTGCTCCCTGATTTCAGTTTTAAGGACATCAATTCTTGCCCTTGCTGCATTTTGATAGCTGTCATTGCGCTTGCCATCTAACTTAACCGCATGTTCGTAGTTGGCCTGCACATTCCGAAGTTCGTCCTCAAGTGTTTTCTTCCTTTCCTCGGCCAATTCTTTCTCAGTCGCACCAAACGCCTTGCGCTTGCGTTCATAGTACTCCAGCGTGCCAACGGTTTCATTGGCCGCTTTCTTCAATGCTTCTTGGTCTTTGGTCGCTTCTTTTGTTTCCGAGCCAAACAACCCCATCGCCTCCGCAGCCAAGCCAAGCACCACGACAATCGCACCAATGCCAGTTGCCGCAAGGGCAATCCTAAACGCTCGCAAGGCTCCTGTGCTGGTGCCGACCGCCAAAGCATACAGCTTTTGTGCGTTGGTGTTCAATGCCATCATCACCGCCGATTCCTTCTGCAACAGGTTGGCTACCTGCTGAACGCCGTTGGCCAAAGCCATCGCACCCTGCACCTTCAGCAATGCCTTCTGCAAATCCTCATTCTCATCGCCAAACAACGCCGCTGCTCCCTGTGCAATCTGAAAGCCTGCGGTGATGCCCTGCACCGCACCCACAAACGCATCGATGGTCTTGGTGTCCGAGGCAAGGTTCTTGATGCGCTGATTGACATCGCCAATCTCGTCCTTCAGCTTACCAGCCTCACGCTCTAATTTCCTAAACGCCTCGGTGCCTTCGTTGCCCGCCTCGGCCATCGCAAGCAACTCCTTCTGCATTTCACGCAACCGCTGCTTTGCGGACTGCGTGCCTGCACCTGTGCTATCCTTGAGGCTTACTTCAAGGGCAATCTCTTTGGTTACGTCTGCCATTATTCGCCGGGTTGGGGTAGTTCAGGGTTTACGGGTGGTTCGTAGTTCGGGTCTGCGGGGTCGCTGGTAATCGGCCCGTTGTACAAAAATTCAGGGTTACTGTAAATCGGCACGTCAGTCACAGGTGCAAATTCTGCAAGGTTCAGGATGCGGCGAAGCGTCACCCTGCAAGGCTTCATTTGCCCAACGAGATAGTCACGAATCTCCAGCAATCGCCAACGGATGCCGCCGTAGTATATCGGCTTGCGAAAGTCAAGTTGGTAGATGTCCACGCTGGAGAGCATCATGGTCAATTCCAACTGCAACGCTTCCTTGCTCACGGTTTCGTTGACGTAGTTCTTCCAGTACTTGTTGAACAGGTTGTTGTTCGTGTAGGTGATGGTGCTGCCGCTTGCATTGACGGCGTTGTAGTACACCAATCGAGGTATCTCAAAGGCAAGGTCAAAGGTCGGGGCGTAGGGGTTGTCGATGTGGCTGACGAAGGGCAATTTTGTCTGCGAAATAGATTCCGCAACGCCAGTATCAACAGCGTACCAATAAAGCCAAGGTGTTTGATTTGAAATTAAATTGTATTGAGCGATTCGGTAGCCTGTCTGCAATGTCTTTATACTTCCGCTCAAACGAGTGCCTTCCAAATCCCAAGTACGACCTAAGATTTTATCGGAAGCAAATGACGCTGGTATAAGCGTGCCGCAGGAGGTTTCCACGACCTTATCGCCCTTGCCGTAGAAGTTCTGCGTCGGAAACAGTTTGCCGCCATAGCCTTCTTTGGCGAGCGGATAGGACTGTTTGTAGGTCTTGGACAAATAGTCGCCCATGTCCTTGTACTTGAAGATGAGGTTGGTACTTGCGTTCGGGTCGCCGTTGGTCAGGATTTGCTCTGCATTCTCGTCCGATTTCTGCGACCAGTCCACCACGCCCGAAGCGTAGAAGTCCACCCAAGGCTCGATGTACAAGAGTTTCGGGTCTTGAGCATCAGCCATGATGTGCAGGTTGAACATCTTCTGCAAATCTTGCAGAAGGTCACTCTGTTTGACATCGGCGGGCAATGCAGTACGCATATCCAATATTCCGATGCTTGTGGGATTTTCAAGGCAAGTCCATTGAACTGTTCCTGAAGTAATCGATGCTAAACCATTATAGTTAGTTTTATATTCAACGATTATCCTTTGACTTGCCCCAACCTGTATATTTTGAAAAAATGCAACCGTACCGCTTCCTTGTGGAATCGTGATATTCCCTGATGCTATTGTTCCACTTGCGTCAATGTCATACAACCTAATCGTGCCTATATCATTGCGATTAATTGGTGTTGTAGTTAACCCATAAAAAGTGATACTAACATTCCATCTTGTAGGCAAAGATGGACCTACAAAAGTGCTTGACGATGCAACCCAATATCCCGAATTATCGTAAAAAGGTGCAGGAGTGTCCTTTGGAAACGACATTTTAGTAAAAGTTGTTCCATACGCATTACCACTTCCAGAAGTTTGAGCGAATACGTTTGACCCCGAAAGGTTGACAGGCATTGTGCCTGCCGCATAGGGTAGCACCAACTTGCCGAAAGTTGCCGAGTTGAAGAAGTTGGATGAGTACCTGTATCCCGCTTGGCTAAAGATTAAGTCAACCATCTTCTTGACGTAGATGCTTGGTCCTAACTGCCACCAACCTGCGATAAGATTTCCTTGAGTTAAGTCGCTAAATCCAACCGCATCAATGACCCCATAGACGTACCCACTCGATGCCGCACCGCTCGCAGTCCATGTTCCGCTCACATGGCCGCTCGTTGGCGTGTGGTTCATGCCGGTAACCCCTGCCGTGTTCACGAGCAGATTCCCCTCGATGGCTTGGTACAGGCCAACGTCATCGGTGAACAGCCCGACCTCATACGTTACCTTGCCCCTCGTCTTGGCCATGGATAGCAGTTGCAGCACTCCGCTGAACACCTGCACCCCATCCTCCCACATCGCTGCCCGGATCTTCTTGTTCGGCGTGAATCCACCCACGAAGGACTGGATGTTGTAAGCAAACCCGAAGCACTTCTCGTTGGTCGGAGTGTTCGGCAGAGTGATGGTCTTGCTGAACGACCCCCTGCGCTTGGTTACATCCTCAATGTCGGAAATGGAGTAGGTGATGGCCACGTCCGTGCCGCCCATGGTGTCAAGGACATACGGTACTTCGACGTTGCTATCGTTGAGCGGGTAAGCAATCAGCGTGACGCTCATAGGATGTTGTTCTTGTAGGCCACGGCAATCTCAATCTGCAACTGCTGTAGTTGGTCGTTCCGTCTGGTTACAAATTGATACTGGTTGGCGTTGACCACGCCTTCCACAAGTTGGCCGTCAATCTCAAGCCATACCTGCCCGGAGCGGACCATCTCAATGAGCCACTCGGATTCGGCATCGGTCAGCCAATCGCTATTCAAAGCGTACACATAGTCAAACGACCCTGCCCATACTTTGTCGTAGGTGAGCGTTGCATAAACGTCCGAGTTGTAGCCGAAGGTATCCCGCTCAATGTTGGCTCGCTTTCGGTTCTTGAGGGTAAAGGTGTATGAATCAATCCCGCCGTATTTGTTGATGAAGTGCACAGGTATGGGATTAAATCGTTGGCATGGTCCGATGCGATAAAAAACTGGCTCACTCATTTGACCGCTTCGTTCAAAATGCACTGAATACCCCGCCCCCTCTTGCGTAGGGAATAAATAAGAACCAGCAAAACTATCCGAAGCCTGAGCAATCAAAATGGCCTTGATGTTTCTTGGGCCAGTTGGAAATCTTACGATATTATTTGTAGTTCCCGAAGTTGTTGTGTTATTGATAAAGTAATTTCGTATGATTGAACCATCTGCATTCCAGTATTGAATCCTGCACTCGGTCCAATAATTTCCAATAGGACTGGCTATTGCTAACCAACCCGCTTGGTCTGGCGTTACTACGTTTAGCGTGTCTTTTAACGCCTTCGCTACGTCAGCCTGAACAAATCCGCTTGTCACAAATGTTGTCGCATCGGCGGTAGTTGTCAATGCCCTTATATTTGATGCATTTGCATTAAAATAAAATGGGTATAATTGATTGGCACCAAAGGTTTTGACCCAATTAGTATATTCCAACTGCTCCAAGTTTCCTGCAAAAGCGATATTCCCCGTGACGTTGGTGGTCGTTCCTGTCTGTACCACAGGCGTACTGCCGTACTCTTCCATGAAGGTCAAGCGATACCCGGAATAGAACCCCGCATGGTCAGCGAAGCCTGTCTGCGTCAGCGTTGGTACGGTTGGCGCAATCAGCGTTTCCACGACCCTGCTGACATCGAAAAAGCCGTAGTTGGTAGTCGGCAGTTTGTCGCACTTCAGCCGTGCCAGCGTGGTCGTTCCTGCTGCATCCTTCACATCGCAGACGTAGCGGTAATTCGTGCCGCTTGTGAGCGAACCGCTGACTTTGAAGAGCATCTTGTTGTAAACTGGGGTCGCCGCTTGGGGCGAACCCGAAAGGACTGATATTGCCATATTATCGGACTGTTGCTACGCTGATGGATTTGCCGAGGACTTCGGCGATGTTTTCGGTGAGGACTGCGACCATATCCTCGGTCACGGCATTGGACATGAAGTTGGTGGCTCGTAAGCCTTCCCGTCGAATCTTGTTGGCGATGTTGATGGCGAAGGAACGGTTGGCTGCTTGTTTATCCCTGCCCTGCAAAGGAATGCTTTTGAAGGCAATCCATTCTTGGATGGGTCGGATAGGTGGCCGCTTATCCCTGTACTGAAACGGACTGTTCGGCGCACGGTTACTGCTTTTCGCACCTTTGACACCGAGGTCCACGAACTTCCAATAATCGTTGGCCACAATAGCGACCACGAAGGAAGTATCGGTGAGGCTTATTGGTTCAAAGTCAATGCTCGCCGATAGGGAATCGCTTGCAATAGCCCCTGAATTTGCGAGGTTCTGCTTGGCCAATTTAATGACCCCGTCCAACCATTTCTTGACAAGCGCATACGATTTATTGTCAATCGCCCCCTCTTCGAGGTTGACCCAGAAATCTGGCAACGCTTGCCTCTGCACGTTGGTCAGTTTCTTCCCCGACCCGCCGACAAATACATCAAATTGCATGCAGGTAAATGTAACAGGCTCAGGATAGTGTCCTACCTGCGCTTACGCATCCGCTCCGCCTCCATCCGCTCGGCCTCAAGGATGTCGTGAATCATCAGGGCGTAGTTCAGAAACTCCACCGCCTTCATCGCAAAGATGGCATCGAATTTTAGGACATCCTTGTTGGCCATACGCCACACCACCATCAGCCAACCGTAGCCAGCAAGCGGGTTCGTTACTGGTCCTGCGCCTTCTTCGTCAGGTGCTTGGAATAGTCGCTCAAAATTTGCAAGTAACTCTCGGAACTTAACAAAAAAAAACTGACCACTCCCCATACATCGCCAATCTTAGCGTGCTTCTGCATCACCTCCGCTCGCTGGGCATGGCTCGCCCCGTCGTATTTCTTTGGCAGGCCAAACCAACCACCCTCCCTGCATAGCGTAGCCATGATTTTGTGCAGGTTCTGCACCAATGCCTTCTCGTTGCTGGTGTCCAAAGACATCAGGTCTATCAGCTGCCCTGCGGTGAGTTCATCGGTGAACACCGTTGGAATCCACCACCTGCCGTCAGCCCAGAACTTCTTTTTGTGGGCAAGGGTCGGCAGTTCGTTCCAGTCCTTGATAATTTCCTTGTAACGCTTTGCGACGGCTTTTGCGGGCATTTCCATGACCATCCCTACCTCCACTCCCTCCACGATGGCAACGACGCCTACACGCTTGTCAGAGGGTTCTAAGGCTTCGGATAGTTCCAAGGCTGCAATGCGCTGGAATTGGGCGATGGTCAGGTCTTGGAGTTTCATAGGTTCAGGAAGGTTTTGTACGATGAGGCCGCCGATGACGATGCAAGGTACTGACTGAACTCCTTGTCAGCCTTGCGTTCTTTCTCCGAATAGTACCAAGGTATGTGCCTTGCGGATTCCAGCAATGAAACGCCGCCAATGAAGTAGTGAGGCGTATTGTAAACGGCAAAGGTGGTGTCAATCGGTACATCGACCATAGCCGCATTCACTATGCGTGACGATTTCTGCCGTTGAGCCTCGTAGGTATTGACATGAGTGTAATACGATGACCGTGGCGGCACATCATCCCAGCGCAGGGATAGCCCGACCTTATGAGCGTTAGGGTAGGTCTTCAGCCATTCCACGCACTTGAGAATGGTTGCCTGCTGGTCTTGGTCAGGTCAAGGTCGGGATCGGTAACGGCATAGTAAGGCTCGCCGAGTTTCTGCACCAATCCGCAAAGCCACGGTGCTTGATGCCCTGCGTTTACTTCCAGCGAAACCACCTCGCAGGGTTTCGTGGCGTACCACTCCAGCAGCGGCTCGTAGGTTGAGCCGTTGTCCACGATGTAGATGTCACCAATCCCCTCCCACTTGCTCAAATCCCTGACCATCGCCTTCGGCCATGTCAGCAGGTTGCGGTTGTTGATGATAACAGGGATCCTCACGGCTAAAAGGTTATCACGAATTTATCGGGAGCAGGCCACCCCTTGCAGGAGTTGTACACGGTCATCCCCTCACGCTTCCCAATCCAATGCTCTGCCTGCCAGCGGTGTTCACGCACAGGCTCGCCGAGTTCACGGATGTGGCTTGACTTCGCCCACCAAAATGTACCTGCAAAGTAGGGATAGCCGTCAGGGTTGTTGTGGTCAGCAATCTGCGGGAACTCCTCCTTCGTTAGCCACTAACCCCGAAGTTGCGCTCCCAGTGGCTGCACCTGTAGTACCAGCAGAAGCAACCACACCAACTCCTACTTGAGTTGAGTTAGAATTGGCGCTCACTGCGTCTGGTCCGCCAGTTACAGAATAAATTCTTAAATCAGGAGCTTTAATTTTTTCCACCATAAAAGTTAAATCACAAAAATTAAAAAAAGTTGCGCTATGTCCTCTTAATAATCTTGTTCCAGAACCGGTACTAGTTGCGGGATCAACAAAAAGGTCATAACTTTTTTCGTAATATGCTTTACAGTTCATCAATTCTTCATTATAGGAATTACTAGCCCGACTAAAGGGACTAGAAATAAGACCTTCCTCTAATTGCCAACCAGTAGTTTGAATATATTCGCCAGAAACAGAAACTCCTATATCCGTTCTTACAGCTAAAGCTAATCCATATTGCATAGCTGGAGTTATTTGAAAAGTAACCGAATGTCTAACCCAACTTCCAGTTAACGTTAAACCAGATTTTAAAGTTACAAGTGGATCACTATTAAGACGAGCCGACCAAGAATCTGTAGTTAGAGATAATGGGGTATGATACGCTATTTGAATAGCGGTAGAACTAGTCATAGTACCCTTAGCATAAAAACTAAATGTAACATATTTTCCCATTAAAGAGTTGACTGTAGAAGCCAGTATTTTTTGTGCTTGATACACCGTATTCGTTGCGCCGCTAGCAGTTCTTGCAGTTCTTAAACTATAAATACCTTCTAAAATTGGAGAATCAGTTTGTCTAGAATGAGTTGCAGCACTGCTTGAACCTGCCCCGCCGACAACAATTCTGTCAGCTAAATAAGTATCATTTGATCCAGTACTTACAGTTGAACCCCTTTGCCAAAAATCAAGGGCCCCATTAAGTAGATAATTTTTAATATTTTCATTTAATCTTAGCTCACTACCACTTTTATAACTCATAATAATTCCTTAGATTAGAAAGTAGTTAGTTCCATCACTGACAAAGGTCAAAGAGTCGTATTGATAATAAATAGTTTTAGATGCTGCACCATCAATTGTTCCACTTGTTGTATTAATTGTAATTGCACCAACACCAGCATCCACTTTTTTAATATTAAAAATTTTGCCAGACACAGGGGCAGGAAGAGTTAGTGTAATCCCACCTGCTCCTCCCGTAGCAAGAATAATTGAATCCCCGCTTAGTATTGACTGCGTAGTTGACACAGAACGAACTGTGGCGTAAACATAAGGGTCTGCTTCAGAAGTTAGCTTAACGGCTGTGGAGCTACCCGCTCCATTAATAGCCATTTTTGTTGCTGTTGTAGCAACGCCCACTGGAATAATCCAATTTCCAGCAGTAGATGGAAGAGTTGATTGATATTTACCGGCGTTAGATACTGAAGCATAAACTGGCTTACCAATAATAAAAGACCCACCTTCAATTAAAGCCGCTGGAATATCAACTTCTCCAGCAACCTGAACACGAACAACTCCACCACCAGCATCTAATGAAACACCAACAAACTCAACCTTAGAATCCGTTGTTGCATCTAGTTTTTGTGCAAGGCTACTTGAGTCAAGATAAACAGCATTATAAGCTACTACGGCAGCGTTGGAACCAACTGAATTAAATGTAGAAGAACCGCCAGTTCCACCAACAACGTACCAATATCCGGGGGCCGTTGCGTTATAAATTAAAATTAATGATGCTTTTGGAAGAAGAAAGATGGTTCCACCAGAACCAGTACGAATTCCATCACCAAGGGCAGAATATTCATTAGCTAAAGGGATAGCACTTGCGCTTGTGTTTGTAAGGATAATTACATTACCATCAGAGCCAGCCGCAATTGTATTAATACCAGAGGAAACAAGTGCATATCCAGTAGACGGTAGTGCTAAAGCACCAGATGAATTAGTTGGAGTAGATTTACTAAATGCAAACTTTGAAGTAATGTTAACAACACCACTACCCTGTGCTTGGAGAATTAAGTTTTCGTTAGAAGCCGATTGGACAGTTAGTGGTGAACCAGAACCACCAATTACAGTATTTCCGCTGACTGAAATTGTTTCAATTTGAACAACGTCACCACCCGGCGCTTGTAGGGACAAAGCTCCAGAATCTGATTGAATAATAAAAGGATTAGAATTAATACCAGTTATAGTATTATTAGAAACAACAATACCTTGTATATTTACGTTACCAGTACCCTGTGCTTGGAGAATTAAGTTTTCGTCAACAGATGATTGAACAGTAAGAGCCCCGCCAGAAATACCTGTAATAGTGTCCGCAGTGGGAGTATTTAAAACAGGGGAAGTGAGAGTTTTATTAGTAAGAGTAGCTTGGTGAGCTTCTGTAACAACGGCAGAGTTTGGGGTGGCGTCGGTTGAATTATAATATTTTAATTTTCCAGAACCGGAATCAACTTCTAAATCTCCCGATTCGCTAGAAGTTGAACTGCTTTCTGGTACAACCCGTATGCCTTTTATAAATTTACGAAAACTAGAAGCCATGTAATCCTCGTTATTGTACTAAAGCTTGTGCGGAAAAGCTAATTTTTCCAGAAGTATATGTTCCCGTTAAAGCGGTTGTTGTTATTCTGATTTGACCAGTAGAAGTAATATCAAAAGCACAATTCGCATCTCCAACGTAATCTCTTCCTAAAGTCCAACTAGACCCATCATAAACAACCATAATATTACCAGTTTCGGTTTTTGTTTCGGATGACGTTATACGAATCACAGAGTATTTAACAAATGCTGCCCGAACTGCACTTGTTGGAAATGATAAATCACTAATTGCCAAGGGTGTTGTATCTACCGGATTAACTAAAGTAAATGTTTTATTAGGAATGTCATATTGACCAACCGCGGATGCAATCGCATCCTCTACGGTTTGTGCAAATTCAATGACTGCTGGTGCCCAATTAGGAGATTCGCCCGATGAGGGAAAGTCTATTTGTAATATCGTGACTGGGAAAC
>OGVP01000100.1_pt1 | contig 12380 bp, 10 predicted proteins | sample 1575791 | NCBI WGS metagenome assembly OGVP01 (sample SAMN07581537, study PRJEB24739) | freshwater metagenome
CAAGCAGAAGACGGCATACGAGATAGCTTCAGGTGACTGGAGTTCAGACGTGTGCTCTTCCGATCTGTTTCCCAGTCACGATACGACGCAGAGCCTACAACTGAACCTACAACTGAACCTACAACTGAACCCACAACTGAATCCACAACTGAACCTCCCCCTACACCCCCCGTTAGCAGGCTGCAAGAGAAGATTAATGCGCTAGCTGAGGACTATGGGGAAGGGATGCGTAACCTCGTAAAGAACGAAGGGGACTTTAATAACGTAGCCAAATTTTTAAACAGACTCAATGTTGCGGAAAATGACCTCAAGCAGTTAAAGAGGACAAAATCACCTCTTGTAGAAAACAAACAAAAAGAAGTCAACGAACTTAACGAAGCTTTTGACTCTGCGTTATCTACGGGCGATCTGTCTAAAATTAAGGAAAAGCAAGCTGCACCAAAGACTGAGGCACCTAAAGCCACGAAGCCGGATGAAGAAGCTAGAAAGTCCGGCGAAGTAACGGTCACTAAGTTTGAAGAAGGCGTAGAAGATACTTTTGTAAAACCTGCAAAGCCCACCTCGTACTCAGAGCCTTTGCCACCAGTCGTAACCCCTGAGGAAATTTCTGCGAGAATAGAAGCAAGTGGGCAGGCGAAGAAAGCTAAAGAAGTAGCCAAAAAAGTTAAAAAGGACGCATGCGAATGAGCAAGGCACACAAGATGTGTACGTTGGACAACGGTAGTACACCTACCGCTAGTCGTGTTCGTCAGGCCGCTTCGGAGATTTTTTCTACGCCCTTTGAGTCGGCTAAAGATATGTCTTCCGACGTGTACAACAGGCTCGTAAACGAATCGGCAAACGCACTTAAATTTACTTGGGTTATCGCTGAGCGCCTTGAAAAAATAGGGTTCCCACAAGGCCAGAACATCAACAACTATTTGAAACGGCAACGTTCGCTTAGAGAGAAGCTGCGTAGGCACTCCGAAGGGGTGATTGAAAATTTAGTCGGTGTGCATACTGTCAGTAAAGAAGCGGCAGATAAATTAAATGAAATTGGCGCGGTTGCTACATTGATAGAGGTCAACCCGTTTGAAAGCAAAAACAGATACAACCCAAATACGGCTGAGACAAGAGAGCTTGCAGACGCTGCTAAAGACCGTGTAGAGATCGATGGCAAGTCTTATACAAAAGCGGAAGCTTGGGAGCTTTTAAACGAAGATGTCAAGAAGATGGACGCGGAATTTGTAAAGGCTTGGAGATCTAGATTTGGTGCTAAGCCCATTCCCAGTAGAGTCATGCCGTCCGCTGCATTAAAACAAGTATTTGATTCTTATAAGTTTTATAGAAATTCTTTGAGGGATGCCATCATCCAGGCCCAAAAAGATAGAGAAGGCGAAGGTCATTTGCGTGACAATGAAACATCGGCAAAAGTCTATACTCAAATTGAAAGAATAAAAAAAGAGTTTGCAAAAGCAAACAACGACGCGTATCTAGCCCTTCTTCGTTCTGGTCCCTATGTTGTGAACATATACAAAGACACTAAGACCTTAGACGAAGACGGTAACAAAAAATACGAGTTACAAAGTTCTGAGTTCTTTGAGAGCCGTGCAGAAGCAAGAAAAGCAGCCGAAGCTGCACGATCTAAATTTGGCAACGACTATAGAATCCAAGACTTTAAACGTAACGAGATCGAAAAATACATGTACGGCATGGGCAACCGTGGCGCTATTAACTCGTTCTACGATAAATTAAAGCCTGAGTTAGAAGGCTTAAAGCCGACTTTGAAAGAAGGAGAGCCTGGTTATAGAGAAGAGCTAGAGCGTATTGAGAAATTAAAAAACAGACTGCACGAGTTGTCCCTCCTGCTATTCCCAGAAACTTCTGTTAAACGACAGCTGGTTGCCAAACGTAAGGGTACTGAGGGCTTTATTAAAGACATCCTTAAGTCTTATACGATCATGTCTGATCGGTACGCTGGGCAGATCTCTCAAATTCAGTACAACGGTGCTATTGACAGACAGCTAAACGATTTAAACATAGCTTTAAAAGATTCCAACCTGCCACAGGACAAGCAGGAGATAGGCGTTAACCTAGCAAATGAACTGGCTAAACGTGTTTTAAACATCGAATCTGCGCCGTCTGTAGGATCTAGGTTTGCTAATGCGGCTAACCAACTTGGTTTTTTGTGGTTCCTTGGACTAAACCCAGCTTCAGCGATGGTCAATATGTTGCAAGTACCCGGCGTCACATTGCCTTTTCTTTACGCAAGGTACGGCTTTCTTCCTGCGGTGGGTGGGCTGTCAAAGGCTTATCGCACCATAGGTAAACTAAAAACAGGCTATCTTTCAGACGGTACTTTGAGCGAGCGTATCGACGAGATCATCCGTTTAAAACCTGAAGCACTGCAAAAACAGTATGGTCTGACCCTTGATGAAGCCCGTATGTTAAAGGAGCTTGATGATCGAGGTGCGTTACGTTCTGGCATGCAGATTTACGACATCAATAGCGTAGCTGACTTGGGCGGGGCGTATCCCGGTTCTGTGGCGCACGGCATGTTTGTGTTTCAAAAAGCTGCTGGGTTTATGTTCCAGAAGGCTGAACTTATCAACCGTGAAGTAACCGCCCTTGCTGCCTATCGTCTAGCCAAGCAGAAAGCCTCTAAGGGGCAAGCTGCTCCAATGGACCAAAGAGATGCAATTAATTTTGCCGAAAATGCAATCGAAAAAACCCAAGGTGCCTATTCTGAGGACCAAGCCCCACGCATCTTCATGAACCCGCTAATCCGCACGGTGCTGATGTTCAAGAAGTTCCCGGCTCACATGGCTGCCGTATACATCAACATGTTTAAAGATATATTCCGTGGCGCTGATCCAGCGGTTAGGTCTGTAGCCCGCAGGCAGTTCGCTCTCATGATGGGCATGAGCGGGATATTTTCCGGTATTGTGGGTATGCCTTTGTACTACATCATTCGGGATATCGCTAATGCAATCATGGGCGATGAGGATGACCCATATAATTTTGATCTAGAACTCCGCATGGGCCTGATAGATACACTTGGGCCCGATGTTGGCAACATGATGTATCGCGGCATATTGGGTGAAAGTGGGTTAGATCTTGGTTCCCGAGTCTCTTACGAATCTTCTTTCCTTCTAGGCGGCACGGAGGACATACCTTTCCTAGGCGGTGTCTTTGGGTTGCGGGATATAAAGCGTGGTAAAGATGCGGAAGAAACACTAAAGAACGCAATGTTTGAACTTCTCGGACCTGCTGCAGGTATTGTCAGCGGTTTCTTCCGTGGCGGTGAGAAGATAATGGACGGTGAAATTATTCGTGGTATAGAGGCCGCATCTCCAGCTTTTCTAAGAAACATAGTCAAGAGCGGTAGATACGCTACTGAAGGCGCTCTTACTGCAAGGGGCGATCCAATTGTTGAAGACCTGAGCACAATCGAGATCCTTGGGCAGACTTTTGGTTTCTCCCCGCAAAGACTGTCTAGTCAGTACAAAATAAACAACCAGATCAAAGACCTAGAAGCAGAGATTGTTGGGCGTCGTAACAGCCTACTAGACCAGTATGCCAAGGCCGTGCGCACTAGGGACTTTGATGCCAGACGAGAAGTAGAGGATGAAATACGGTTGTTTAATCTCGCTAACCCAAACCCCAAAATTCAGATCACATCCAGCACGATCAGAAGGTCTCTGGCTAAGCGGGAGTCTGTCTCCGAGCAAACTAAAAAGGGTATCTTCTTGCCTCCGTCCATGCGGGAGCGGTTTGCCGAAGAGCTACAGTTGGAAGACGAGTAAAAAAGACCCCGCACAAGGCGGGGTTAGGAGAAGTACTACCATGGAGACTACAAATCTACATCAGGTTCGCCATATGCGCAAGCCCTGTATATTGTCTTCAACGACCACCCTATATATGTAGTTCGCCGTAGGGTCCGGTATTGTTTTCTTAAAAGCTGCCATAGTCTTCTTAGGGTCCATGCAGGGTATGAAGATAGATGTCCCTGGCACGAACTCATTCCAAAGGATCTTGAATCTTATTCTGTCCGACCACATTTTCGATGTCTACCCCCATACGTTCAGCATCCAACACCAACACGCTAACAGGGGGCGTATTGAGATGAGTCCCCTTCGACATTCCCTTCTTAGCTACCTCGATCAGAAGATCTTTCTTCTTTAGCCCTTTAAGAACTTCCTTGTAGGGTACGTTCTTAGTGGAGCATTCTTCCCGAATAGCTTTGATAAGCAAGAATATTTTCTTAGTGTCGGGTTCCATCCGTATTAAAAGTTCACCACGCGGGGTCTGGCTGCATATGTTACCTGTCCTAGCGTCTGTGGTGCTATCCACCACAAGCGTGTTCTGCGCCATGTGCTTCAGTATGAAGTGCGAAATGAAGGACTTGTAGTCGTCACGATCTTCATCAGAATCTATATGCTTGGTCTGGCTAATCGTGTCAAGGTAGAACTGTCTGATCTCTTTGAACGGGTAGTCAATTAAATCCAGCTCCCTCGCTATCATCCCACCTACTATGTTTACCGCGCCCAACGCAGAGTAGAAACGGAAGTTTGCCCCAAGTTTTAGTTCCTCGTTGATCTTGTCAACTTCTCTCTTTACCCTCTCGATAACACTGTCTAAGTTCGTCTGCACGGCAGTCATGTACGGTATCCATGCGTGACCGTAATTTTCCATCAGCAGGTTATCGAAGAGCTCTATACCTTCTTTGGTAGAGATTGATGTGCCGGGGTCGATGTTGTACTCAACACAACGAAACATTTCCCCTTCTGGAATGTCCTTGATACTATGCAACTTGTCGTAAAAAGAAGCGTTACTTGTCGCAACCCCGATGGTTCTCCAAGTAGTGTTGTTCTTGCGTAATGAATTAGAGTCCGCTTTCATACGATCACGGCCCCGCCCCTGCGTAATACCGTAAAGAAAGTTTGAGACTTCTTCGGGTTTAAGGTTGGTAAGCTCGTCAACAGCTAACGGTATGTTGTTGAGCACCCCCATACGCTGGACCAACGCAGACTTAGTATCATCTGGACTGCGCAGTGGGTCTTCTGGATGCCCCCATACTGAATTGATAACCCGCAGTACGGTGGTCTTGCCTGTCCCTGATCTGGTGTGCATGAGATTCAGAAGGACGCCCTTGTGGTTTGTAGCCCGTGACAGTAGTGGTGCCCCGAATGCGGTCAAAGCAGCAAATGCCTGTGGCTCAAGACCTGATTTAGAGTACCCGTGAAAAGCAGTCTTCCAGTTATCTAGTGTTCCTTTGACCCTAAACCACTCAACCATGTCTGATGTGCTGACAGTAGGTGGTACGTAACGCAGCTTGCCTAAATCAAGTTCCATGTCCCCCACTACGAACGTATCTCGGTACTCCCCATTTTTCTTTGTCCAACCGAACTGATGGTGGGCCGTCTCAGCTTTCCTCTGGATCTGTAGGTTCTGAGCGCAAGAGATGACGTAGGTTTGAATTTCTAACCAGCCGTTTTTCCCCGTTGTTAGAACGCCACGCTTGGATAGCTCTGTTCTAAAGCTATCCATTGACGTTAAAGATGCCATAGATACGGTAAAGTTTTTAACCCCATCTTGAGGTAGATGAACGCGAAGCCATGCGCTTTCACCCTCGTTGGCATCGTCGATCCGCTGGACTACGAACAGGTCGTGTTGGTATATGACCCTCTGCCCCTCGCTCTTGTCTCTTACGTAGATACCACCGTTCTTGCCCCTGAAGTAAGGTTCTGGCAGGGCGGGGACGTCGTACACAACTACCTCAGATTCTTCCTCACCTATCTTGACTTCTATCTCTTTGTCTTTGGACTCCAGGATCTCGGTACCAAGAACGATGGGAGTTGTTATGTTCCCTCTATGCGTACACCCTTCGCACCCACCAGGGTTTGCGCCCTCAAATGTTTCACAGTAGAAAGGCCCTGCAGTGTCAGAAGCTTTTTCCTCCGTCTCTTCTGGAGAATAATTTGGATGCTTTTTAGATATCTTGTGTATGGCCGTGTCACGATCTTGGCAGAAGTTCGCAATCGACAAACCACAACGCCATAAGTCATAGCCTATGTCAGCCTGATTTTGATAGATGTTCAGTAGTTGAGGGCACCCATCCCCCTCCAAAGATCGGAGGATGATCTTGCGAAAGTAAGATACCTTGTTGCCCATCAACGACTTAGTTAACGGACTTGGCTCCCTCTTGACCTTGGGCGTAAACGAGATCTGTGGTTTAGGCTTGGGAAGTATCTCGGCTATTTGCTCGATACTATGCGCAACCTCTGGGGGTGCTAGGAGTTTGACTTGCCTAGGCGTCTCTTCCTTTAAGTTGAAAGTGTTTGGCACACGCAGGATGCGGGAGGCATCGGTTGTGCATGGGCCGTCGATGTAGAAGTTCTTTTCTAAGCAGAGTTCACGCAGTCCATCAGCAAGTGGTTGCCACTCTTCGCGTGTCAGTTCTTTATCAAGAACCCAGTATGCGTGCACCCCACCGCCTGAATCGACGATGGCAGGTTCGGGTAGTCCAGTCTCTTCTAGGAACCGCTCAAGTTCTAGGATTACGGTCTCTTTGTCGTCGTAACCCTTTTTCTTTTCAAACTTGCCAGGCCCAGCATCAACGTCTATCCAAAGAGACTTAATAAGTTTTACGTTACTTTGTTCTCTGGGTTTTACAGCGTTGGGGTCATCAAACGTGGCGGGGGCAAAATAAACATCCCTCTTGTCGCGTAGAAAAGTTTGAATCGCTTTGTCTGTTTCTTCTACCGTGCTGAGAAAGGAATGGATTGCTGGGCGTTTGTCACCAGCCCTCAACCCTGTAATACAAATATGACCTTCCCCAGCAAGAATAGCTCTCAGGAATTCTTGCATAATAGACTCTTGTTGTTGTAGTTCACATCACCGCCCACGCTCAAAAGGAAAGGTGTCGGGTTCCGTCAACCTAGCCCGACGCTAGTGAGAGCCGCGCCTGACGAATGGCGCTTCCGGGGGAGGGAACTTACTCGTCGTCCCACTCAGCAGCAAGTTCCTTCATGGACTTAGCTGCCTTCTCCTCGACCTTCTTGCTTGGTCGCTTAGTGGGTTCTTCGACGGATTCTTCTTCAACAACAGGCTTGGTAGCCTTAACGGGTTTAGCCAATCTCCTCTCAACCACACCATCTACTTGCGCCACAGTCATTGTAATTGCGGCGCGTGCCTCAGAGGTCTGTGCTTTAAGAGAACAAATATTATGCTCATGTTCTTCCAACGGCCGCACAGGAGAGAAGAAAAGTTTTGGTGTTGCGCTGTCCGTGTCAAACTTCATCTCGGTAACAACATCTTCCACGTTAACACCGTGAGCGGCAAGATACTTGCCGTATGCCTCAAGGGGCATCTTGTTGCTCTCAGCCTTACCGAAAATAGACTGTGACGGCAACACAAGCTGGTACACATCGCCCTGCATATCATTGGCTAGAACCACCGCCAAACGACGGGAAAACCTACAGGCACGTGAATTGCCTTGACCAGACCCAGAGACGTTCTGTGGGCAGTCGGCACAGGTAGAGGCTTGCGGCTCCTGAACGCTTGCATCGGGCCGCATACCATCAGCAGACCAACACGTAGGGGCTACTTGCTCACCCTCTTTGTATTGACCTTCGTAATACGTACGACCGTTGTGCTCTGCGGCAGAAACAATCACCACCTGCATAGAGCGGTCTTCAGACTTAGCGGTCTCTTGCCCACCGACCATCATGCGGAAAACACTACCGCGAATAGAGATACGCTTGTTCTGGCTTGCACCCATAAGCGCACGTGTAGTGGCACTCAGGGTACGGTTTTTTAAATACTCGGGCAGATTGCCCTTAAAGAGTTGCAGTTCCCCACTCATTTAGATCTCCTAACAGTTACGGAATAACGAGACTCGTTGTTAAGCCCCTTGGGAAGAAGGCTAGGGTTTTCCTCTAGCCACGCTTTCATGTTTGACTGGTGTACACGGCGCTCAAGAAGATCGTATGCGTCATGCTCACGGATAAACTCGTGCATGGACTCCCAGTCAGAGGTCCAGTATCTAGTCTTTACTGATTTGATGATTGTGCCGTTAGGCGTCTTGATGCTATCCGCACCAGTGGTCTTGCAGAGTTCTAACATCTCGTTCTCCACAAGCTCCATCTGAGCAACCAGATCAGCTCTGTGCTCTTCGTGTTCACGATCAAGCTGTTGCAGCTTGTCGCGCATTTTGATGTATATTTTTGCCAGTTTGTCGGCACCGATTTCGCTCATTGAGACCCTCCAGTTTGTTGGCTCGTACTGTGTTTGTCAACTGGGGGGACAAAAAGTTCCACAATTTTTTTATGAACATCTTGTTTCAACTGTAACGATTTGTACACGTGGGCTTCTTCAGTGCTACCTTGCAAGTGCACAACGGTAATGTTGTTCTTCTGGCCCTTCCTGTGCACCCTAGAGTTAGCCTGTAGATAGGTCTCAAGACTCATGGTGGGGCCAAACCAGATCACCGTATCAGCGGCAGTTAGCGTTACACCGTGGGATGCGGCTTGCGGTTGGATCACCAATACCTTTGGATCCGCTTCTTCCTGAAACTTCTTAAAGATCTCCGCACGTTGGTGAGGGCTAACTGAGCCCGAGATAATCTCGTTGGTGATGCCTTCCTTAGTCAGGTTCTCAGAAACTATCTCAATCGCATGTCGAAACGGCACAAACACCAGCACTTTGTTAGAGGTCTCATTGATAACTTCTAACATTACTTGGATTCGATTGTTACCATCAAAGGAGACTACTTCTCCAGTATCCGAATAGACCGCACCACACGATAGCTGGAGTAGCTTGTTCATCACGATAGCCGCATTTACTGCGGAAATAACTTCATCAGCAGCGAACACCAGCATGTCGTTGCGTATCTTCTTGTAGTAAGTTTCTTGAAGTTTGGTCAGCGGCACTATGCGGGTGATGTAGGTGATGTCTGGTAGGTCAAGGCATTGCTCTTTTGTAAATCGAATAGACGGTTGCAGTGCCCTGTGTACGATATCTACTGCATCCCCACGTGGTGCCCAAACAAATTTACGTAACTGCACCATGACCACTTCCCGCCAGGTGTTCTTAAAACGGGGCACACGGTCTGGACACACAAGCTTAGCCAAACCGAAAGCGTCTTCTGGGGACTGAGAAGCTGGGGTACCAGTCAGCATCCATAGCCATACGTGGTCGTACAACAAGTTGTACAAACACTTCCAACGTCTTGTGGAAACATTTTTATATGCGTTTGCTTCGTCCACAATGATCAGGTCAAAGCCGTTCGTGCGTATATCCTCTTGAACAATCTCCACACCATCGTAGTTGATGATTACGATCTCGGCGTCACCCTCTATGATGGCCTTTCTTTTGTTCCTGCTCCCGTAGGCGATGTCCACCTTGCGGTGCATGGCAAAGGTAAACAAGTCGTTCTGCCAAGCCGACTGCATGATTGACAGGGGGCAGATCACCAATACCCTTTTAATTACGCCTTTCTTAAGTAGATAGTCCGCTGCCCATATGCAGGATGCGGTCTTGCCAGTCCCTTGCTCGTTAAAGCAGAAGGATCGTTTGTGGAGCGTTAGAAATGATGCAGTCTCAATCTGGTGTTCCATGGGCTTGTGAAAGCCCGTCCAAGCGTATTCGTTCTTTATAGTGGAAGGCACGTTCTTTATTCTTAAAGAAGCCAATACCTGCGCTTCTTCCAGCCCCCACTTGACGAGGACTTTGGAGATGCCTTCTTCTTTTTCTACGAGTTTGCTGTTTGGGATTGTTGCTAGGACTGGGTCAGGATTTTTTAAACGAAGCAGGAGTGCTTTGTTGTCGATAATTTCCATGGGCTCTCTAGGTTATTTTTTTCTTTCACGCTTACTTACCTCAGACACCAGCTTGTGATTAGAGTTCCTCAGAAAGGAACGATTTTTTGAGGGGGCTTGCACTTTGTAGCCATCTTTGTTTGACCCCCCTTTACTTAACGGGCGGTTGTGGGCTACATCTTTACCCTCGCGTGTATCTGCCTTGCCATTACCATTGTTGTCCTTACCCTTCTTGTCGAGAGCGCGTCTGGCGCGTTGACGCTCCATGCGTTTCTCATGCTCACCTCTAGCAACTTGCTGGGTGTACTCTTTTTTATAGGGTCTGGGTTTGTTAACGTAAGGCATGATCAGTGCTCCCCTCTACCATTGTGTGGGCAACTCGTAACCACACAGTAGCTTCTACAAGTAAAATTGGGTCTAGCGTTCCACACGTTCTCATCGTAGGACTTGCTTAGCCAAGAATACTCCGCCGTCCATTCTCTGAGAATCCCTAACACGTCATCACGTGTGTACTTTCTTTTAACCAGGTCGTTACACACAAGAAAGGCCAGCCCAGCGCTTATCTCCTTGACTTCTGGAAACTTGGCGAAGGTGCATAGGGCCATCAAATCTAGCTGCTTTGTGTCTGCGTACTTACTTGACTTCCCGGTTTTGTAATCAACAATCTTAGCTTTTTCACCATTAACCACCACAAGGTCAGCCACACCCCGTAGCCATACTTTTTCATCAAAGAACTCACAGGCGTCACCACGCTCGGTAACGCCCATTTTTAGTTCACAATATTTGTCACCTGGAAGATCTTTAAAGATCTTCATAGTCGGTTCAATAAAACCGACGCTTTCCGGTATTGATTTACCGTACCTAATATATTCTTCTGCGGCCTTATGAACCAGCTCGCCGTACAGTATTGATTCAGTCTTTGGTTCTACAACATCCTTGACCACCTTGAGGTGGAAATACTTCTTTGGACATTGTCTAAAAAGATTTATCGAACTATACGACCAAGCTGGTTTTTTCATTGTTTGGCTCTGTGAACTGCTACATTCCTAAGTAAACGTGCTTCAACGATCAGGTGCTCAGCAAGGGGTATTGCTTCAGAGAAATGGTTTAATTCTAGCATGTCATGAGCCTTACGTAAAAGGTCTTTAAGCTTTAGATAGTGAGGTGCGTAGTCCATGTTGTTAGCACGATCCATAAGATTTTCCTAATCCCGATTCGCAGTTAACGGGCAGCCCTTCTGCCCAACTAGGCACGGTACGCATGCACTGCTCAACATACGCTCGTGCTTCCTCGACCTCCTCGTCTCGGACAACACACATTACCGCATCATGCACTGTGAGAACAACCCTGTATTTTTTGGAGACCAACAGCATCTGCTCTCCCACTATGCACCGAGCCAGCGCCTGAACTACGTTCTCAACGACTTTACCCCCGTAGATGTAAATCCCTTTTTCCCTACGGGAATCGTACCTAAAGACTTCACGGTTCTCGCCGTTAGACACTTCGCTTTCTTTACGTAAGTTGTTATAGATAAGCTTGAGACCGTTCGGTAGTAGGAACCCTTTCTTCACCACCTTCAACGCCCCACGCCTGTCGAACGCAGCTTCTTCCAATCTAGACAGAAGCATGACGCTCAGTGCTTCCCTGCCTTGTTGCCATAAGTCTTGAATTCTTGAGTATGTACTACGGTAGACATTGATGATCCGTGCGGCTTCGTCCTGCTCGATCTCTACACCGAAAGCCTTTAACTGTGCTTGAAACTTAGCAGACCCCATGCCATAGCCAGCTCCAAGAATCGTAGTCTTGCCAACGAACCGCTGTTCTTTACTGATCTTCTCTACAGGCTTGTGGTAGATTTTGGACGCCATGATCTTGTAGACGTCTTCACCCTTGGCAAATGCCTCCACCAAATCGTCTTGACCAGCCAGCCACGCCAGCGTTCGCGCTTCAATCTGTGAAGAGTCTGCGTCTACTAGGGAAAACCCTTCAGGGGCTATGATGGAGTGCTTGATGGCAGACTTGCCATCCCGAGCGGGTAGGTTCTGTAGATTAACTTTGTCGGCACCACCCCATCTACCCGTGTGCGCCGCATAGTACTTAAGTGGTACAGGTAGTGGGCCCCGCTTACCGATGTCCATGAACCTCTGTGTGCGAGTTTCTTCGATAGTCGTTTTTACCCCTAAGCGAGCTGCAATCAGATATTGCGCTTCCTCTGAAGCAGTTTCCATAAGGTCTTTGAACTCTTCGTCTGTCTTGGAGAACGCCCACGTTCGCTTGCCTGTCCTCGGGGATATCTTTGTTGGCGGATCTACCCCTAAATCTTGTAGAGCCTGTGCGAACTTTTCATTCGACATGATGACTTCGCGGTTGGACTCAGCTCTTGAGAGCAAGTAGTCCTTTCTGCTCAATACGTCTTTTAAGTTTTGCTCCAACAGCGGGATGTCAATCTCAAGGACAGGTTCTGTAAACATCTTCAGAGTCAAGTCGATCAGCTTCAACTCTTTGACAGGGAAGCCTTCTTTGAGAATCTGGAACAGTTTGTAAGTCAACTCCACGTCGCCGGTATCGTGACTGGGAAAC
>OGVP01000101.1_pt1 | contig 12378 bp, 17 predicted proteins | sample 1575791 | NCBI WGS metagenome assembly OGVP01 (sample SAMN07581537, study PRJEB24739) | freshwater metagenome
GTTTCCCAGTCACGATACAGTTGGTGATTTATATACTAATGCATGGTTTAGAAATAATAACAGTAATCAAGGTTTATATAATCAAGCTACAACACAACACTGGAGTTCACAAACCAATGGCTACTGGGATGCTTCAAGTACTACTACTGTAAGTAGTATTAGATTTTACACAGGTGGGCATGTTAGTTCACTTCGTGGCTATGTTTATGCTGATACTGGTCCTAATATTGGATTTTTAAACAGCAGTGGCAGCTGGAGACTGCGTGTTGTAGGTGATGACTACACTCTGTCAGAAGGTAGTTCAATGCGTGCTCCCCTTTTTTATGATTCTAATGACACTGGTTATTATACCGATCCCGCTGGCAGAAGAAGTTCTAATATAAATGGTGTAACTGCAAGAACTAAAATGACTTTAGGACTGACTGCTAAGTATCAACTTGATAGAGCAGATTATACAGGAGATACAAATTATTGGACAGGATCCATGGGTTGGGGCGCAACAGATTTTAATAATGTAATGGAATGGGGATCTGGGTTCTTTGACACATGGAGTAACCCTGGCAATCAACCCAGTGGTTCTAGTCATTGGGTTGGTGTTCAAGTATATCATTATGTTAATGCTGCTAATTCTGGGTATGGCTGGCAAATGTGTGGCGGACCAATTGGAAACTTAAGATTTAGAAACTCTTGGCCTAATAATAGTGCTTGGAAAACAGTTCCAGTATTAGATGTCAATGATACAAATGGCGGGGCAATGTATGCTGGAATTTATTACGATTCAAATAATACTGGTTATTATGTAGATCCAAATAGTGTGTCTTACTTGGCAAATGTTCAAGCAACTGATTGGTTTCGTCCTATCGGTGATTGTGGCTTATATTTTCAAACTTACGCCTATGGACTTTGGTCTGCCCAATCTGGCGGTAATTCTTACGGAAATGCAACAACTTATGGTACAGGACGAAATGGATGGAGTGGTTGGGGGATTGGCTCTCGTCATGTTTTTATGTCTACCGGAGGCGATAATGTAGGAGTACATGATAATAGTCGTGGTTGGATTTGGTATTGGGACGGAAGTTATACTCGATTTGATTATGGATATACACAGTTTGCTAATAGTGCTCGTTCACCAATCTTCTATGATTCAAATGATACCGGCTACTACTGCGATCCTAATGGTACTAACAGATTAAATTTCGTTAATTCTAATAATCACTATATACAACCAGGTTATATGCTTTATAGTGATCACGGTGGTTGGACTGGGGAATATAATAAAATACAATGGCACAGTGGTCATTTATATTTGCAAAATGCAGGTGGCGGATACCTATTAATACTACGTCGAGGCGATGGAGGTGAAAGATTATATGTTGATTACAATGGCAATTTAACAGCCAGTAGCAATATTACTGCTTATAGTGATAAGAAATTAAAAGAAAATATAAAAACAATTCAAAATGCACTAGAACTGGTCAATAGACTACGAGGTGTCACATTTGATTGGATAGAAACTAAAAAATCTAGTTATGGATTAATTGCTCAAGAAGTTGAACAGGTGATACCAGAATTAGTATTAGAAATAGATACTAATACTACAGAAAAGAATTCTGATAATAAAATAAAAACCGTTGATTATGGTAAAATTGTATGTGTTCTAATAGAAGCAATCAAAGAACAACAAGTAATGATAAATAATCTAAATAATAAAATTAATGAGTTAGGTATCTTAATAAATAAATAGAATAGGAGATTGTAATGACTATAGAATATACTTGGAAAATTACTTCACTAAAAATTAAAGATGTTAGTGATAATAAACCTAAAGCAGTAGTACAAACATATTGGCAAAAAATTGGTACAGATGAAAATGGAAACACTGGCACATTTTCTGGTGCTACACCATTTACAATAGATTCAAATGACGAAGATGGACCATTTATACCTTTTGAAAATCTTACTGAAGAAGATGTATTATCTTGGATCAAAACTATTGTAGTCGGTAGTTATGAAGAACATGTAAATGGAAAAATTGCTGAACAAATTGCAGATAAGATTGCACCAGTAACAGAAGCCAAAATGCCCTGGGCAACAGATGAATCACCAGCTCCCAATGTTCCAGTCACACCATAATTGGAGATTTTATGAATCAAAATAATGTAACATTAACTATGTCTATTAATCAACTTAATGTGATTCTATTAGGCCTATCTAAACTACCCATTGAAACCGCATTAGATACTTTTAGTGTTGTTCAAAAACAAGCACAAGATCAGCTTGGTACTCCTCAAAGCAATACATTATCAGGGCCACTTCAAAATAAAGTGATACAGTAGTGTTTAATTTTGAGTTTAACGAATCAATTCTACAGAAATGTTTACCTAAAGTAAACAACATTAATGATTGGTATGATTCCATATTAGAAGCATTGCCACAATACAACATCAATACTATTGAACGTGTAACTGCTTTTATTGCCCAGTGTTCTCATGAATCAGGTGAATTTACTATTTTATCAGAAAATTTAAACTATTCTGCTGAAGGTTTACGTAGAGTATTTGGAAAATATTTTACGACTCTAGAACAAGCTCAGGCTTATGCCCGTAAACCTGAAAAAATAGCAAATAGAGTTTATCAAAATAGAATGGGTAATGGATCAGAACAATCAGGTGATGGTTGGAAATATAGAGGTCGTGGGTTAATTCAGCTTACAGGTAAACAAAATTATAAAGAATGTTCTGAATTTCTATTTAATGATGATACTTTATTGAAAACTCCTGATGTATTGACTCAGCCATATTATGCGATTCATTCTGCATGTTGGTTTTGGAATAAAAGAAATTTAAATCGACAAGCAGATATACAGGATTTAAAGGAAATGACTCGCCTTATTAATGGCGGGTACAACGGACTAGAAGATAGAATTGATAAATACAATAAAATACTAGAAATAATTCAACCATAATATGAACTTTATTCATTGCCCTGTGCCGGAAATACAATGTGAAAAAATTACTTTAGAAGATGGTACACGTTATTATGTGACACCTGAAAAAAATAAATATCCTTCCATTACCACTATGCTAGGTCATTTTTCCAAAAAAGGAATTATGGAATGGCGTAATCGTGTTGGTGCAGAAGAAGCAAATAGAATATCGAGAGCTGCAGCAAGTCGTGGTACCAAACTCCATACAATTATAGAAAAGTATATTGGTAATGAGGACATGAATATAACTGAACCATTTCAGTTAGAACTCTTTAAATCAATAATGCCTTATTTGGATTATATTAATAACATTCGACTACAGGAAAAATATCTTTATTCGAATCATCTACGGCTAGCAGGAACTGTTGATTGCATTGCAGAATACCAAAATAAATTAAGTGTTATTGGTTTTAAAACTTCTTCACGTCAAAAAAGAGAATCTCAAATTGAAGATTATTTTCTACAGGCAACAGCATATGCCATTATGTTTGAAGAAAGATACAAAATACCAGTGTCAAGACTAGTAATCATTATTGCAGTTGAAAATGATTATCCACAGGTATTTAGACAAAAAAGAGATAATTATGCGAAAAGATTATTAGAATTACGAGATTTATACGAAAATTCGTCCCAAAACTAGTATTTTTTGTTGAAAACATATAAATATTAATGTTCTATGAAGGTAGTATGTAGATGAACAAGACAGGGACTGCAATGTCCCTCAGGTCCACCATAAGCACATAGTCTACTGGCGAATGAGATAACAACGCTCATGGTAAGTTCCAAACTATGTGTTTATGATGGGCCTGTAAAGTATCGATTGGCATTGAAACACTACTGGAGAATCAGCAATGCGAAAGCTGTACGTAGAGGTGACTCTACAAAGAAGCACTAAAAATAATCGCCAACGACGATTACTTTATTCAGAATTTTAAGCTAGCAGCTTAAACCTGACGGGGAATTGGCAGTTCACCTTGTTACCCAACGAACTGCCTTGTCTACACACACATCACAGGAGATAAAAATGACACCTTATGAAGTAAGATTAGAGCTACTTAAAATGGCTCAGGGAATGTTGGAACAAGAATACTATGGTAAACGAGAAGTAATTTCAAATACATGGAATGCTAGAATGGATTATGCCAGAAGCACTAATTCCAAATTACCTGACCATCCAAGTTTTCCTGAATATCCAACAGAAGAAGATATCATTCGTAAAGCAACATTGCTTAATAAATTTATATCTACACATTAATATACCTATAAGGGCCTTCGGGTCCTTCTCTTATGACCAATAACAAAAACGAATTAGATCAAGAACTAACTGATGGTATTATAATTACCAAAAGATTTCGTTCAGCTAATGAATTTTCTCTTTATATAGAAGAACAAGTTTCCAAAGAAGAAATTGGTTACATGGAAGCAATCATTAGTTATTGTGACGAAATTGATATTGATGTTTCTTCTATTGCATCTTTAATTAACAAGCAATTAAAAGAAAAAATTAAAGTAGAAGCAGAAGAACAAAAGCTTTTTAGACAAAGGGGAAAACTTCCTATATGATTACAATGGATGAATTTTCGGTATATCGTTTTTATTTAGCATTAAAATTACATTTTACCACAGATCAGTATGACGTAATTAAACAAAAAGGAAAGATTAGAGCCACCAAGCAGGCATTTTATAAAAGAAAAGATTTAGGTACATTAAAAAGAATAGCAAAAAACTATAATGACGAAGAAGTAGTTAATTTTCTAGTTGCTAATTTTGTATCTGGTGATAGATGGGGTGGAATTTTTGATGAACAGACAAATGAAACCTATACTACTTGGAAAAAACGAATTGAAAGTTTAACGTATAACTATACCAACGATTTAAATACTCTGGTTATGGATTTTGAACAACAAAAATTAAATTTTGATACACTTTTTAATAGCAATAGTGATTCACATCCATATATAATTAGACATTATTTAGGAAAACGTATTTCAATTGAAACAATGGTCATATTAGATATAATTTTTAATTTTACCGAAAAATTTGATGTTGATCTAAAGAATGATGTCATTTGGCAAGATCTTTCTAGACTCATTAAAAAATATAAACCCTTTCTTAAACTAGATATTGAAAAATACAATGGAATTACAAGAAACAGTCTTGGACATTACTACCCAGAAAATTTCTAATATAGAACAAGAATTAATAGTTCTATATGAACAAATTGATGCATTAAATAAAAGACTTGACCAACAAATGGTTTCAATTAAAGAAACACAAAAGTATCTTATTAAACTAGCCCATACTCAACAGGAACTAAGCAAGAAAATTATTTCCTGGCCATACATTGTTGTAAGTAAACAGGAGGAAGATTAGATTCATGAGTGATACCAAAAGATTCGATGATTATAATAACGAAAAGAAGGTACATCGAATCAATAAAACCAAAAAGAATAGACTAGATAAACATAAGAAGTTAATATATGATGTTGTTTCACATAAACGAAAAGAAGATAATGAAATTGATGAAGTTTTAGATTATGGTAGTTTTACAAAAATCAAACGTCGCTAATACATTTATATAACGCTTATACGGAGTAAATTATGTCATTTACATCTTTATCTGAACTAAGAAAATCCAGAGGTGGTTTTGATTCTCTGGTTAAAGAAGTCGAACGTATTTCTAATCCTGTTTCTGATACAAAAGGAGATGATCGTTTTTGGCAACCTACTGTAGATTCTAAAACAGGAAATGGGTATGCTGTAATTCGTTTTCTTCCTCCACCTAAAGGTGAAGAAATTCCTTGGGTTCGTATCTGGGGCCATGGATTTCAGGGTCCAACAGGCAAATGGTATATTGAAAATTCACTTACTACAATTGGTAAAACTGATCCTGTGAGTGAGTTCAATACCATTCTTTGGAATAGTGGTAGTGAAGCAGACAAAGAACTTGCTCGTAAGCAGAAACGTAAACTTAACTACATTAGTAACATTCTAGTCGTAGAAGATAAAGCAAATCCTAGTAATGAAGGTAAAGTCTTTCTATTTAAATATGGTAAAAAGATTTTTGATAAAATCAAAGATGTATCACAACCAAACCCAGAATTTGCCGATGAAACTCCTGTTAATCCATTTGATTTTTGGGAAGGTGCGAATTTTAAACTAAAGATTCGTAATGTAGAAGGTTATCGTAATTATGATAAATCAGAATTTGATAGTCCTTCACCAATTGCAAGAGATGATAGTAAAATTGAAGATATATGGTCTCGTCAATATTCACTAACAGAATTACTTGATCATAAGTATTTTAAGTCTTATGAATTTCTTAAGCAGAAGTTTGAATCTGTGATTTCTAATCAAAACCAAAAGATTACTAGAAAAGCAGAAGATGTAAATCTTGACGAAGAGGACGAAGTATTACCACCTAGAACTAAGGTTATTTCTAATGTAAATAATACTCAATCTTCTAGACAAAATAGAAATTTCGAGAATGACGAAGAAACTTCTATTGGTTATTTTTCAGGATTAGCGGATAATTAATTTAAACAAGGAGAAGTATATGAAAATTTTTATTGCATCCATTATGGCACTTTTTTATTCAGTTTCTTTTGCATCGGAAGCTGCAAAGAAAGTAGATACACCTAAAGCTGAAGCTAAAACAGAAAAACCAAAGGTAAAACCTCTTGGTAATGATGGTAAACCAGTAGAACAGAAGAAGTAAATTAAAGGGGACTTAGGTCCCCTTTTTTATTCTACGCATAAACTGCGGTTCGTTCAATATATTTTTCTAATGAAGAACTAGTTGCACTTCTTGGCTGTGCCTTAATTGGAGCTAATGTCTGAGTATTTGTACTTTGTACGCTATTAGAAATTATTGGTGGTGCAATTATTGGAGTAGATTGTTCTCGTTTTAATTCCTCGTTTTCTTGACTAATTCTTTGTAATGGTGCAGCTCGGTCCGCTGGTTTAGAAGTTTCTACATTAGTACTAGGTTGTAGCTGTTCCAATTTTTGCTTTTGGTATTGCGCTTCTACTTCAGGCGAATATTTATTTCCTTGTGACTTGGACATTTCTATAACAGCCATTTGTTTTTCACTTAATGGCTTACCTGGTATCACTGGTTCCTTTGCAATAAATGAACCTTTAAAAGATTCTTTATTTGTAGTTACTGCAGATGTATCGGATTTAGTAGATGGTGCAGATGTTACTGCAGATGTTACCGCAGATGTATCAGATTTAGTAGATGGTGCAGATGTTACTGCAGATGTTACTGCAGATGTATCAGATTTAGTAGATGGTGCAGATGTTACCGCAGATGTTACTGCAGATGTATCAGATTTAGTAGATGGTGCAGATGTTACTGCAGATGTTACTGCAGATGTATCAGATTTAGTAGATGGTGCAGATGTTACCGCAGATGTATCAGATTTAGTAGATGGTGCAGATGTTACTGTAGATGTATCGGATTTAGTAGATGGTGCAGATGTTACTGCAGATGTATCAGATTTAGTAGATGGTGCATATTCTATGTCTTTTCTTTTTTTCGTTTCTAAATAACCGGCTCCTGCAGCTTCTATTTCTTTTTTAAATTTTTTAATTGCTTCTATTTTAGCTTTTATCTGAACTTCTTGTTTTATACCCCTCAAAATAACAGGTGAAGATTTTTCTGTAAGTTTTCTATTTTTTAATTCATTTTCATATAATTCTTTAGTTAGTTGTTCCCTATGGTCTACAAATTTTTTATAATTTTCAGGGTCATTTTTGGCAAATTCCATTTCGCTGAATTGTATATCAGTTGATTCTTTTTCCACACGTTCACTTGTTTTAGTAATTTCCTCAGAATCCTTAATTCCCAGGAAACCTTTAACACCTGCAACCCCTTTTCCTATAGTTCCACCTATATTTTGCCCTACCGAAGATCCAGATATAGCACCTATAGCTCCTCCGGCCAATCCTCCTACTGCCCCTCCTATTGCTGTACCCAAGGGTCCACCTAATAAAGTTCCAATAGTAGCACCTACTTTGGCACCTGCAATACCACCACCTATTGCACCAGCTGCCATACCGGTACCTTTACCAATCGCCCCGCCTTTATCTTCTGTTGTCTTTGCAGATATTTCCTTCTTTAGCTCTTCTGCTTTTTCGGGGGCAATTTCTCCTGATTTAACTTTTTCGTCTATTGCCTGTACTTCTTGTTGTTTTTTCTCCTCTGCTTCGGTATAACCTGAATAAGCTGTATATGCACCTAAACCGACAGCAGCAGCTGCACCTAATACTTTACCACCTGTTCCGGTCATAAATTTCAATGCCCTTGAACCTATTGATGCTTTTGTTGCACCACCTGGCGATCCTATTTTACCTTTGCCTGGTAGTTCTATATCTGGCAACAATCCCCCGGCCCCGCCACCTTCATTTTTTATTTCTTCAGGATTTATTATTTTAACAGCAATGCCATCGCCAAGCATTGCTTTTTTCATTGAGGAAATATCTTCCGTTATCTTTTTATTATCAAAAATATTTTGTTGCTGCATTGGCGGCATTGCCTGAACATTGGCAGAAGTGTTTGCCGAAGATAATAAATTAGAATTTCTTCGATTAGTACCTAATATACTTTCTTTTTGTAATTTTTCTCTTCTTGATTGTTTAATTAATTTAGCTACTTCTACATTAGATTCTTCTCTAATTTTTTCTCTAGATTCTTTGTATTTTTCCTTTATATCAGATATTGACTTATTAAACTCCTCTTCCGATATTCTAGTTTCTTTAAAATCTTTTTTAACCTTGCTAATATCTTTTTTTTCTAATTTTAATTCTTGTAATGTTTTTAATTTGGTTTGTTCGTCGACATTTTTTTTAATTGTCTTTATGGATTCTATATCTTCTTCTGATGCATTTTCTATTCCAGTTCCAATTAGTTGTCCAGATTTAGTATCTCTATATCGACCTGCAGTTTTACCAGATATATCTTTCTTAATCGATCCTTCTGTTAATTTTCTTGTCAGAATTGATTCGCCTAAAATTTTATCTAAAATTTCTACTTGATTTGATTGTAACTCAACTATTTTTTCTAGTTGATCGTTATTCGTATTGTTTTGATTAGTTAAATATTCTTTTGATAGTGGGGTATTTTTAGTAGAAGAAGATTTTTCTTTTTCTTTATTTGGTTTATTTTTACCTATTATTAAATTCTTATATTCATTTAAACGATTTGTAAAATCTTTAAAAAAAACACTTTGATTATCTTTAGAGGAATTGGCTTCTATAGGTAACAGATTGAGTTGTTCTTTTTGTAAATTAAATATTTTTTTTAATTCTTCAACTGCAGATTCATGTGCTTTAAGACCTTTTTCGTGATTTTTTTTGAAATCAGAGTTTAATATTTCGATATTATCTTGGGCATTTGAGTCTTTAGTATTCTTTTTTCCAGAAAAGTATTCTTTAATATACTTATTGTATTCCGATAAACGATTGACAAAATCTTTGGCGAATTTATCTGAATTATCATTTGATTTAGATGCTCGAGGAAGACTATTGGTATTCATTGAATAGGTCTTTTTACTATTGGTTTTATCTGTTGATTTTGAGTATCAATATCTATTGTTGATACCCTTTCTGATACTCTTGTATTTGTAATTACACCTGCTAATTTTTCTCTAGTTCTTCCATATGCTGCTACACCTAAAATTGCACCAAAGCTAAGATGTAACAACCCTGCACCATTTAATGTTATTGGTTCCCATTGTGATACTTTTTGATTCATGGTAGCTTGTAATATTGCCCATAAAATTGGAAAAATTATAAAATCCATAATACAAATAACCAAATAGACCCATGACATTGCAGGTCTCCATTTGGAATTCATCCACGATTCTAAATTGTTATCGACTTCTATTTCGGTTTTCAAAATTTATGTTCTCGATTTTCTTAATAATCTCATTCTTTCATTTTCCTCACTAATATGCTGAATTAATAGTGCAATATAGGTATCTCTTTCCCATGGCATCATATTTTCTATTTCAGTTAATGAATATTTGTGATGATGCATTAAAGCAAAATTCATTCGATAATAGTTTAATAGATTGTCATGTGAAAGAGTTAAATGAAAAAATTTCGAAGACCCTCCAATTTTACTTCATTGTGTTTACCACATTTATCACAATCAGCTTCAATTGTCTGTTCTAATTTGGGCATTGTCATGAAAAATTCCTCAATCATATCAAATTGTTGCTTGGTTAATGAATACACAAATTCTAATACTTCTGTTTCGTTATAATCTGCAGTGTTCCAATAATTTTCTTTATCATAAATTCCTTTAATACAACTAACTGCCAATTTAAAAATATCTTCAGAATTAGTTGACGTGTAAGCACCTACAACTTCATCAAAATTTGGATATTTCATTTCTATACCAATTTTATCATTTATCATGAACTTATTTTTATGATTAATTGGTTTATTTACTTTTGCATTTAGTAAATTAGCAGTATATTCAATTTTATTACCGCATTCACAATTTATAATTAAATCCATAGTTTCACCAATGGATTTAGATCTTAATTGTATAAAAATATATTCTAAATCAAAATTTGACAATTCATCAATTTTTAATTTTTTAAAGGTGCAAACATTAACTAAATCTTTAATTACTCTAAGTAATTCTTCCTGGCTTGCTTCCGAAAGAGTCATAAGTATTTTATGCTCTTTTACTAGAAATGGCCTAAATGTTATTTTTTTGTTATTTGATGGTATAATCAATTCATAGGTTGGTGTTTCTAATTTGGGTAATGCCATAGTATTTCCTTTTAAGATTTTTTCCAATAACGATAAGCAAACATTACAGTTAAACGATGTGTTTGGTTTTGTAAACTATTATTTAATGGCATAACATTCATTGACCTTGGAAATGCTTCAAATAGTTTACATGTATATTTAATTTCGTCTTTGGCATTTAGTTGATTAATTTTGATGTCTGTTAAATAATTTCTATTATCATTTTTATCATAAGCATAAGTTACGGTATAATTGTCCAAAGATACAATTATGTCAATCCAATCCTCAAATATTTTTTTAATTTTCATTTCAGTATCCACATGAAAAGACATACTAATTCCCTCACCACCAAATTCAACACTTGTTGGTAATTGATAAGATGGACCAAAAATACGATATGCTTTTGTAGATACTATTAAAGGTGGAAAATTAGTTTCCTCACAAAACAGATTTAACGTTTCATTAGTATCTTTATATCTACTCGATAGAAGAGTAGGTAAGGGGATTTCTACGTTAAAACGATTAGGTCTTGCTAAATCTGAACTAAATACTTTAGATTTAAATTTTTCTAATTCAGATATTGTAGTAGTTGTAGTCATTGAATTTTTCTATTTGAATCCCGCCAAACTGTTTGTTTTGATGCACCCTCGAATCTTTCTATTGGTAGAATTGATGCTGTAATCCAATTTTCCACAGGTATTTCGAAAAATCTAGATTCAACGTGTGCATTTAAATATTGTTTAACACATGCTTTAACTGGGTTGAATTTAGCAGAATTAACTAGAGTGCGCCATGTAAATACGAGTCTAGTTGTTTCATCCATTTTGTCGTTATTTAAATAATCTGCTAAATAACTAAGTAGTCGTATTCGTAACATATATGGAATATAATGTAAATTTAAACCATAAAACCCATCTTTTGTTCTTCTAAACGGAAAAACTAGAGGAAACGTATCATAGTAGGGCAAGGTATTTTTATTTTTTGGATTGTAAAAAAATAAATATAATTTACCGTTTATTATTCTATTTGATAAAAATCTATTTTTTTGCATAATACTAGAATCATTCAATGCGCCCAGATTTCTTATTTGTGCTTTGTACCATTGAATAGATTTTAATTGATCTCTTGGATCAATTTTGATATCGGTAAAAAAGTTATTTGCCATATTTATTATTTATTCCCAATTCGGTTTCCGTTAGTATCATAAAATTTAAGTTGGTTTTTTCACAATATTTTCTAGCAGCCTCCCATTTTGCCTGATTTATTGTATATTGAAAAACCTCATCCATATATTGTTTTGTTTTCTTTTTTGGTATCTTTGGTGGAACTGTAAATTTTTTTGGCTTTATTTCTATAATATATTTTTTTATTTCATCATTTTTATTTTTTATTTTTATATAGAAATCTACGAAATAACGATGAATATTATTATCTACAGGTGAAACATATGGAATCACTACTATTTCTGATCCCCATTCCAATACTCCATCATTTGTATCGCACCATTTCATAAACCTCAGTTCCCATAAAGACCTATAAACCACATTGGTGATGTCTCCCTTGTATTTTTCTATATTTTTTACTCTATATAGACCCTTATATGATTGTTTATCGTGACTGGAAAC
>OGVP01000103.1_pt1 | contig 12341 bp, 11 predicted proteins | sample 1575791 | NCBI WGS metagenome assembly OGVP01 (sample SAMN07581537, study PRJEB24739) | freshwater metagenome
GTTTCCCAGTCACGATACAGGCGGCGGGTGCCACGATAAGACAAATACAAAAAGACAGCTATGATCTAGCAATTATCTTAGATACTAGATTTCCAGACGAAGTAGACGCTATATTAAATGCTGGTGGATATGTTATAAGATTGGCCAGAGATCCTTTTCATTCTTCTTCTGAGCCAGAAGTTGCTCTAGATGCCGATAGGTACGATTGGTCTAAATTCAGTCTTATTATCGACAATGCTAACATTAATGAAAATGCAAAAAATAGTCTCATATCTAAATTTATCTCAGAGAACAATATACTATGATTATCACTTATTTCCGTAGTTCGTCATATAATACTCATTCTATGTGTGCTCATCAATATTTTGCTGAGTATGTTCTGGGGATACGCGGCCCTTCTGGACAAAAAGCCGTGAAAGGCACAGTAATGCACAAAGCATTAGAAATACTTGCTATGATTAAAAAAGCTCAACAGGATAATGTTGCTCAGATAGACGACGATATAGTTGGTAAAATCAGTGTTGATAAATATAATCTAAATACTATTATCGAAAAGGTATATAAGTACTATTCAACTGCCGAGTCTCATCATAAATGGTCAGTAAAAGATTATAAAGACTGTCATGCCTGGGTTATTAAAGCTATCACAGAGTATGGCGCAAAATTTGATCCAAGAAATCAAGACATTATACAACCAGAGCAGCACTTTGACATAGCGATAAATAAACCTTGGGCGAAGTACAGCTATGATACCTCTAGCGGTAAATTAGAAGGAACTTTAGCTATCAAAGGCACTATAGACCTAATAACAAAAGTAGATGACAATACACTAGAAATAATAGACTATAAAACAGGACGCAGACTTGACTGGGCTACTGGCGAAGAAAAGACGCTAGACAAGCTACAAAATGACCCCCAATTAAGAATATATCATTATGCTGTTAGTTCTCTTTATCCAGAATATGACCATATCATATGCACAATATATTTTATTAATGACGGTGGTCCTTTTTCTATATGTTATGATAAATCAGATTTACCACAAACAGAGAATATGTTGCGTAAAAAATTTGAAACTATTAAGCAAACACAAGTTCCTAAGCTTAGTAAAAGCTGGAAATGTACAAAATTATGCCATTTTGGAAAAACAACTTTTGAAAACTCTCACGTTCTGCCGATACTGGAGTATAGAGACGGTCAGGTATGCTCAAAAGATAGCTATATGACGAAGTGTGAACAGATAAAACACGACATAGAAGTCAAAGGAGTAAATAATGTTATTGACGAATACACTCCCTCCGGGCATACTATAGGTCACTACAAGGCACCGGGAAGCGTTGAATGAGTTATTCTGTACTCCACTGTCATAGTCATTTTTCTTTATTAGATGGATTATCAAAAGCTACTCAAATAGCAGAACGATGCAAAGAGCTTGGTATTAAAAATTGTGCATTAACAGATCATGGTAATATAGCTGGCTCCGTAAAATTCTTTACAGAAATGAAGAAGTCGGGCATCAAACCGATTATAGGTTGTGAACTATATATCTGTAACCAAGACCCATCTCTTCAAACGCCAGAGAATAAAGAACTATCTCACTTTCTTGTCTTAGCCAAAAATCTAGATGGCTGGAAAAAACTGGTCAGAATAGTTTCTGAATCTAATAAGCCAGAGTACTTTTATCATAGGCCCAGGTTAGACTTTAAAACACTATCAACCTATATAGACGGTAATTTGATAGGTATTACTGGTCATTTGGGTTCGTCGTTAGCAAATATTTTGCTACAAGCAGACAATTTAAGTGATGATTGGGAAAATAAGGGTATAAATCATATTTCCCAGCTCAAGAGGATTTTTGGTGATAATAATGTATTTTTAGAAGCTCAGCTAATAGATCAGGAGAATCTTCCTGTTCAAAAAATTCTAACAAATGCTATTAGAATTTTAGGAAATAAAACCAATACTAAAGTAATATGCACACCAGACGCTCACTATTGTCGAAAAGAAGACGCTATTGATCAGAGAATATTGTTGTGCAACAGTCTAAAGACTACATTTCCAGAAATCAGTAGAAAACTCAGTAATAACGAAGATGTTCCTATGGGGTGCTTTTTTTTATCAGATAATTATCATATTCCGTCTTATGAAGAAATGCTTAGTGCTCATACTCGTGAAGAGATAGAAAATACTAATTTTGTAGCCGACTTAATAGAAGAATATGATATTTTGAGTCCACCAAGACTTCCACAGTATAGTTGTCCAAATAATTTAAGTCCTGATGAGTATTTGAGGGAACTATGTCGTAATGGATGGAAAGAAAAAATAGCAAATGTTATACCTAAAGAAAAACACCAAGAATATGTAGATAGAATAAAATATGAGCTAGATATTCTACAGGGTGCTGGACTTAGTAGTTACTTTTTAATCGTTCAAGATATTGTTAATTATGTAAGAAAAAATGGGTGGTTGCCCGGACCCGGTAGAGGAAGTGCCGCCGGTTGCTTAGTATCATATCTTATAGGTATTACTAGTATAGATCCTATTAAATATCAATTATTATTTGAGCGTTTTTTCAATGCTGCTAGAGCATCTTCTATGCCAGATATTGATGTTGACGTTCCTATTAATAAGCGGGAATATATCATAGAATATATCAAAAATAAATATGGTCATGATAAAGTTTCTCAGATGATTACTTTCAATACTATGAAAGGTCGAGGAGCCTTAAAAGACGTTTTGAGAGTATATGGTAATGTCGGTTTCGAAGAAATGAACCGAATTACTAAAAATATCCCTGACGAAGCTAAGATTGCAGACGAATTACAAGAAATGAAAGAAGAAACCGGCGAAGCTTCTATTATCAGATGGGCTTTAGAGAATAATGCAGAAAAGCTGAAGGAGTGGTGTTATATAGATGATAATGGAGAATTACAGGGGCCGTTGGCAAAAAGGTTCGAGCAGGCTATAAGATTAGAGGGTACCAAGTCGAATCAGTCGAAACATGCCGCGGGCATAGCTATAAGCTACAGCCCTCTACAAGAATTATGTCCTATGATTTATGATTCTAAAACACATCAACCTATAGCCGGTATGGAAATGCAAGATTTGGAAGCTTTAGGTATTATAAAGTTTGATCTATTAGGAATCGCTTTGCTAGATAAGGTCATGTGTATTTCTGATATATTAAAAGGTGGTATTTCGTTACAAATATAAAGGAGACTTTTATGAAAAAGCAGTTTAAAGATGTTGTTGATGGTACTATTTTTAAATTAAACGATCTGGAATACAAGAAAATTCCAGCAATCAAAGTTAGTTGTTGTCGTTCACTAAATGCTGAATCAACAGCTAATGCTAATGATAAGATTTTTGTACAGCCATTATCAGAAGTAGAAGTTAATGATTAATTATAATAAAATTTGCGTATTTGATTTTGAAACCGACGGATCAGATCCCAGGCTTTGTAGCCCGGTACAAATAGCTGCAATAATGATTGATCCCATAAGCTTAGAAATTATAGATGGCTCGGAATTCAATACCAATTTCAAGCCAGAAGTATTAGAGAATAATGATAACTATAAATATGAAACAGATATTTTAGATTTTCATTCTAAAGTTAAAGGATGCTCTCAAGAAGAAGTGTTAAAGTCGTGGTACGACTATCCTAGTCAAGAACATTCATGGAAAATGTTTGTTAATTATTTAGATAAATATCATTCTAGGAGTTCAAAAAAGAGTCAATTTAGTGCTCCAATAGCCTCTGGATATAATATTAATAGATTCGATTTACATATTATCGATAGATTAAGCAATAAGTACGGGAATCTAAATAAAGAAAAAAGAACAGATCTGTTTTATCCTAGAGATGTAATAGATGCTATGAATCTAATGTTTTACTGGTTTGAAAATAATAATGATCTTAAGAGTTATACTTTGGATACTGTTAGAGATTATTTCGGCATATCAAAAGTGGGAGCCCACGACGCTCTAAAAGACGTAAAAGATACCGCCGAAATTGTTATTAGATTTCTTAAGCTGCATCGAAATTTAGCTCAAAAGGTCAAATTTAAGGACTCTTTCTCCACAAAATAGTAATGAGTAAAAAATACCAATATCCTTGCGGATGCTCTTTTGATATAGAAGAAAACGACGGAATAACTTCTGTTGTTTTTAATCCATCTATAGAGAACATCAATCTTGAGTGTAGCAGAACATGGGGCTTGATATCTGATGGTAATACCAAAGGTATATTTCAGTTAGAGTCTCGTCTTGGTAGAATGATGGCAAAAAAATTAAAACCAGAAAATATTAATCAGCTTTCGGATTTAATTAGTATTATTAGGCCAGGAGCATTGGATGCTATCAGAGATGGTAAGAGCGTCACTAATCACTATCTCGATAAAAAAAATGAAGTAGAAAGTTTAGATTATTTTCATCCATCTCTAGAACCTATTTTGAACAGTACTCTTGGAGAAATGATTTACCAGGAACAGGCTATGCAGATCGCTAAAGACGTTGCGGGCTTTAATTTGAAAGATGCAGATTCTCTGAGAAAAATTATCGGGAAAAAGCTCGCAAGTCAAATGGCTGCTATGAAATCAAAATTCTTAGAAGGCTGTAAATCTAAAAATATAGTCAATGAAAGCGAAGCAGAGCAGATTTTTAGTTGGATTGAAAAAAGCCAAAGGTACAGTTTTAATCGGTCAATTTTAGACGATACCGTTGTCATATCCGAAAATGGGCCGAAAACCATAAAAGAACTGGAAATAGGAGAAAAGATATTAGCGCCATCAGAAGCTGTAGATAAATATATAGAGGTTGTAAATAAATATGATCATGGTGAACAAGAAGTTTTTCAGATCACACTGGAGAATGGAAACTCAATAACATGCACAATGCAGCATAAATTTTTATGTTCTGATGGGAATATATATCCTTTATCAGAAATTTTGTTAAAAGATTTAGAGATTATGTGTATATAGTGTGTGTTTCGTTAAACTATGGACTATGACATTTATGATTACAAAAAAAGAATTATACAAATTATATATCAAACAAAATCTTAGCTGTACACAGATAGCTTCACTGAAAAAGATGGGATCAACCACAGTGCTAAATTATTTAAAAAAATACAACATACCTCGAAAAAACAGCGGTGCTCAAGTAAAATATATTGCGGTAAATGATTATTTTAATACATGGTCTGACAACATGGCATATTGTTTAGGTTTTATAGCAGCTGATGGTCACGTTTGGAAAGATAGACCATATATTACTATATGTGTTCATAAAGATGATATACAGGTGCTTAATTTTATTCGAGATCAAATCTCTCCAATGTCAAAAGTAAGACTATCGCAAGATAAGTGTCAGTTATGTATTTATTCTCGAAATATTCATTCTAGACTGGTGAGTCTTGGAGTTGACCACAATAAAACTTTCAATTTAAAATTTCCAAAAATTCCAAAAAATATATCTGTCATTTTATTAGGGGTTTTTTTGATGGTGATGGCAGTATTTGGAAAACCAATTTTCATCCTGGAGGTAAAGACTACTATTATGCTAATATTGTGTCGGCATCAAGAGACATTTTACAAGGCATGCAAGAACATCTAGGTTTTGGTCGCGTTTGTAAAATAAAAAATAAATATTACGAATTAAAATTCTGTCAAACAGACTGTATAAAATTATTTAATTTTATATATCGTAATGCTACATTTAAATTACAAAGGAAATACGATAAGTTTCTGTTAATAGATAAGCAATATTATTTTTGGACCAAAGATGAAGACTCTATTATTATAAAACATTTAAAAGAAAGAAATACTAAGCAATTAATTAAATTGCTGCCCACAAGAAATTACAAGGCTATACAGGCCAGGAAGAACTATCTTAGGAAATCATATAATGAATCCTCAAAAAATTGTAAAAGTTAAAAAAATTGGCATCAGACCAACCGTAGACATAGAGGTAGACTCTGGTAATCATATTTTTTATGGTAACGGCATAGCGACTTCGAATTCTCACGGAATATCATATGCTATTAATGCATACTTATCTGCCTATGCCAAGGCCCACTTCCCAAAAATCTTCTTTGCGTCATATCTAAGGTTTGCCAAAGACAAAATAGACCCACAAGACGAAATAAAAGCTCTAGTTCAAAATGCTAATGAAATGGATATAACTGTTCATACTCCTGATATTAGACATCTTAATGAGTTTTTTATTCTCAAAAATAATAAGATATATTTTGGACTAACAGATATCAAGGGCGTTGGGAAATCAGTTTTTGATAAGATAGTAGCTATATCTCAAAACTTAAATCTAAATGAAATGAGCTGGCTACAATATCTTTTCCTGATACTTAATAATATAAATTCAACTGCGGCAAAAGCGTTGATTCAAAGCGGATCTCTTAATTTTCTTCCTATGACGAGAAATAGAATGTTATTTGAGTATAACTTAATTAGCTCATTAACAAAGAAAGAGTGCGAAAATATATCTTCCAATATTGATAAAATTAAAGACTTGAAACAGGGATTAGAATTATTGTTCACTATGCCCAGAGTAAATAAGAATAGAAAAGCTTCAATAGAGGACTCTATACGTTCATTACTAAACCCCCCTTATGCATTAGAAGACTCTCCAGAATGGATAGCAGATAATGAAGATACATTATTGGGGTGCGCTATTACTTGTTCTAGAGTAGATATGTATGATATTAGTATGACAAATACGACCTGTAGAGATTTTAAGAATGGGGTCCAAAAAGACAATATTATTATTGGTGGAGAGATAGCTTTTATCAGTGTTGTTAAAACCAAGACAGGAAAAGATAAAGGCTCTGATATGTGTTTTGTCAATCTAACCGATCAAACAGGGTGCATAGATAGTGTTATCTTTTTTCCAGAAAAGTACAAAACATATAAAAATATACTATTCGAGGGCAATGTTATTATTATATCGGGAAACCGATCAAAAAGCAGAGACTCTCTGGTAGTAGAAAAGGCTTATATTGCTAAAACTTGACGGCTTGGTGCCGCCAAGTACTATTAGGTAAGGTTAGTTTTAATTTTGGTTTTTGGTTTTTAAACAAGGAGAATTTAATGAACGTTGTAATGCTAAAAGGCAATTTGGCTCGTGATCCAGAACTAAGGGTTGTAGGAGAGAAGCAGACTTCAGTCGTCAATTTTACGATAGCAACATCTCGTGAATTTACAAAGTCTGATGATACTCAGGGCAAGATCACAACCTTTGTTCAGTGCGAAGCTTGGGATAGTGCTGCTGATGCTATTGCCTCTTCTTTCAAGAAGGGCGATCTTGTTATGGTAGAAGGTAGCCTAAGAAATGATAGCTGGGAGAAGGATGGCGTAAAGCATAATACTATCAAGGTCAGGGTAAACAATTTCGGACAAATTGTTAAAACAAAAAGAACCAGTAATGGTAAGTCTTCTGAAACAGAAGCTGTGGCCTTCTGAAAATAGTTAGTCTCTAAATACCAGATAGAGTCTCTAGTGTGAAATATCGCTAGAGATTTCTATTTGGATCATAATAATGAAAAATAATAAAAAAAGAATTTTTATCGCAAACGATGCCAGTTATTTAGCTAGTGGTTATGGGGTTTATGGAAAAGAAATTCTTAAACGACTTCATAATTCTGGCAAATATGAGGTTGCTGAACTAGGATGCTATTCTACAGTAACTAGTCCGGAGATTAAAAATATTCCATGGAAATTTTATCCTAATGCTGTTAATGCTGACGATAAAAGATTCGATCAATATAAAAATAATAATGCTAATCAATTTGGCGCATGGAGGTTTAATCGTTGCTTAATAGATTTTAAACCGCATATAGTTTGCGTGAAACCTAATACTCTGGTGCATACTCAAACGGGATATATGCCAATTTCTAACATTAAAATTGGCGATTATGTAATGTCTCACTCCGGACATTATCGTAAAGTTCTCCAAACTATGAAAAGACAGCACGATGGAGTGTTAATAAGCATAAAAGCAAATGCAGATTTTCAAAACTTATCACTAACAGAAGAGCATCCTGTATTAGTTTACAAAAAAAGAAATCAAACCAATCAAAAGAAATCCATTCAAAAAATATATGAAGGAATAGAGCCACAATTTATACCGGCCAAAGATGTTGAAATTGGAGATTTGGTAGTATTGCCAAAAAATAAAGAAAACTATGATTATGTAAAAATAGATATTGCAGACTACCTAGTAAATTATACTATTGCAAACGATAAAATCTATCCGGTTAAAAATACTAATACTAATGGCTTAAATAAGATAATTGATATAGATTATGATTTTGGAGTTTTAATAGGATACATAATAGGAGATGGATGCATAGTTAATAGTGGTATTACTATAACTTTTCATCTCAAAGAAGAGTCATTTGCTACAAATGCCCAAAGAATACTTTTAGAAAAATTTGGATTAGAGTCTGTTATAAGAAAAGATAAAACTAAAAACTGCTTAACGGTAATTTGTAATTCTGTACTATTATCAGAGTTTTTCACAACTGTAGTTGGAACTAAAGAAGATAAAAAAGTTCCATCTTTTTGTTGGACATCCCCAGCTAATGTAAAAAATGGCCTAATAAAAGGATTGTTTTGCAGCGACGGATGTTACAAAAAAAATACCGTTTCTTTTACATCAATATGCAAACGCTTAGCATATGAAGTGAGGCAGTTATGTGCGGATTTATCCATTCCCGTATGCATCAATAAGAGTGCTAAGGCTTATAATGTTGAGGGGTACGGAGAATCCGCAATACTGTTGCACAACATTGTTAATAAAAAATCTACAGACGCTCTAAAGTTAAATAATATTTATAAATCCAGAAGAGTTGTCAATTTCGTTAATGGCGATATGGTGGCATCAGTAAAAAGAATTAGAAAACAACAATACTGCGGTCAAGTATATAACTTAGAAGTTGATATTGATAATTCGTATGTCGCAAACTGGTGTGTACATAACTGCGACGTAAGGGATTATTGGATGTACTCTTACCAAGAAACTAGTCCTTTCAAAAAACATTTCAATTGGATCATTATGCCAACAGTTGATTCTGCCCCACAAAGGCCAGAATGGCTATATACTTTTGCTAATGCTGATGTTGTAGTGCCTTATACCGATTGGGCAAGAAAAGTGTTGTCTTCTAGTTGTGGTTCTCATATAAATCTGTTTCCAAAAATAGCTAATGCTGGTATTAATCCTAACGAGTTTTTTCCATTAGAGAATAAAATTCAACACAAGTCTACTTTTTTCGGCCCTAATAAAAATATTATTGGCGTCGTAATGAGAAATCAAAAGAGAAAGCTATTTGCTGATTTATTCGAGATATTCAGAACATATCTAGATAAACTACGATCAGAATCAAAAATAGACTCTTATAATAACTCTATACTCTATTTACATACCTCATATCCTGAAGATAATGGATGGGATTTTCCAACACTTTTACTAGAATACAATATTTTAGATAAAGTTTATTTTTCCTATGTTTGCAGAAAATGTAAATACTTTTTCCCCTCTAAGTTTCAGAACTCTTTGGTGGGCTGTCCTAACTGCAAAAATGTTGCGGCTTCATTAGCATCAGTATCAAATCCTGCTTCAACAGAGCAATTAAATGCTGTATATAATTTCTTTGATATTTTTCTACAATATGCTATTTGCTTAGGCAAAGATGAGGAACTAAAAATAAAAAGAGATAATCAAATATTATGGATTCCAATATCGGAAGTTAAGGTTGGAGATCACGCATGGACTCACAAAAATAGATGGAAACCAATTGTTCATGTGTGGAAAAATTTGGCAAAAAGTGCGGGAGAGAAGGTTCTTAATATATCTATTCATTCTGATTATGAAACATTATTGGCGACAGAAAATCATGAATTTCCAGCTTATACCAGCACAGAATTAGCCGTAAAACACAGATCTGTCAAAGAAAATATTGGTTATTACTTGTATAATAAAAAAGCATTACCAGAACCAGGAAGATATAAGCTTAAAAATCTAAAGCCCGGAGATATGTTGTGTTATCCCATAGATGATAGTGTGCAGGATATAGCTACAATAGATATATCTAAAGAAATTGATTGTTCAGATTACTTAGTGTTAGATTCTTTTGTAGAAACCTCAGCTAAATACAGTTATCCACGATTCATTTCAGTAAATAAGGACTTCTGTAAGTTTGTTGGATTATTTGCTGCTGATGGATCATGGCAAACAAGTCCTTCCGTAAACGGAATTAAAATAACTTCACATCTAAAAGAAAAAACTAATCATAATCTAGCAATGTCGGGCATGGATCTTATGTCTTCAAACGCAAATGTTAAATCCACAAGATTATATTGCGACAGAAATGGGCGAGACGACGCCTTGTGGTCAAAATTACATGCAAAACTTTTTGCTAAGTGGTTCTTCAAACACGAAGATAAAAAACTACCAGATTGGACAATGTACTTACCATTAGAAAAACAAAAGATGGTACTACAAGGTTTATTTATGGGTGATGGACACTTTGTTAAAGATTCCAATACCTCCGTTTACTGCACCATTTCATCAACATTAGCTGATCAACTAAAACATATCCTTAGAAGATTAAGAATATCTTTTAATGTTAGAAAAGTAAACAAGTCTGGTAACAGAAAATTACAATATAGATTTGAAGTACCAGGAGATATTCAGGGTGGAGAATTTCTAAACAATAGAGTTAGAAACACAAGAAATACTTATTATAATAATCAGCATTTAGTTCAAATTAAGAATATCTCTGAAAGCGATTATAATGACGACGTTTGGTGTGTAACTGTTGAAGATGATCATACTATGATGACTAAGATAGGAGTAACTTTTCAGTGCGAAGGTTTTGGCATGCCTCAATTAGAAGCGGCTTCGTGTGGGGTACCAATAGCATCGGTAGACTATAGTGCAATGACGGAGGTTGCTGAAAATCTTGGCGGAATCAAAATTCCCGTTAAGAAACTATTCAGAGAAATGGAGACCAATGCTAACAGAGCATATCCCGACAATGAATTTACAGTAGATCTCTTGTATAATTATTTTACCAACACTACTAAAGAGTTTAGAGATAACTGGTCATCATCTACCAGAGAGAAATGTTGTAAAATATACACATGGGACAATGCTTACTCGGTATGGGATGAATGTTTTGAACAGGTTGATATTAAATCAAAAGCATCATGGGATTCTGCTGTTTCATTGACCAGACACGAATCGTTAAAGGTGCCTCCAAATCTTAATCCAAAAGAATTTATCGAATATGTTTGTTATACCGTTATTAATGATCCTAGCTTAGTTAATACTGCTTTCGTACAAACTGTTATCAAAGATTTGCAGGCTAAATTTATAAGTCGAAATGGTATTCTACAAACTTTTGACTATCATAGAGCAGTAGAAATGCTGGAAGCGATTCTTAATAACAAGATAGCTTTAGAAAGAATGAGAACAGAATCTAATCTACAAAATACTGAGGATTATTTAGTATGTCAACAATAGCCCCCATCCATACCGCTTGTAAAAAGTGTGTTTTTGCAGACTATAAGAACAATAGTCAAGTAGGCTGTTCTATAGGCTATCTAGAAAAATATAGAAATATCAATGCTCATATTGTAGAAGTATATGACGAAGAAAAAGAGTTCTATGTTATCAACGAAAAGAAGTGCTTATGCTATAGAGAGGACTCTTGGTTCAAGCAGTACAACATGGGGAACTCATCCCTAGAAGACAAAATAGCTAAGGTTCAGGAAAATAATCATCTTCACTATCTACTAGTTATCAATTTACTAGATTTCTCTGATAATGATTTGACACAAACTATTAAACAAATTTCTCAATTATCGGTCAAACCCCAAAAGATTATATTTGTAAGATATGTTTCTAATAAGTCGTTTGAGTTTAAAGTTCTGAGTGATCTATTAAAAAGCTCTAATCTTAATTGCTCATGGAGAATTCAAAGCATGATTGATGACTCCTTTACCTATAAGGGAATTTTGCATAATATTGTTAATCTAAATAAGGGCTATAGGTTTGTTTTGTCAGTAGAAAATCCAACCGAAAATCTAGATAATATAGTATCTTATGCCGATAATAAAATATATAATGAACTGGGGGCTTTGCATGTTGTGTTTAATAATAATAGATCAGCTACTTTATTTAGCGCCCCATCATATAGATTCTCTCTGTTGGTAGAGTCAAAAAATATACTAGAAGATTTAGAGCATGTTACGATCATATGAATTGTATTATCATAGGAGATAAATACCAAAAGGGCATGAAGTCCAAAGGTTGTTCAGCTTTAA
>OGVP01000104.1_pt1 | contig 12228 bp, 16 predicted proteins | sample 1575791 | NCBI WGS metagenome assembly OGVP01 (sample SAMN07581537, study PRJEB24739) | freshwater metagenome
GAGTTCAGAACGTGTGCTCTTCCGATCTGTTTCCCAGTCACGATATAGTCTGATATAGTCCTTTTGTCTTGCAGACAAACACTCTAAAGACAACAGATCACTGATTAGATTTTCCAAAATCTGCTTATTTTCTTTTTCGATAAGAATTTCGTCTGGCCTAAGCATAGAGTCATCTTCTATTCTATGATAGACATCGCCAGTGTCAAAGTCATTATTCTCATGGTTTAAAGAATAAATCTGCTTGGACAAACCTTTACTTTTCTTAGATTTGGTGTGATTCTTTGTAGCATAAGTCTGAATGGCCCAAATAGCACACTGATTTCTATATGAGTATTTGGTCTTTTTTGTACCTTTCTCATTTTGATAATTCTCATCCCATCTCCAATCTGCCATCATAATAGCATTAGCAACGCTAGCAATAGCATCCTCATCTTTTAGCATTTTATTAGACAATCCATTATATACTTTATTAGCAAATTTCGCTATAGTCTTTTTTGCCATTGTCATATAATTAGACAAACTATCAAATTGTATATCAGTATGGTCCTTGTAAGATATTTTCTGCTTGCCTATTCCATTTAGTTGTAATAACATAAGATTCCTTATTATTTAGTGATTAAAGATTATTAACGTCTTGTACAATAGACCGTATTGTGGATCTAAGGTTTTCCCTTTCTTTGTTGGTGAATCCTAATTTTATATCTTCCGCGTATTCCATATCATAATCAGCATAATATTTTCTAAGAATATCTTCTAGCTGACTATCAGACACACTATCCATTTTTCCTAGCTTATTTATCAGAGCTATTATTTCTTGTATTATCTGATCGTCTACACTATATCCATGCTTATGAATAAGTCTATTACCTAACCAATTTAGAAAAGCAATATGTTCTCTCACAAACTATCTTATTTTGTTAATTTTTTCCAAGTGTCAGGATCTGGCCTATCCTTATCTCCTGGCTTTGCTGGCCTATACTTTTTTCCCATTCTTTCCTTTTTCTTTCTTATATTTTCCCAAAGACCGGGCTTTGACGAGCTTTCTGTAGTATCGTCAGATTCTTGCACAAACATGACAAAATCGTGAATGGTTCTCATGTAATCTTCAGTAATGGCGATTTTACCCTGTAGCCAGCTCTCTGTCAAGTTTTCGCGAACTTCCGGCTTATCTAGACTATCTAATATGTGCTGACTATGGGCCATTATAGCCCTAATCGATCCAACACTCATTTCATAGAAATCGTTCTTGTATTCTTCAATATCGTCCTCAGAGGACTTGGTGTTTGGTAGTATCGATTGTATAGAATTAAGTATGTCGTATATTCTGCTCATAATATTTTATCTTTTAAGGTGTTAAATAAAAATTTAGTTAATTTTATTGAGGCTTTATTATCAGAAGGAAAATGAACTCCTTGTAAAACTCTGGCCTTGGCCGTATTTTCCACAAGTATATCTAGTTTTCTTTGGTCTATAATAGGATAATGATGTTTCAGTATCATGGCCACCAAAGTACTATACACCGTATGTCCTGATGGGTAAGATGCTGTGTGGTGAGTATCTGTGACTATTACATCTATAGGGATGTTGTAATATTTAGCTAATTGTGCGGGTCTCGGCCTATTCCAGAGACCCTTGATATTGAACAAAACTGGCCTGACTACTTCATAAAATTGTTTGATAGAATACATAGGGTACTCTACTTTGTATTCATCAGCCAAATCTATAAAATACCTATCAGGATCTTGATCTATTTTATGGACTAGCTCAATGTCTTGATCTGTCCTGTTCAGGGTGGATTTTGATACCAGCCCTAATTCTGTTAAGGTTTGCTTGCTAGTATTAGATGGGGGAGCCGATAAAATACTTTTCCAATTAAAAGATATAATATTAGGAACAGGTTTTTCTATATATACAGTATCATATCCTAGCTTTTCTATTTCATCATATTTTAGTAAAGCATTTAGATTTATCATACTTGTATACTAAGAAAATTATCCAACCCCGTTTGCTCGATTAGTTTGAGGTAGCCCTCGTATAATTTAATGCCATCTTCACTACCTTGGAGCAGCGGGATCATAACTTGGGCCGTTAGTTCGTCTCCTGCGGCTCGTGCGGCTACAATAGTAGCACGTTCTGCTTCCGATGCTTCTCTGACCGAGGCTAGATTATAGTTGATCATAGCAACCATGTCGTGTCGTTTCCATGTTGGTGGGGCTACATTCAAAGGCTGATAGTCTACATCAAAAAATTCTAATCTACTAAGATTAATCATAGCATGTTTATGCTCTTCTTCTGCATCGGCCTTAATGACCTCTGCTAATTTTTTATAGCCCCATCTTTCAAGATGAACAGCTTGAGCTGTTAGAACAGTAGTTTGCTGCCAATGAATGTTAAGAGATTTTTTAAGCAATTCTACCACAGCTTCGGTAGAGTAGCCAGCTACTTCTTGAGATTTTACAGTTTCTTTCTGTTCTGTATTTGAAGCTAAATTCAACCCTTGAATAGAATCATGAGTTGATGCTTGAGTGTTATCATTTAGTAAATCTTCTATATTTTTATGGTCTGCCATTATTTTTCTCCTTGTAGTTTATATATACACTAATTATTGATCATTTTAATATTGCTCGTAGTAAGCTTTCCAAGCTTTAAAAGATGAATAATTAATATTGTTATTCTTACAAAATTCTCTTTTGGATAATCCAGATTCAGTCCACTCTTTATATTTTTGTTTTTTGTATTCAAGGTCTTTAATTAATGTTTTAGCTTGTATTTTTTTATTATCTCTTACATATGTTATGTACCATTTAGATATGGCGCTAGGAGACATACCTAGCATAACCGCATAATCAGCTTGTGTTAAATTCAAAGATAGCATTTTCTTAATATGTTTTTTCTTATTTTCGTGCGTTAATGTTCTTAAATCAGGCCTATATTTTCTGATCCACCAGTTGAATAGATTATTTTTAATGTTGTATTTTTTACAAATATTTTTCTTTTCAACAGGAAAAGAGTCCTCCCATTCTTGCAAAATTCTATGAATATCATCCAATGGAATGCTTAATCTTTCATCTCTTTGATTTTTCCAGTATTTATCGTCTCTATTTAAGCAAGCTTCGGATATTTTACTTTTGTGCTCGGAGGAGAATTTTTTACCTAAGTTGCATTTACCGATATCTAATGATTCTGTCAGTACGTTTGTAAGTATCCCTGTATCGTCCTGAATTTTACCAAACCATCTAATCAAAAAAGTTTCTTTTTCTAAAGCTTCTTCATAAGATTCACACTCATATAAAACCTTAACCGTAAATCCATATTTATTAATGTAAGATTTTTTAATGGGGTTATTACGCTTGTTTTTATGTCCAATCATTCGTGTTTTTAGATCTTTGGTTATTCCTATATAAAATAATCCTTCATCTAATTTGTTGGTTTTATATTCAAATTTTTCTTTATAAAGTCCATAAATATAAATTTTCATATTTTGCCTCCGGTATATTCTTATATACACCGTGGAGGAACAAAATATCATGTTTTTTCTCTACGATTCACCACGCCCAACACGCCCAGTATTTTTTTTTGTATTTTGGGCCTGGATTATCACACCCCATGCGAGCCCTAAAATTTTTCCTTCTTTCCGGTATGTTCTTCTTAATAGAATAATTTGGATCTCCGAAACGTAAAATAATAACATTACCTTGTGGATTTTTTACATAGACTGCAAATTTACGTTTTTCGCCAGGAGTTCTAAATGGTTTATTTAAAGTAACCTTTCGCCCCTGATATTCTGCTGCTTTAGATTCTCCATCAAATCTTAAATATGTACCATCTTTTTTATAATTGCCTTTTCTTTCAAAGTAGTATATTTCTCTTGTATTAGGATGAATATATTTGTATTGTGCTTTAGAACAGCCTAAGTTTGATACGTCAAATTCTTCTGTCGGTTCACCAAAATCTTCATAATCATCATCATCTGGAATTATTAAATTTTCACAACTTAATACCTCTTCAATATGATCTTCATAATATGAATCTAAACAGTCATCACACCCCTTAGTCCAGTTCAAAAAACCCATAACATAATCAATAAGACTACTTTTTGTTTGACCAAGACAAACAGCAACTCTTTGCTTATTATCTGGATAATCTTTCTTCATCGTTTCATCACTCATACAACGAGCAACAAACTTGTTATCTTTTTCGTTTTTTTCTGGTTTGGGTATTGGCATGATAACTATTATTCCTTAAAAGGGTTTGATCTATAATATGAGATGTATTATTCCAAGAATATTTTTTGGCCGTTTCTAATCCTGATGGATTATCTTTAATATTATTATTATACACACTTCTCATATGAAGTACAGTTTGTTCCATTTCATTATCGGCTAACTTGGCCCATTTACCTTGCCCAAAAAACCATTTACCATCATTAGCTATTTCTAGCTCTTTAATGTCCACCAAATAACTATTATGAGTATCGCAATATTCTGTATGAGCAGAATAGTTTGTTGCTATTACAGGCTTATTTAGTGCCATAAATTCTAAAATTTCATTATTCCAACCTTCTGCTCTAGATAAGAAAACCCCACAATCTGAGTAATATATAAATTCTGCTAAATGATACTGTGTTGGAAGTCTTTGAAAAATTTTAATTTTATCTCTTAGCTTATTATTTTCTACTAAAGCTAACCATTGTTTTTCTTCTTTTTCATTAAGAAACATATTATGTGGCAATAACCAAAGCTCTACATTGTCATTAACATCAAAAGCTTTCTCAAAAGCCGATAATAAAAAGTCGTGACTTTTTCTATGTTCCCACTTACCAACATGAGAAAACACATAGTTCCCATTATCCATTTTAATTTTTGCAGGAGAAGAGAATATCTCCATATCTACGCCTAAAGGAGCAACGTATATTGGAACCTTAATATCATTATTAATCAATATTTCTTTTGACCACTTTGATGCTGTAAAAATATAATCACAAGAATTTAGATGATGTCTCTCTAGAGAATTAAGGGTGTCTATTTCAAAAAATGGAAAAGTGTAAAAATGCCCTTTACCGATCCTTAGAGCTAGGTCATGCTGGTGCCATATTTTCAGGCACGGCGAGTTTTTGTTAAAAGAATGACCATTTTTTAGTAATTGAGTAAATAGTTCTTTTTCTTTGTCATTATTGAGTTCCATATTATTGCCAATAGGAAATAAACTAACATTAACATTAAAATTTTCAGATAATGTTTTTGTGATATTTAATGACGTTATTCCATAGCCGGTCTTACCAATAGGACAATTTATGTTTAAGTTTTTAATCAAGCTTTATACTCCTAGTATAGGATTAGTATTATTATGAATTTTATTAACTCTACAAAAAGATCCACATTTATTCATATCTTTTGTAGATACAGCACCTATATAGGAACAACATGAACGAATACCGCCAAATAGTTCTTGAATTACTTTGTCTGTAGTTCCCTTATATTTTACTGCGATCTTTGTTCCTTCGCTAGCTCTATAACTTTTTATATTGTCTTCATACTTTTCTTGAGCATAATGCGTGCTCATTCCGTAGTATGTGAACTTAGTTTTTCTTTTTTCTGTTTCATAACCCGGATTTAAAGGTTGCCAGAATGGATGAGATGAGCCCTTTCCACAATAATATTCATATTCCCATTCCCCATCACAGCTCTCTGAACCAGCAAAATATCCACCCAACATTACAAAATCTGCCCCTGCACAAAGAGCCTTGCAAACATCTCCAACATTTTTATGACCACCATCAGAAACTATTAATCCTAGCTTTTTGGGACCATTTTGTAGACCATGAGCAGCATATGAATTTTCTAAACATGCTGATAGTTGGGGAACGCCACAAGCAGTAAGCATTCGCGTGGTGCAGGCCGAGTTATGGACTACAATTCCATCGTTAACTATAAAAGAATGGTCGATATCGACCTCTATATCATAAACTATAACTGGTTGCGTCTCTTCTTCTGCATAACTATATATTTCCTGTAGCTCAATTTTATTATCGATTACTCTTAATAGCATATAATCTTTATTAAGGTCAGCAGCAGGAATCCACGTTATATATCTGCTATAATTACCTAACGATATATAGTTTTTATGAACAGCCCTAAAAAGATGATTTGGAGTACATCTAATATCATTGATGCTTATAATCGCGTCGTTTTCTAATCTGGTACTAGTTCCTATTACTCTCCTATATTTAAGATCGTGAGTAAGCACCATGTCTCTAGTAGTTATATCTTCTATGTTTACATATCCATATTTTGTATAAACTTTTGTGCCTTCCACAAAACAGCCCCCACCAATTCCCACCTTGACTATATCCACCCCACCATAGATCAATAATTCTTGAGTAGAAGAAGTGTTGGTTACATTTCCCGCTATAATAATTGATTCTGGAAAATTTTCCCTAACTTTATGACAATATTTAACAAAAACATCCATATGACCATTTGGAACATCAATACAAATATTAGGCTGTTTACCGAGCTTATCTTTAAGTTCCAACAAATGATTTAGATCGCTTTTCTTATACCCTATTGATACAAAAGTATAGTCTATATTTTCTGGATGTTCCTTAAAATAATTATAAAGTTGTTCTACAGCATGGTATTTGTGTAAACAAGCTATCATCTTGTGTTTTGCTAGAGATTTGGCTATTTCAAAGCTGCAAAAACTCATATTAGCACACATAATAGGAATACCGGTCCATGTTCGTGGACTATGATAAAAATGAAAAGTACGCTCTAATTGTATCTCTGATCTACTAGTTAAGGTTGATCTTTGAGGAACAATCAAAACATCATCAAAATCTAACTTAATATCATTATCAATTTTAGGCATATAATTATATCTTTTTTAAGTATTTATCGGTATCGTAACACTTCCACTTAGAATGATCCTCAAACCCTGTTTCACTAACACATATTTTGGGGGCAGTCAATAATCCTCTTCCTTTAAAATGCGTAAGAGCGGCCATTATAGCACAATCATGATCTGTACATTCTATAATGTACTTTATTTGGCCTGACTTAACATAGTATTTGGGCATTGTAATCAAATATTAAAGAATCGCCATCTATTATAGTGCTCTATATTTTCATCGTTATTAACATGTAAAAGATATGATCTTAAATCTGACCATTCGGAAAAAAACCACTGATGAGGCACGGTCCCAAACAGCCAGTCTGGCGTATGTTGCTTCCCTTGCTCTATATGAACAAGTATAGGTTTTTTAGAACGATTAGCCAAACTCATTTCCTCATATGTACCACAAGCATGATGATCCAGATTTAGATTGACTATCATAAAATCGCTAATGTCAACTAATCTAAGATCTACAGCTCTTATAGTTCTCATCATACTACTTAATTCATCATATCGGCCCTGATATTTTAACTTTAGTTTTGTCGCATGTGTCTCATTATCTTCCGATCCTTCGCTACTAGGTTTTTTTATAGGATTAAAAACAATCACACCTAATTCTTGTAAAAATGGTGTTATATTATCTCTCCACGTTGATCCTCTGTCTGCAACTCTATCCATAGCACCAGCAAGATAAACTCTTTGATTTTTAAGTCTATTCATTCAATATTTATCCGTAAAAAGAAAAGTAAAAATATTATTAGAAGGAGGAACCGCCCCGATACCATGACGAGCATCGCTCATTCTTCTAAAGCCATCAAGAATACCAACAATAATACAAAGAATAAATATAAAAGCCATAGTTTATACCAACATTATTTGTGAAGGATTAAGAACCAATTGAAAATTTGAAATATTTTGTTTTAGATTATAGTGAAAACAAACGTGTTCACAATCAATTCCGTCATATGTACCAACTTTAAATTTATCCATTTTATAAATGACCATACCACCAAATGCACTATTAACAGGTATAATTGGTAGGCCGACAGGCATGATAAAAAATCCAAACCATAACATTCTATTATACGTTAGGGACGGTAGACCGGGAAGCTGATCCCACCAACTATATCTAAAAGCCCAACTGTCATAATTCCACAAGCTTTTAGCAGTTTCCGATGTGGTGTGTTTATATTCATAGGAGTTCCCGGCTATAGCATCAATACGATCAGCAAAATCACACAACCAACCAAAAGAATTGTACACGCCGTCCAGGCTAAAGTCAATAAAATCAAGATCTGTTACTATAACAAAATCATACTCAGGAAACCGGCTTATCGCCTGTTCTTTTAGTTTGTTTCTGTACTCCGCTAGGGCCATAGTTCTATTTACATCTTGTACGGGTCCAAACTGCGGTCTATCGTTGGTTTCTGAGATAAAAGAAATATTGCTGTCACCAGAAGATAAATGACTTAATATGTTTTTTGTGTTATCTATTGAATCATTTTCAAAAATTATTATTTTATAGTCTTTAGCTGTTTTACCAAGTTCTGTGAGTCTTGCGATAGAGTTTATTAATAATGGCTCTAAATTTCTGGCTAAGCCAACAAAAACAATTTTTTTATGTTTGATAAAATCTTTTCCCTTTGTAACAAAGTCATTGTATTGATTGATAAAAGCTTCGTCAGTAGGAATTAATAAAGATATATTCGTTTCATATTCTTTAGATTTGACTATTTCTTGCTGAACAAATAATGTGCCTTCTTCTATATTTTTTTCTAAGATTGGTAAATATGCAGCTATTGCCTGATCATCAGGCTCTCTTCTAAGATAATATCTATAAATATTTTGTAAAACAGATAGTTCTTTCATATTTGTGATTCTATCCAGCGATATGTCTTGGTTATGCCTTCCTTTAATGGCATATAGGGTTCCCAATTAAGTTTTTCTCTAATTAGTCTGTTATTAGAATTTCTACCGTTGACTCCCGTGGGTCCATCTATATTTTTGATATTTAGATTTTTACCAGATATACCCACAATCATTCTGGTAAAATCATTAATGCTTATCATCTCTTCTGAGCCAATATTTAATGGCTCCATACATTCTGATCTTAACAATCTGATTGTACCCTCTACACACTCATCAACATATAGAAAAGATCTAGTTTGTGTTCCAGATCCCCATATTTCTATAGTATCTCCATCTTTGGCTCGTATTACTTTTCTGCATATAGCTGCTGGGGCTTTTTCTCTGCCCCCATCAAAAGTCCCTTCTGGACCATAAATATTATGATATCTACCAATCCTAACATTTAGATTATAATTTCTATGAAAAGCTAAATACATTCTCTCGCTAAGTAATTTTTCCCATCCGTATTCACTATCTGGATTAGCTGGATAAGCAGAAGCCTCATCACACTTAGGGTTACTTGGATCAAGCTGATTATGCTCTGGATAAACACAAGCACTACTGCTATAAAATAGCCTTTTAATCGACTTAGCTGTAGCTTCTTTAGCCACATTAAGATTTATCATAGCAGAATTATGCATCACATCGGCGTCATGCGTTCCAGTAAATATATATCCAGCACCACCCATATCGGCAGCTAACTGATAAACTTCATCAAAACTATTAGTATAGTCATCTAGAGATTGCTGATAGGGGGCGAACATAATTCTAGACACTACGCCAACATCCCTCAAATCTCCTATTACAAAATCATCTGCTACAGAAGATGAAAAATCTGGATATTTTAGATCAACAGCACGAACCCAAAATCCCTCATTTTTGAGTCTTTTGACTAAATGAGATCCTATAAAACCACCGCCGCCCATTACTAATGCTGTTTTCATTTTAGTGCCAAGCCTCCCCGTAAATTGGTAAATCTGCATGATACGCTACTGAACCCCTATCCATAATAATCTTTCCACTATTAGCTCTTGTTGCAGCACAGATTGTATAATGATCCGTGAATGAGGGATGATCTTCATATTGTACTATATTTTCTTTAATTTTATGATTCTGAACTTTAGCAATTTCAAAGGTTTCTAATAGTTCTTGCTGCATATTACCATAAGTTTGACTAAAGACTTTTACAGGGACTACATATGTACAACCAACACAATCTATTTCAACAAGTCTATTACTGTCTTCTACATATGGGGGTTGTAAATTAAAGTTCCTTTTCTGTGACCCCTTGATGAGAATTTCTGATCTATATTCTCCATATAGATTGGTGGCTCCTTTTTTCTGATACCCACACCAATCATAGAAAACCACAGAGTTTTGTATCAAAGCTACGGGAGCAGTAATACCTTCTGGATTTAAACCTATAGCTCTAGTTAAAAAGTTATGTGGATAATCAATTATATCAGAGTCTATTATATACAGATAATCATAATTTTTAATAGGATATTTCTCTATCATGAGATTTCTAATTCTTTTTACCCTAGACCATGGAGTATAATCTCCCGGCTCTTTACTTATCCTTTCGTTGTCTAATGCAAAATCTATATCGATCAGAGAGTTTATCTCTTTGACTTTGCGTATATGATAAAGCATTTTTTCTATGAACAAAGGGTTTTGTGTCTCTAGATATGCTATCATAATTAGTACTTTGGGTTTTTTACCACCAGTACGATTAATTATATCCTTTATATTAGATACAGCAGTATTCCATTCTTTATTTTGCTCTGCCGCAACTAGATCATTTAGAAAACCAATTAATAAATTACTATCCTTATTTTCTGTAATATATTTTTTAGCTTTTAGTGCTTCTTCTTCTAGTAGGATTCTTCCACACAATCTGATGGAAAGATAGTTAATTATATCGATACCAATGCTATCAAAAATATTTGTAAAAGACGACTGATCATTAATTGACATAAGCCTATTTACAAAACCAGTTGTGCCGCATGTAGACACTGCTTTTCCAAATAAAATTTTCCATATAGCAGCAACACACACATACATAGTATAGTATTGAAAATTAGTAAAATTTCTTAGAGAGTCATTAAATCTATCAGTACAAAAATCATATTCTAGATGAGGGAAAATACTAAATGGTAAATTATTGTTTCCACAGTGTATTAGGGATTTTTTAACAGTATTGATCCTGTTCTCTAGTTTTTCAAGAGGATAATTTGGATTTTCTACTAATACAATTAATTTAATTAAACTTGTTATAACATTCTTGTAAACACTATTATTCAGTATATCTAAATTATCTTGATTAATGTATGAAGTTCTATCCCCGCTCATGGAGTCAAAATTCTTGCCCAGCTTTTTATACTCATCGGAAGACAATAGATCTTGTTCTATAGTAAATTTAGCTATTTTGGGGTTGATTCTGAGTCTTGGCAAATATGTGTCTATACCATTCTCATCAACATCTCTGTTTAAAATTTTTCTATATAAGTCGTTTAATACAATTAATTCTTTCATGTGTTTATTTTCTTATATCGTAAATGAAGACTATTTTATCTGACCATATATCATTAATTAATTCTTCTACAAATTTCCAATTACCACCAGCTAATCCGCAGCCAAATTTAGGTGCATGTATTTGAATATCTCCATCAAAATTTTTGGATATATACTGAGATACGCCAACCATGCTTTTAACTAATGCTAAATAATTTAATGGCCTTGGATTAGATGTTTTATTGATAATGCCTCTTTGGGCTATCATATTAGCAAATACTAATTTATGTTCATATTTTTTGTCGCTCAAAACTTCAACAAATTGAACATATCCTAGATTATTTTGTAAAAAACTCTTACCAAGGAGATGGTAGTTCTCTTTGACTATTGGATAATGTCTGGCTGTTTCAGCGGCAAAGCCCGCCCCAAACAAATCTATGTTATTACAAACATGAGGAACTATAACACTGCTACCATTATTACCAGCCCTGACTATTTGTTCAATATTATCAAATAAATCTCCTTTAATAATATTGATTTCTTGTTTCTTATGTATGGTTTTCATTTTATAATATCCCATTTATCTAGAGGGCACTTTTGATCTGCCCATGCTAATTTATTAAAAAAAGTCTTTTTAGTATTAATATTACAGCCACAGACTAAGCATTGAGAATTTTCTCTATCAAACATTTCACAGCTTTGGCATATGTAGTATCTCTCTAGAATCTTTTCTTGCGAGCTTTTTGGTAGTCCTAGACTAATATGAAAATATAGTGACTTAATAAAATTAAGCACTTTGTATCTAAATTTGATCATTTGTTTTTGGGGTGGGTTTTACTGGGACTATATTATTATTACTACCTAAGGTATAAATTTGAGTATTGTCTACCATTTCTTGAGGATTTACCCATA
>OGVP01000107.1_pt1 | contig 12151 bp, 10 predicted proteins | sample 1575791 | NCBI WGS metagenome assembly OGVP01 (sample SAMN07581537, study PRJEB24739) | freshwater metagenome
AAGTAGATGAAAATGTTCATCTCAAAATTCTTAAGAATCAAATTTTAGAAAACGCAGCAAGTTTGAAAGACACTAAAACAGCCTCTACTAAAGAAGCGCTTGCTTAAACGGCAAAAGTAGCGGCGTACTGACACCAGGAGAAGGCACCATGAAGGGACTACGCCCCAGAGTTATCACGATTGCAGGCACACTTTTGTTTGCAGTCTATTTATTGCTACCGACTTGGATCCGCTTCACTACGGGAAAAGCGGTCCCGAAAACCGTCAGAGCCGAAGACCCCTGGTACTTTCATTATCTCCCTTCTGAAACACTCAAGTTAGGACTCGATCTCAAAGGGGGGTTGCACTTAGTTCTTGGAATCGATTTTGATGAAGTCCACAGAGACGCTTCCAGCAAACTCAAAAATGACATTAAAAGCCTTCTTGAGGCTGAGAAAATTGAAGGAATCAGTTTAGAAACAGATTCTAATCATCGGATTGTGGCGTCTTTTCAGAGTGAAGACCAATGGAAAAAAGCGGATCAACTGATTGGAAAACGCTTTGGACAAGTGGTTGATTTTGAGGGCCAGCAAGGAGGGACTGCTCGACTCCGAATGAACCCGCTCTATGAAGGCGAAGTGAATAACCGTGCAATGGAACAATCCCTTGAGACTTTACGAAACCGAATTGATGAGTTTGGGATTGCAGAGCCTATCATTACCCGGCAAGGCGATGAAAAAATCATGGTTCAATTCCCTGGCATTCAGGAACCAGGACGTCTTAAGGAAATTATTTCTCGTACGGCAAAACTTTCGTTTCAGGTTGTACGATCTGGGCCTGAAGTGAGCGATTCCCAAGTGTCTCCAGCTCAGCTCGATAAATGGATTGCGGAATTTAAAACTGAGAAGAAAATCGTCACAGACACAGCTCAGCCCATTACCCAACATCTCAAAACTTTAAACCAGTGGCTTGAAGGAAAGGCGCCCAAAGGAACAGAGGTTCTGTTCCACAAACAAATCAATGTAAATACACGAGAAGCGGAATATGTACCTTACCTTTTAGAAAAAGATGCTTTGGTCACTGGAGAAGATCTGCAAGACGCTCGATACAGTTATGATCCCCAAACCAATCTTCCTGAAGTCACTTTCCAGCTCACTCCCGTAGGCTCAACTAAATTTGAAAAAGCGACTGGAGCAAACGTTGGAAAATACATGGCTATCATTTTAGATAGCAATGTCCATTCAGCTCCTCGAATCCGAGAAAAAATCAGTGGAGGAAACGCCCGAATCGAAATGGGGTCCACCGGACGCTCGCCTGAGGATGTTTTGAAAGATGCGAAAGACACTTCTTTAGTCCTTCGCTCCGGAGCTCTACCAGCTAAACTTCAGTTCCTAGAGGAACGCTTAGTAGGACCTTCGCTCGGGGCGGATGCGATTCGGGCAGGGACGCTTTCTTTAATAACCGGATTGCTTTTGGTTTTCCTTTTTATGGTGGTTTACTACAAGACTTCAGGTCTGATCGCGACAGTGGCATTAGCTTTAAATGGCCTTTTTATTTTGGCTGTGATGGCAGCTTTTGAGGGGACCCTGACGTTACCGGGGCTTGCTGGGATCACACTCACTTTGGGAATGGCTGTAGATGCAAACGTTCTCATTTTTGAACATATGCGAGAGGAACTCTCCCATGGACGGGGAATCGTTTTTGCGATTTCTGAAGGGTACAAAAGAGCTCTGGGGGCGATTCTTGATGCTCACGTAACGACCATTATCGCAGGTCTAGTCCTGTTGCAGTTTGGGTATGGGCCTATTCGAGGTTTTGCTGTGACTCTGCTGATTGGCTTAGTCGCTTCGCTGTACACCTCAGTGTTTGTCACTCGAGTTTTTTACGACTACTTAGTGGTTTCAAAAAACAAACAAAGTATCGGCATCTAGTTCAGAAATGGGAGCGCACTTATGAAATTTTTCACCCTAATTCCACAGAACACTCAGATCGACTTTATAGGCAAATTTAAATACTTTTTCGCTTTCTCAGTCATTGCCTTTATCGCAGTGATTTGGGGAGTGGTCCAAAACGGTTTGAATTTTGGAGTCGACTTCACTGGGGGAGCAGTGATTCAAGCAAAGTTTCAATCACCTCAAAGCGCGGAAGACGTAAGAAAGCTCGTAGCTAATCTTGGAGAAGAGGATGCTTCCGTAGTGGCTTTAGGAAACGATAACACTGAATACTTAATTACTTCACGAGCTCACGGCACTCGAGAACAAGACAGTCAAAATCCTTTAAACAAGCGACTGACGGAGAAAATGGGTTCGGCTGTTCAGATTCTGAGCGTAGATGTAGTAGGGCCAAAAGTAGGAAAGGATTTAAAAAAGGCAGCTCTTTTATCTTTGTTTTACTCCATACTTGCCATTGCAGTTTATATTTGGCTTCGTTTTGATTTTCGTTTTGCTCCAGGAGCCACCCTTGCCATGGTTCATGATTTAGTCATGGCCACTGGATTTTATCTCCTTACAGGCAAAGAGTTTTCCATCACTGCAATTGCAGCTCTCCTAACCATCGCGGGTTATAGTGTGAATGATACGATTGTTATTTATGACCGAGTTCGAGAAATGTATAAATTAGGGGGCAATGCTCTGCCTTTGGGAGAAACCATTAACAAGGCTATTAATGCCACTCTTTCTCGAACGATTCTAACGGCAGTTTTGACTCTTCTTTCCGTGATCCCCATAGCTATTTTTTGCTCGGGGGAAATTCAAAGCTTTGCCATGGCGATGGCCTTCGGAATTTTTGTGGGGATTTACTCCACTATTTATATTGCTTCTCCCTTCACGATTTATGTCGCAAAATTCATGGAACGAAAAGAAGAAGCTCGCTCTACTCCTAGGACTGCAAAAGTAAAAGCATGATGAATGATGTAACTCTTTCAACTGTTCGAGAACTGCCGCATCACATTGGGCAAACCGTCACACTCCGGGGTTGGGTCTACAATTTGCGAAGTTCGGGAAAGTTACGGTTTTTACAACTTCGAGATGGCTCCGGAATTGTCCAAGTAGTTTGGTTTAAGGGTTCAGTCGATGAAGCGACTTTTGCTAAAATCGACACTTTAACCCAAGAAAGCTCTGTCATTGTTGTCGGCAAAGTTAAAGCCGAAGCTAGAGCGGAACGTGGAGTAGAGCTTGATGGCCTCAGTTTAGAGATTCTACAAGTAGCCATTGATTATCCCATTGGACCTAAGGAACACGGCCCGGATTTTCTTTTGTCGAACAGACATCTTTGGCTTCGCAGCAAGAAGCCTCATGCCATTTTGAGAATTCGGGACCGGTTTGTGAAGGCAGTCCGAGATTTCTTTGATAAAGAAGGTTTTACTCTCATTGACACCCCCATTTTTACTCCCGCTGCTTGTGAAGGCACTACGACCTTTTTTGAAACAGAGTATTTTGGACAAAAAGCTTATCTTTCTCAAAGTGGCCAGCTCTATGCTGAAGCTGCCGCTATGGCTTTTGGGAAAACGTACTGCTTTGGCCCTACTTTTCGAGCGGAAAAAAGCAAGACCCGTAGACATCTTACGGAGTTTTGGATGATTGAGCCTGAAGTAGCCTTCAATGATTTGAACGATAATATGGAGCTCGCAGAGAGATTTCTCGAGTACTGTGTCCAGTACGTGCTTAAAGAGTGTGCATTTGAGTTTCAGGTTCTGGGAAGAGACACAACCCGACTTCAAAATGTCAAAGCCCCCTTTCCTCGAATTTCCTACGATGAGGCTATTGAAAGATTGAAAGCTTTAAATATTGCTTGTGAATGGGGCACCGATTTTGGTGCACCAGAGGAAACGGCTTTGGCTGAACAGTTTGATAAGCCCGTTTTTGTGCATCGGTTCCCAGCAGCTATCAAAGCTTTTTATATGAAATCGGATCCCCTAAATCCCAAGCTCGCTCTTGGAATGGACTGCTTAGCCCCTGAGGGTTACGGAGAAATTATAGGAGGAGGTCAGAGAGAAGAGAGTATTGAAGTGCTTCAAAAAAGAATTCAGGAGCACGGATTAAAAGAAGAAAACTTCTCTTGGTATCTAGATCTCAGACGCTACGGATCAGTCCCGCACGCTGGCTTCGGCTTGGGACTTGAGAGAACTCTCTCTTGGATTTGTGGACTTGAACATTTGAGAGAAGCGGCTGCTTTTCCACGCATGATGTATCGTATTTATCCCTAAGTAGGCCCGACCTGAAGGCTCGTAGTGCATTCGATAGTATAAGGCTATGACTAAAGCAGGGAAAACGGCTCGCAAATATTCGTATCGATAATCTTCAGCTAGCAAATAGATATAAGTCCGAAAAGGATTGAGGATCTCGTTGATTCCAAAGAGTGAAAAAAATACCATGAAAGAAAGAGAAAGAGACCACTGCCAGCTTTTTCGGTGGATATCGTAAATCATCGTCGATAGAACCACTGCAGGAATAATTGCAAGAGTGACTTCTTGGGCTTGAGCAAGGGTTCTGACTTCCCCAACCCAATAAGAAAAAGCAACTAACGGCAAAGAAATTAAAATGCAAGAAATGCTGAGAAGCTTAAACCGACTGAGATTTGCTCCTCTTTTCCAAACCCATTCGACCATAGGCCTAACTAGCAGCAAATGAGTTCCCAAGAAGAAACTCAAATACAGAAGAATCGCTTTGAGGATCCAAGCCTTTTGAAAAGATCGGGGTCCCCATTCCCATTGGGCCCATCCCAAACTGAGCACAAGGAAGGGAAAACAAAAATATAAAATCCAAATGAAATTCATCATTGTTTAATTATATCGGCTTTGACGAAACCCGCTACGACGAGTACCACTAACGCTGTGCTCACACCCGTTTCATCTGAATTATTTTTTAAAGGCCGTCCAGGGGATCTCCGGCTTGGCGAATGGATAACCCGGAACTCTTTTGAGGAATCTGAGTGTTTCGCTCTCATGGGGTGCCCTGACGATACGGGTGTTCTTTTAAATCGAGGGCGAGCAGGAGCTGCTCAGGGCCCAAATGAAATCAGGCGGTCTTTTTACAAAATGGCTTTCCCCATGGAGGGAAGTTGGGAGGGATTTTCCTTAAAAGATTTCGGAAATATTGGCCAAAGATCCCTCCCTAGAATGACAATCCTGTCATTCTCTGGAACCCTGTCCAGTATGGCGACTAGAAAATCGTGTAGCAATTTCACGACTGATTTCATTTTTCTTGGAATCTCTTGCATCTTATAAGAAGGCCATTTGATCCTCTTTCCAAGAAGCATCTTAGTTAAAAGTTGATCGATAATATTAGTAACCATCTTCTAACTCCTACTTATCGAAAAATTGATACATCCTTAAACAACTGAAAACCAGTTAGATAGAGGTCAATCCGGAATCTCGAATTCAAAAGGTTTTACACTCTTACCACTATCAAATAGACAGATGAAGTCCACTGCATCTGGTGGCAGCTTGACAGGATCACCAGTATCTTCTAGGTAAAAATAATAGTTAAGTACAATCCTCGCAGGGATCCCCTGTCTACATAACGCTAGATAGATCGGACAGGCTTCCCCTACACGCGGCGTACCATTACGAATGTCGTCTTCAGTCACCTGGATTTTCATAACACATCTCCACTGAGTAGTAATTAGACAGTAGCATTAGTAATTAGATTCTGTATCTGGTTCCTTATTAATCCTATGTTCTCTAAATTCCAGCCTCTCCATGCTGGGTGGGGGATACGAAAAAACTTGAGGTTCAAATCCACCTCTAATGATTCCCTTACCTTCTCATTTAGAGAGTCATAAGTGTTCTGCACTACCTTTCCACAGAGCAGGAACAGTCTCATACCTCTCTGCTCGACCCCTATATTCAGATTTTCTAGGAGCCATGTGGGGTTGGGTGTTCCGTGGTCCCTGGCGCTGGTGGTGAGTTCACGGCACACATTGGACACCCATATGGGGTCTGCATGGTCCATTCCGGTTAGTGTGTAGAGTCTCCGGCCTGAGTGGTTGTGTGGGTTGATGGGAAACCATCGAGGAGCGAGTCCTCTTCTATCACCCCACATGGTGTCTAGGATTACTCCGAGTAGCTTGGACATTACATACCTCCTTCTTTCTAGACCTACATTGATATTATCCAGTGAATTCATCTGGGGGTTCACTATACCTAGTTCTACGTTGTAGATATTGATTTCTATATCTATAGAACCGTCTACACTTTCATACCTTCCTCCAGGAAAAGTAATTAGGTATCCGGTTACTCCTTAGATTTGATCCTAATTCCTTTCTCTCCCTTCTTTACCTTCTCTATGGGGTTTGTTGCTAGTTGTACGATCAAATTAGCTACGAAGTCTATAGTGTGATCGTCCCTCCCCCATATTCTCGTCATCTCGAACATGGTTTCTACAGGGGTCATATCTTTACCTCCTTCAATCGGAGTATAGTCACCAATTTCATAAACTGTCTTGGGTCTTCCTGAATTATCACTCCAATCTAGTTTAACTGGGGTTCTTCTACGTTCAGAGAGTGTATAGAATCCCCTTTTCTCATTAAAAGTTAGCTTGTATATTCCACTGCTTCCTATTGGTTTCGGGTCAACAAAAAGTAGTCGTCTGACAGAAATCTTCATCCAGCGTCTCGACCCGTCTTCTTTATCTTCTTTCCCAGGGATCATTACTTGTTTGCATTCGAGGGTATATTCCAACATAGCTTGCTCCTTCAGTATTAGTTACTTTTGTAAAATTACTTAACTACTTATTAGTATACCAAAACTAGCTTACCTTTGTTACTAATTTGGCGTAAATTTTACTAATTACTACTTGCGAATAGATACGACAGACCCTATACTATCTTTCTTATGGTTAACCCAGATAATGATCCTAGACCAGAAGATCTCCCACCTTCTAATCTCGACTTACAACGTAAGTTAGAAGGGGACACTTCATCATCTAAATCTTCTTCTAATTCTAAATCTCAGTCCCGTAATGATCAGAGCCGACTCCGTACTACAGTAGATCCACTTCTACTAGCTAAGGAACTATGGCCAGACGTAATGTTCTATCGGGAGCAGCGTGAGATTATCTACAGTGTGTGGCATAATGACGAGACCTTCGTGCCAGCTGGGAATATGCTAGGTAAGGACTTCGTAGCCGGGTTTATCGCTCTGGCCTTCTTCCTAACCAGGTCACCATGTAGAGTTATTTCGACAAGTGTTGACCATGCTCAACTAGAGGGGGTGTTGTGGGGTGAGATACGTCGTTTCGTACAGACTTGCAAGTACCCACTAGAGGCTCAGAACGGTGGTCCTCTGATTTGTAACCATCTCCATATTCGTAAGGTAGACCCTAAAACCTTACAGGTTGACCCTCTCTCTTATCTCATCGGTCGAGTTGCTAGTAAGGGTGAGGGTATGTTGGGTCATCACATCGCTAAAACAGGTGATGGGATACCCCGTACCCTGTTCATAGCTGATGAAGCTTGTCATGACTCTAAAACAGAAGTATTGACTAATCAAGGCTGGAAACTGTTTTCGTCTCTTCAAGGGAATGAATTGTTTCTAAGTATGGATCCTCTCACCAGGATTGCCGACTATTATCCAGCTACGTCTATTCATAGGAATCACTACTGTGGAAAGATGTATCTCTATGAACGTAGGGCTGGTAATTTCTGTGTAACTCCTAATCATAAAATGTTATGGCAAAGAGTGCTTAAGACTTCTACTCAGTCTAGATCTAGGTACTATCTTCAATCAATTGAAAAGGGTATTCATAAGCTGTCCACAGGTAGATACATTCCAAGATGTTTTAACTGGATTGGATGGGAACAAGATAAGTTTGTACTTCCAGGTATGGATATGGAGCGTAAGAGGTATGGAGATTGGGAACTACCGATGCGTGAGTGGGTTGAGTTTTTAGGATGGTATATTGCAGAAGGTAATTGTTCTTACTACAGAGAACACCCTGGATCTGTGACTATTAGTCAGAAAGATCCTGTGACTTTAGGCTATATTGCTAGTCTAGCTGAGAAGTTGGGGTTTTTCCCGAGAGTCTATACTAATGTTCAGTCTCCTTGTGTAAGAATAAATGACAGACACCTAGCTCAGTGGTTACATGACCATTGCAAGAGATATTCCTTCAACAAAATAGTTCCTGAGTTTATAGGAAATCTTTCTCCAAGTCTTATAGAGGTTTTTCTTCAAGCATTTAAGGAAGGAGATGGGTACGACCGAGATTCTGGTAGAGAGATTTTATACACATCTTCTAGGTCTCTAGCAGACCAGTTACAAATTCTCTCTTATAAGGCAGGAAGAGAGTCTACTATCCATAAAAGAAGTCTAATCGGACTCCCAGCTCCTAATGGGTTTTCTAGAAGAGATGGGTATGTAGTATCTCGTAGTCGTATAGGGTTAGATAGTCATCTGAAAATAAACCCTACATATCTTCAACTTATTGACTATATTGGAGAAGTGTTTTGTGCTACCGTTCCTCCATATCATACTCTATTCACTCGTAGAGAAGGAGTATGTATGTGGAGTGGGAATTCAGGCGTTGATGATATCTCCTATGAACGAGCCGATACCTGGGCTGATAGAAAGCTGGTTATTGGTAATCCTTACGACTGTCAAAACTTCTTTAGACGAGGTGTGGAAGGTGGGGATATCCTCGCTAAAGTATAGAGTTCTCGCTTAAAAGTAGAGTTCTCGCTTACATCTGTAATACCTTATAGGACATACTTTCCATGAACTCTGATCAACCACGATACTATCGGAAGGTAATAAGGATTCGCGGACAAGACAGTCCTAATGTTAGACTAGCTATTGCTCAGCAGGAACAGGGTCTAGAACCTACTAATGAATTGGTAGTTCCTGGAGTACTCTCGTGGGCAGATTATGTCAAACGTAGAGCTACTTGGGATGCTGTCAGACAAAGTATTGGTCTCGATGCTCAGTTCTGGTCTGGGAGCGAAGTTCTTCTCTACCCTCCTACTTGGTTGGATGCAGCTGAGCGATTGTGGCAATTCTTGCGGATCAATAAGATTCCTCGACGTCCAGTTTCAATGGGGGTAGATCCTGCTGAAGGTGGTGATAAGACAACGATGGCAGTTGTTGATGAGTTAGGGCTTGTAGAATTAGTGTCTAAACGAACCCCAAACACAGCAGTGATTACACGAGATGCTATTGCCTTTGGGCGTAAACATTCTGTACCTCCAGAAAGGTGGTACTTTGACCGTGGAGGTGGTAAAGTTCATGCTGATAGACTTAGAGAGATGGGGTATGATGTAAAGACTGTAGCTTTCGGTGAATCTTTAACTTCTCAAGAACCTAGAAAGACTAAAAGACAGTTGAGGTTTCAAGAAAAGATAGATCACCGAGAAGGTAAGTATGCCTACTTCAATCGTCGAAGTGAGATGTATGGCATTTTATCTCTTCTACTAGATCCCTCAGCAGTTGAGTTTCCTAGTTTACTCCCTGTACGCCTTGCTCAACAACAAGCACAGGGTTATAAAGGACTTAGCCTTCCACCAGCTTCTTTTGATCCGGTTTATGGAGAATTGAGATACCAGCTCAGTAAAATTCCTCGCCGTCTAGATAGTGAGGGCAGACTGAAGATGTTACCTAAGAGTAGGGGGACTACTAAGAATAATGAACAGACACTCACTGATATCATTGGTCATAGTCCTGATGAAGCTGATGCTCTTGTATTGGCTGTTTATGGGTTAACTCACGAGATTAAACGTGTTGTTGCGGGAACTTTCCTCTAGTCTGTTATTAGATTACTAGACTTGTGTATCTCCTTGTATCTATCTTTAGATATCTCACCAATAACTTCTGAGGGATTCTATGTCTGATTCTAATAACAGGCAGTCTCTTACCAAAGAACAGTTTCAACAGTTTGATAAACTACTTAATGAATCCCTTCAGTTTCGTGAAAGGATTAGACGTAACCCGACTCTTAATTCCTTAACAGAAGATGAGAAATTTCAACGATTCGAGGAGATCTGCTATAACGCTGTAGTATCTAGGAGTCAGTTCTTCTCAAAATTCATGGATAATAGGAGAGACATCTATACTGAGTGTGGATGGCCTCAACAAGGATCGGCTGTTAATGCTGATGCTTATAAGGATTTATATCTGCGTAACGCTATCGCAAATCGTGTTGTTCAGGTTATGCCGAAGGAGACATGGCAGGTACAACCTAATGTCTGGGAAGATGAAGATCCTGACACAATGACTGAGTTTGAACAAGCGTGGAGTGATCTAGGTGCGTCTCTGACTACTGAACCAAGTTGGGGAAAAGGTCTTACAGGATCTCCTATCTGGGAGTATCTACTGCGTGCGGACATCCTAAGTGGTATAGGATCGTTTGGTTTGATCCTACTTGGTGTTGATGATGGTCTTGGATTGGAACAACCCATTGCAGGTACATTGACTTCTAACCAGTCTGATAGTCCTATTAGACCAGAGGAAGTGGAGCGTCTGAACAGTCTTTCTGGTCCCATTATACCAAAAGATGCTTCTACGGTTCCAACTATTAACACTGCTGCTCTTAACTCTTATGAACAAATAGTGCTTAACCGTTGGCAGGAAGAATCTGCTAGTCACCCAATGACCGTCAACAATGCTAATGTCTACTACCCTATTGGAGGATTTGTGAATGTTGAGTCCACATGGCCTCCTGGTGGTAGAGTATTGAGAACTCAGCCTACTCCTTCTATTGAAGGAACTGATGCTCAATACTATGGAGTACAGGCTGGTTCTACAGAAGTTCCTCTCTCACCTGGAACTCCTGACGCAACTTCTAAAGGTAAAGCCTCTGAAACTATAAGTAGGTCAACTGCCCAGAAGCCTAGACGTAAGCTTCTATTTATGCGGGTGTTTGATGAGAGTCTCGTACAGATTGTACGATATGAGTGGAATATTATGAATCCCCGGTTTGGTCAGCCGGTGATGTACCGAGTCACTCTTAATGATCCTCGTGATCAACACGGTGGAATAGGTCTCCCACTAGCTACTGTGTTTGTTCACTGGACTCGTGTAATCCACTTGAATGATGTTGGTGCAACTCCAGGTAGTAGCGAAATCTTTAGCTCTCCACGACAGCGTCCAGTTCTCAATAATCTTATGGATTTGCAGAAACTCTATGGTGGGAGTTCTGAAATGTACTGGCGGGGAGCATTCCCCGGTTTATCATTCGAGACACACCCTGAACTTGGGGCTGATGTAGACATCGACGTGACGAGAACTCGCACGATGATGGAAGATTATATGAATGGTCTTCAGCGATACTTAACCTTAACTGGGATGACAGCTAAATCGATTGCTCCTCAGGTAGTAGATCCTACTCCTCAGATCAATGTACAAATTGAGGCTATTTGTATTCAGATAGCTGTTCCTAGACGTAAGTTTGCTGGTAGTGAGCAAGGACAGCTGGCATCATCTCAAGATGACGGTACGATGAATGACCGTCTAAGGGCGAGACAGCAGACTTATGTTACCCCTAGAATTATTTTCAAGTTCATTGACCGTCTTATCTTTATCAACGTACTACCAGTTCCCCCTCTTGGGTATCATGTAGACTGGCCAGAGCTAACTAGTCAAACAGATAAGGAGAAGGCGATAGTAGCAGTTGGTCGTTCTAAGGCACTGAGCTTGTATCCGATGGTTAGTAGTATGATGGTTCTACAAGACTATCTTACTGAAGTCCTTGGATGCAGCGAAACTTCTGCTAGGGCTATTGTATCTCACATCCAAGAAAACCCTCCTATTCCTGGAGTTAGTCCTGGGGTTCCTGCTTTACTAGAAGTAGATCCTGTGACTGGTAAACCTGTTGGAGGTACTCAGACTGCTGGTAAATCTAAAGATGGTAACTCTAAGTTAGGAAAGAAGAAGGATGGTAAATCTTCAAATCGTACCGGAGAAGAGGATACTAATACTTCGAGTTCTATTCCTTTATTTGGTAGACGGGGAGGAGAACAACGAGGAGCTAGTGATTTTCAAGGAGATATGATAGGAAATATCGAAGATGAAGATCAGACCAGCGGCAAACCGGTCGAGATCATCCTGGCAAACTTCGGCATCCTCCAGGTATCCCAGCTTCTCGAAAAGATTTCCGACCACCTGGGGCTTCCCCTGATCCCGGACCTGAACGGCATCGAATTCAGTCCGGAACTATTGGCAAAAATTATCGTGACTGGGAAAC
>OGVP01000108.1_pt1 | contig 12106 bp, 10 predicted proteins | sample 1575791 | NCBI WGS metagenome assembly OGVP01 (sample SAMN07581537, study PRJEB24739) | freshwater metagenome
GGAAGAAGTATGTGCTCAGCCATCAGGGGGGCGGCGAGCGGGGGTACGCGAGGTTTTCGGAACGGTTGCAGGAGGCGATTACGAAGCCGCTTCGTAGGATCCTTAGGGGGAAGGGGGCTGCAGGCTACGGGCTACAGGCTACAGGGAGTGACGGCTCCCTATCTCCTAACTCCCATCTGCTATCTCCTTCCGCCAAGGAGGAATTCTGGGCGTTGAAGGATGTGAGTTTTGAAGTGAAGCGTAGCGAGGTGGTGGGGATCATTGGGAGAAATGGAGCGGGGAAAAGTACCCTCCTGAAGATATTGTCGAGGATTACGGAACCCACGGAAGGACGAGTGACGTTAAGGGGAAGGGTCGCATCCCTTTTGGAAGTGGGGACGGGGTTTCACCCGGAGCTGACGGGGAGGGAGAATATTTTTCTCAACGGGGCGATTTTGGGGATGACGAAGGCGGAGATCCGGAAAAAGTTCGATGAGATTGTGGCCTTTGCGGAGGTGGAGCGGTTTCTGGACACGCCGGTCAAGAGGTACTCGAGCGGGATGTATGTCCGGCTGGCCTTTGCGGTGGCGGCGCACCTGGAGCCCGAGATCCTGGTGGTGGATGAGGTGCTGGCGGTGGGCGATGCGGAGTTCCAGAAAAAGTGCCTGGGGAAGATGAAGGATGTGGCAACATGCGGGAGAACCGTTCTATTTGTAAGCCATCAGATGGCCATGATAAGCAATTTGAGCCACCGTTGTATTTTGATGAACTCTGGTCGGCTTTCCACGGCTGGGCCCACTGGCGAAGTCGTTCAGGCGTATCTGGCGGAAAGCCGCAGCTTTTTAAGGGAATCCTTGCTCAACCGAAAAGACCGCGCAGGAAACGGAGTTCTGCGCTTTGATTCGATTTGGCTTGAGGATAAACACGGGCAAAGGATTTCAACTACTGCCACTGGTCAAACAGTAAAAATATGCGCCCACTACAAAAGCAAAAACAAAGAGCCTTTAAAAAACGTTTTGTTTGCCTTCGCCATTTATAATAACGCGGGTGTCTGCATAACTGAACTTTGCAATGCCTATGCAGAGAATGTCTTTCCCATAGTTGAGGGCCCGGAGGGTATTGTGGAATGTGCCTTGCCAAAGATTCCGCTAAACCGCGGAAGGTATTCACTAAATATCATTGCCTCCAACAACAAGGAGACCTTCGATTATATTTCTGATGCTGCCGAGATAAACGTTGAGTCCGGAGACTTTTTCGGCACCGGTCGGATTGCCTCAGATGATCGCCGCATGGTGATGTTCGAGCAATCGTGGCAGCAAAAAGCCGTCCGCTGAGATGAATTTGCACCATCTGCGCTTGGCTCTTCACGAACTCCGGAACTTCCCGGCAATCAGGAAAGCCATCGAGGAAACGAAAGATACTCAGGCGCCTGTGACTTTTTCCGGTTGGTTTATTCAAAAGGTTCTCGGTGTCAATCGTGAGGCCTATTGGCCGACGCACTTCACCAGCAAAGTTGGATGTGTTCACAATATCTTAGCTGGTATTCAGACTGCTCCCGGTTCGTCGCCTGGCTGTTACATTCAAGGCCTTGGGAAGATCTACATCGGTGACTACACTATGATTGCCGCCAACGTTGGGATTATTTCGGCCAACCACGATGTCCACGACCATCGGCGTCATTCGCCCGGAGAGGTGCGTCTTGGCAGATACTGCTGGATCGGGATGAACTCGTCCATTTTGCCCGGAACCAATCTTGGCGATTTCACGGTGGTCGGGGCCGGGGCGGTGGTGAACAAGCCGTTTTCCGAGGGCTATTGTGTTATCGCTGGAAACCCAGCCAAGGTGATACGCACACTCGATCCAGCCGAATGTGTGGCCTATCGCGACGAGCACGAATACTACGGCTACGTTCGGGCTGCTGATTTTCCTGCGTTTCGTTCACGGCACCTTGCCATTTAAGCGGCTACCGAAAGCGGCGATGCCTCCTATAATTGAAATCAGAGTTCCGTGGAAATTAGCAAATGAAAGATAAACTGCGCCTCCTCAAATTCGACAGCGTGTACCCTTTCGAGTTTCTATTGGAGAAGCAAAATAGGCAACGTAAGCAACTACTGGGGCTGGATTACGAGGAATATTACCAGTGGCTGATGAGTCAGCGACTGGGCTTTTCAGATATTTTATCGTATTACATGAACGAAATTGGCTGGGAAGCCCGAGAGGTTGTTGCAGCCGACGATATTTTCTTGGAGAAGCTCCCTGGCGTTGCGCCGCCGGGTGTCGCGTTCGAGCTTGGACAGCTGTTTGATCGACTGGCCTCTGCACCAGTAAAGAGCATTCTTTCTCTAAGAGCGTTCCGGCGGGATCCGTTTGCGCACAGATGGGAACACTTGGAACGCTATATTCGTTTCTACAGACCGGATGTTCTCTTTGTCCGTGAGCCAAGCCATGTCGACGGACGGTTTTGGGATCGTTTTCGTGATCGGTGTTTAATTGTCGCCTTCACAGGCTGCACAACGAGGGAGCCTTGGAATTGGGATTCGCACCGCTACGACCTCATTTTCCCCTTAACAGAGGAATACCAAAAATTTTTCAAGGCGGAGGGTATCGAAAGCCACCTCTTCATCTATGGCGTTGATGAACGTTTACCCTTAGAGGTGGCCGGGTCTGATAAGAGATACGACTGCACCTTTGTCGGCTATCTTGGCAATAAGCACCAGCAAGCTAAAACAAAGCTTTTGGAACTCATTGCTCAAAGCGTGGACTTTAAATGGTGGGGGGTTAAGGGGCCGGAGTTGGCAGCCTGCCCGGCCTTGGGCCGGACATGGCAAGGCCCAGCTGCTGGTATCGAAATGCTGCGGATTTACAAGGAATCAAAGATTGTGCTCAACGATTATCCCGAGATGGCTATGGGACGCAATGTGAACATCCGCACTATGGAGGTGTTGAACGTGGGAAGCTTCCTACTGACCCGCGCAGCCTCCAATATCGAATGGTTGGAGAAAGCTGGCGCCCTGGTGACTTTCAACAGTCCAGAAGACTGCCTGAGTAAGATAAAGCACTATCTATCCCATGAGGAGGCTCGGGAAAAGATTGCTGCACAAGGTTTGCAGACTGCTCTTGAGCATTTTAACTATCGCGATATTACCCGTCGGGTAATGGATGTGATTTCGGTCGCGTACGAAAAAAAACGCAGCAGACTGAAGCCGTGGCTCACACAGTGAGCCGCTCCGCTCGGTGTTGATTTTATGAAAAAAATCGCTGTTGTCGGCCTTGGTTATGTGGGGCTCCCTCTTTCTCTCCAATTTGCAAGGAACGATGTTTCTGTCGTTGGTTTGGACATCGATGCAGAGAAGATTGCACTTCTGCGCCGCGGCCTGAGCGATGTCCGGCACATTCCGTCGGCGGATATCGCGGCGATGGTTGATCAGGGCTTGCTCGATCCCACCACCGACTTTGCGCGCGTGGCCGAAGTGCAGGCGGTGATCATCTGTGTGCCCACGCCACTCGACAAACACCGCGAGCCCGATCTCTCCTTTGTGCTGGAAACGGGAAAAACCCTTGCCCCCCACCTCCGTAAGGGAGTTTTGGTAGTCCTCGAGTCGACCACTTACCCGGGCACGACCGAAGGGGAGTTCCGCGAGGTACTCGAGGCCGGCTCGGGTCTGGTGGCAGGAAAAGACTTTCACCTGGCTTTTTCCCCCGAACGCGAAGATCCAGGCAACCCCGACAGTAAAGTGGCCAAGATTCCCAAAGTTGTCGGCGGCCTCACACCGGCATGTCTTGAGGCGGCGGTTGCCCTTTACGGCTCAGTGATCGAGAAACTTGTGCCGGTTTCATCCTGTGCGGCGGCCGAGGCGACAAAACTGACGGAAAACATCTTTCGGTCCGTCAACATCGCCTTGGTGAACGAACTCAAGATGATCTATGAGAAAATGGGCATCGATATCTGGGAGGTCATTGGCGCGGCCAAGACCAAGCCTTTCGGATACATGGCCTTTTACCCGGGGCCGGGACTTGGCGGGCACTGCATCCCCATCGACCCGTTTTACCTAACCTGGAAGGCCCGCGAGTTCGGCATGCACACGCGCTTTATTGAACTTGCAGGCGAGATCAATCATGCCATGCCCGATTACGTGGTGGGTAAAGTAGTGGAGGCCCTGAACCGGCATGGGAAGCCGGTCAACGGAAGCCGAATTCTCCTGCTGGGCTTGGCCTATAAGGCCGATGTGGATGATATTCGTGAAAGTCCAAGCCTGGTTCTGATCCAGAAACTAGAATCCCTGGGGGCCAAGGTGGATTACAATGATCCTTACATGCCGGTTATCCCCGTGACCCGAGAGCACAAGCAGCTCGCAGGAAGAAAAAGCGAGCCGATCGCGAAAGGGTACGATTGTCTGCTCTTAGCCACCGCTCATAGCAGCTACGAAAAAGCCAGCTTGGCCGCCTTGGGAGTGCCGATCGTGGACTGCCGTGGATTTTTGCCTGCAGGGCCCAACGTCTGGCGAGCGTAGTACAACCATCATCTGCTTAAAATAAAAAACCGTGAAAGGAAGGCTGCCATGAGAAACCTTGCCCTGATTGGTGCCGGTTATTGGGGAAAAAATCTGGCCCGAAATTTTGACCAGCTCGGCGCCTTGGCAATGGTGTGTGATTCGAGCCCGGAAATTCTGGCACAGCAGAAAGCGCTTTATCCCGCCATCCGGGTTACCCAATCCCTTGATGATGTCTTTGCCTCGCCTGACATTCAGCGGGTGGCCATCGCGGCTCCGGCGGCGTTCCATTTTGAACTCGCCCATCGCGCCTTGGAGAACGGCAAGGACGTATTTGTAGAAAAGCCCCTGGCATTGGATGTCGGGCAGGGGCGGCAACTGGTGGAAACGGCAGCCAAAAAAAATCTAATTCTGATGGTGGGACACCTGCTTCAATACCACCCTTGCGTCCGCGCCATTCATCGCCTGATTGCCGCCGGTGAACTTGGAAAGTTGCAATACATCACCTCCAATCGCCTCAACCTTGGAAAAATCCGCTGGGAGGAAGATGCGCTTTGGAGTTTTGCCCCCCACGATATTTCCGTTCTTCTTTCCTTGGTTGGCAACGAAATGCCGAAGTGGCTTCGATGCACCGGGGAGGCCTACTTAAACAAGGGGATCGCCGATGTCACCATCACGACGATGGGATTTGGGGGTGGCGTCCAGGCCCATATCTATGTCAGTTGGATCAATCCATTCAAGGAACAGAGACTCACGATCATCGGCACCCAGGGAATGCTCGTATTTGACGACACCCTGCCTTGGGCAGAAAAAGTCGTTCTTTATAAGCAGCCACTTGTCTGGACCGGTGGAGCGGTCCCCACGGTCAAGAAGGCAACCGGAGAACCCGTCGCGGTCAAAGAAGAGGAGCCACTCCTCATTGAGTGCGGCCATTTTCTCGAGTGCTGTGATCTTCGCAAACATCCAATCACGGACGGCCGTGAGGGTCTAAGGGTTCTGGAGATATTACACGCTGCCCAAGTCAGCCTGGAAAGGGGGGGGAAGGCTTTTTCCTTTGGTGCGGCCGTCCGGCCCGGGACCTCACCTTCCGATTGCCAGGTCCATCCAAGTGCCGTCGTTGACCCGTCGGCAAAAATCGGGAAAGGCACCAAGATATGGCATTTCAGCCACATCATGGAAGGGGCTGAATTGGGAGAGAATTGCAACATCGGCCAAAACGTAGTGGTCAGTCCGGGCGTTCGGTTGGGAAAAAACGTTAAGGTTCAAAACAATGTGAGCATTTACACGGGGGTGACCTGTGAAGATCACGTTTTCCTTGGCCCCTCCATGGTATTCACCAACATCAACAACCCGCGCTCTGAATTTCCCCGGCGTGATCAGTACGTCAGCACCCCAATCAGAAAAGGGGCGACCATCGGCGCCAACGCGACAATCGTTTGCGGAAACGAAATTGGCGAATATTGCCTGATTGGAGCAGGTGCGGTGGTGACCAAACCCGTCAAGCCCTTTGCTGTCGTGGTTGGAAACCCAGCACGACAAATCGGTTGGGTAAGCCGGCATGGGGAAAAACTTTCCTTGGGTCCAAATGCCGACGGGCAAGCCAGTTGTCCTGCCACCGGGGAGAAATACGAAATCCGCGAAGGAAACTGTCGGCAGATCACTTGAAAAATTCCAACGCTAGACTGGGAAAAACCGATTTGATACGGATATTTATGGCATAATTTATGTGCGGAATTTTTGGCGTGATTTCACCCGGCAAGGTCCCGAAAAGGATGGTACGGGTTTTGGCCCGGCACGCCCGGCAAAGGGGAAAGGATTCGAGCGGTCTGCTTATTTACCATGATGGCGGTTATGAAATTTCCCGGGCCGATTACGATATCAAAAAGCTCTTGTTTCAAACCGCTTGGGAAAAAACCGGTTTTATCGTAGGCCACAGCAGGCTGATCACGAACGGCTTGGCGGATAACCAACCGGTGGAACGGGAGGGCGCTGTTTTGCTCCATAACGGAATCATCGTCAACACCCAGGAGGTTTGGAAAACCTGCAAAACCGTGCGACGGTTGGAAATCGACAGCGAGGCCATCCTCGGGGTGGCTCTGGACCATCTCGAAGCGGGCCAGCCCCTCGAAAAGGTTCCTGAATCGGTTTTCGCAAAGTGCCGGGGAATTGCCAACTGCGCTCTGGCCATCCCCAAACTGGGCAAAATGCTTTTATTCTCCAACAGCGGGAGCCTTTTTGTGGGGGAGAAAGGAAAAACCCTGGCTTTTAGCTCGGAAAAATACCCCCTGATGAAACTGGGGTTGAGCAAGGTACGGCAAGTGTGGCAGAAGCCGGAAATTGTCGAGATCCCGGTCTCCGGCGAACTTAAAATCACCGATCATCGCAGCCGTACGGAGAATCTTATTCCGGTCCTGGGCAAAAGTGCGGCGGAGGAGGCGATGCTGGAGTACCCCCGGCCGAAGCTGAAACGTTGCACCAGGTGCATATTGCCGGAAACCATGCCTTTCATCGAATTCGATTCCGCGGGCGTGTGCAACTATTGCCACCATTATCGTCCCCGGAACAAACCCAAGCCCAAGGAGGAGTTATTCCGGTTGGTGGAGCCCTACCGCCGGAAGGAGGGAGCCGATTGCATCCTGCCGTTTTCCGGGGGGCGGGATAGCTGTTACGGCCTGCATCTGGTCGTCCACGAGCTTAAGATGAAACCAGTCACCTACACTTATGACTGGGGCATGGTGACGGATCTTGGGCGACGGAATATCAGCCGGATGTGTTCCGCGCTGGGGGTGGAGAACATCATTGTGGCGGCGGATATCTCCAAGAAGAGGCGCAACATCGCCCTGAACTTGAAGGCGTGGTTGAAAGCCCCGCATTTGGGGATGGTCAGCATCCTGACCGCAGGGGACAAACACTTCTTCCGGCACGTGGAGACAGTCAAGAAACAGACCGGCATCGAGCTCGATCTTTGGGGCATCAATCCGTTGGAAGTTACCCATTTCAAAGCAGGCTTTTTGGGGGTGAAGCCGGATTTTGCGGAAAAGCGTGTCTACATGCACGGAATCACCAAACAGCTCAACTACCAGTGGCTCCGGCTGCAGGCGATGATGCAAAGCCCGGGATATTTCAACCGGTCCCTTTGGGACAGCCTTTCCGGGGAGTACTACCGAAGCTTCACGGAAAAAAAGAACTATTTCCATATTTATGATTACTGGCGGTGGGAGGAAAAAACCGTGGATCGGACTTTAGCCCAGTACAACTGGGAGCTGGCGCCCGACACCAAGGCGACCTGGCGAATCGGGGACGGCACCGCGGCATTTTACAACTATATTTACCACACCGTGGCCGGGTTCACGGAGCATGACACCTTTCGCAGCAACCAAATCCGGGAAGGGGATCTGAGCCGGGAAGAAGCCCTACAGTTGGTTGAAGATGAAAATCGTCCGAGGTATCCGAACATCAAGTGGTATCTCGACGCCATCGGTTTTGATTTCAAATCAACCATTGAAGTCATCAACAGGATTCCGAAGCTGTATGGTGATTTTGAGAAATAGCTGGTCAGCACTGGATGCTTTGAAACAGCGCTACAACGTTTCACTAACCGGGATATCGTCAGCCTAATGATGCAGACGATCGAAGAGGTTTTGCGGGACAAGCGCAAAAAACATGGCTAGTCCGAAGCCGGGAGGAACTTTAATTACACCGACTTATGACAACGACACCACAGAGAGGTTTGATCCAGAAGCTTTGGCACGGGCTGACGCACCCATCCTATCTGCGGTGGAGAGTGGTGACTGCTTGGAAAAAGGCCACCGGCTACAACGAGCAGCAATGGGCCCGGGTGGTGATGTATCGGGAGTTGTTCGACTACGTAAAAAGCCTCGGGCCGGCAGGTTTGGATACGCTCGAGATATCGCCGGGTGGTCCCTATTCCCCGTGGCGCAAGCTTGGCTACAAGTCTTACCGGGGGGTGGACTATCCGGAATTCGACATCTGCAAGGACTGCCTGGACGACCGATTCGACCTCATCATTGCCGACCAAGTCTTCGAGCACCTGCTCTGGCCATACCGCGCAGCGCGCAACATTCATACCACGCTTAAACCGGGCGGCATTTTCATCAACACCACCCCCTTTCTCATCCGGATCCATCTGAACCCGGTCGACTGCAGCCGCTGGACCGAGACCGGCATGAAGTATTTTCTCGCAGAGGCCGGCTTCCCTCTCGGGTCCATCAAGACCGGTGCGTGGGGCAGTCTAGCGTGCGTGCGCGCCAATCTCACTGCCCCGCGGTGGGCGAAATTCGGCTACGGGAAGTCTCTCCGCAAGGACGAGGCCTACCCAATTGCAGTGTGGGCAGTCGCGAAAAAATCGGAGATTAGTTAAGTCTTTCAGTGTATAGCATTTTTCTTTCATGAATCTAAAAAAATATTTGGGCAAAGCGATCCGACAATTCATCAGTCCGGGGCAGGAACAGGCGTTTCGGCAACTGCAGTTCGAAACGCGCGCCGCGCGGCAGCATCGCCAAGGGTTGCGTAATGTGAAAAAGAAGGGCTTGGCCCGGCCTTCCAAGATCAACATCGGGAGTGGAGCGGTGCTTAAACCTGGTTTTCTTAATGTTGATCTTTCCCCAGAAGCAGATCTGTGTTTGGACCTGAGGCGGTCATTGCCATTCGAGGAAAACTGCTGCGAGATGATATTTTCGGAGCACTGTTTCGAGCATTTCGATTATCCGGGCCCGATCGGAAAACTGCTTGTTGAGTGTCTGCGTATCCTCAAGCCAGGAGGACGGATAAGTTTCAGCGTGCCGGAAACCCAATGGCCCGTAAGCGATTACGCTGCGGGCTACGATGCACCCTATTTTCGTGCCTGCCGGGAGCGAGGCTGGCACCGAGGGTGTATAACCCGCATGGAACATCTCAATGAACATTTCCGCCAAGGCGGGGATCATCGGTTCGCCTACGATGAGGAGACGGCGCGGAAAATCCTGAGCGAGAAGGGATTTGTACACATCCGGCGAAGGGAGTTTGATCCCGCGTTGGATTCCGAGCATCGCCGAATTGGGAGTCTTTTTATGGAGGCCTACAAGCCCGACAGATGCGAAAGTTGACCAATCAAGTATTTAAAGTTGCCCTGGCCTGGCGCCGATGGTTGGCGTCGGCAAGCGGTGTTTGTCTTGGTCGCGAGGTTCAGATTGCCCGTGGGGTATCTTTCCATCTGGGCCAGGGGCCGCGCAACTGCCTGTGCCCGCCGGGAAGCCAGGGAAAGATCAAAATAGGTGACCATTCCATTCTTGAGCAGGGAGCAGTACTCCACGCCTTTGACGGATCCATTACACTTCATGGCATTGTCTATTTAGGGCCTTATGTGGTGATTTATGGCCACGGAGGAGTTGAGGTTGGATCGGAGACCTTGATTTCTCCTCATGTAACGATTTTTTCTTCAAACCATAAGATCGGGCCCAAGGTGGACAAAATCATGCGAGCGGGCAGCGACCTTTTGCCGACCAAAATTGGTGAAGGAGTTTGGATTGGAGCTCAAGCGGTGATTTTAGGAGGAGTGACGATCGGGGATGGATGTGTAGTTGGGGCGGGGGCTGTGGTCACAAAGGATCTGCCGGCTTATTCGGTGGCGATGGGAGTGCCCGCGAAAGTTGTCAGGTCTCGGGCCTAGAGCTCTGAGCGGGGGGTCGATTAAGATGAAGATTAAGATTAAGTAAAGCATGAGCCTAGAAGTCAGTGTGGTCATACCGACGCACAATCCGAGGAGGGATTATCTTGAGCGAGTGCTTGGAGCATTAGCGGCTCAAACACTCGATCGGTCAAAGTGGGAGGTGCTTATTGTCGACAATGCATCAAAAGAGCCGGTAAGTGATCTGTTGGGATTAGGATTGGCCCCCTCAAACCTCCCCCCGCCCATTCAGGGATCCGCGTCACGCGGGGATAATAGTCCGCTTTCGCGGGGGAATTCAGGATTAAGATTAGGGTTAGGAAAAGCGGAAGGCGAAAAGCGGAAAGCGGAAAAAACCCCATCTGCGATTTCCGATCTGCCACCTACGCCGAGCGTACGCGTCGTACGCGAGGATAAGGTGGGGTTGACGAATGCGAGGCTGAGGGGGTTTGCGGAAACAACGGGGGAGATCGTGGTGCTGGTGGATGACGACAACGTGCTGGCGCCGGACTACCTGGAACAGGTGGTGTGGATTGCGCGGGAGCATCCCTTCCTCGGGACATGGAGCGGGAATGTGGTTTTGGAGATCGAGCCCGGCGCGCCTGGACCACCAAGGGAGTTGCGACATTTGTTGTGCGAGCGGATTGTGGAACGAGATCTTTGGTCGAACGACCCAAGCCACTTTCAGGCCACGCCTTGGGGGGCAGGCGAGTGTATTCGCCGGGAAGTAGCGGACGCTTATGGAGAAAAAGTGATGCGCGAACCGAGGCATCGCCAACTTGATTTGCAGGGTGCCCAGCTTGTCTATGGCGGTGATACCGACATTGCTTACACCGGCTTAGAGAAAGGACTGGGTATGGGTGTTTTCAAAAAGTTACGAGTTAGTCATCTCACTCCGGCCAGTCGCTGTGAAGAGGAGTACCTTTTGCGACGACACGAGGGTAAGGCCTTTTCCGAGGTATTGCACGGTTGGATTAGCACAGGGGCGGTTCCGCGGGTTCGGCGGACCGATATGCGGGGAAGAGTGGGTGAAATTTTCCGCTGGTTGGTCGCTAGTCGAATGAGCCGAAAAATGATGGCGGCACGGGAGCGCGGCTTGCGGCGGGCGGAGGATTTTATAGCCCGCTGCCGCTGAGCATCCGTTCCATGTTGGTCTACTTTTACTTACCTGAAAATAACGACGTCTATTTCGACGCGCCGCTGGTTCTAGCCGAGGGACTAAAAGCGCTAGGCGTTGATTTTGCGGCTAATCGTGACTACTGGCGACAAACCCCAGATTCCAAGGAGACTCTGTTCAAGAAACGGCCGGGGCTTAGTCACCATGATGCTGATGTAGTAATTATTCACGACGACTGGTTTTTCCATTACCCGCAGAGCACGCTGAAGATCCGGCACCGACCGGCGCCTCCGGAGCTCTTTGTCCCGCAGCGTCGCTACCAACTTTTTTACCTTGATACATGGGTCGGGGCGCGGACCAATTCTTGGGAGCCGGAGTTTCGGCATTGCGACCTCATCCTTCGCACCCAATACAATCGGCGGTGTTCTTACCCATCGAATGTGAAGCCTTGGGTGTTGGGCTTCACCGAACGCATTTTGCAGGCGACCTCAAAACAACCGGCTTTTCAAGAAAGGCGCCGCGTTTTGCTGGAAAACTTTGCCTACACGCACCACTTCGAGCATGGGGTGCGTGCCGAGTTCTCGCGGAAGATCTCTCCGATGCTGAACAGCGTTTTGCCCGTCGAACAGTTCCGCTCGACACCGGATCCCGAAGAAATGTCGGCCTTCGACCGCCTGATGTGGCAGCAGAGCGTGGATAAACACAATCCGGACTAGTTCGCCGCTCTGACGTCCAGCGCGGCGGTGGCATGTTTTTGCGGCTACCTGTGCCCGTGGTGGCCGGCCGACGCCTCCGTGCACTTCCACGACCGAAGCGGCACCAGGCTCTGGCGGTTATGTATCGTGACTGGGAAAC
>OGVP01000109.1_pt1 | contig 12066 bp, 7 predicted proteins | sample 1575791 | NCBI WGS metagenome assembly OGVP01 (sample SAMN07581537, study PRJEB24739) | freshwater metagenome
CGTTCCACGTCACCATTTGGATCTGCGGCCAAGGACCCTCCATACACACCTCCAGGGATTCCCGCAGGGTTTGGCCTTCCCGGGCTTCGACCCGGCCGTGGCTTTGCGCGTAAATATCATGAAATCCGACGATGGCGGAGGGAATGACCTGGCTGGGGTCCGGCGCCGGGTACGCGTAGGTCTCCCGCAGCCTCTTTTTTACGGTTTCACTGTCGGGGTTCCCTGCCCAGGCGTCAAAATGGACCCAGGTGAAACCGCCGTCGGCCGCCGCTTTTCTCCACAGATGATGGAGCCCAAAGAAGGCGGGCCGGTCTTTCAAGGAGTCCAATACCTGCTGCCAAATCTCCGTCTTCTGCACGTAAATGGGGCCAAACATCAGGACGAGAGGCTTCCCATCCCTTCGTGCCATTTGCGGCTGGGGAAACCATTCTTTCTCCATCCACCGGAAGGTTTCCGTCAAATGCGCGGGAATCTGGTCCTCGGTGAGTTTTTTCCATTTCAACATCAGATCCACCGACCGGTCCTCAAAGCAGGGGGCAAACTGCATGCCAAACTTCCCGCAGGCGGCAAACATCGCCCGCGTGGCCTCGTGGATCTGCGGATAGTCCGCCTCGGGCATGATTCCGTACCAATCGACGATCACCCCGTCGATTCCGGCCAGTTTCATTTGGAGGAGTTGGCACTCCAAAAGGTCGGGGTCGGCCGAATCATACGGGCCGATCAGGGGATGGTAGTGGGACCAGATGTCAGGCAGGCCGTTTTCCTTGGTTTTGTCCGGGTCGTGCTGCTTTTCGTGTCCCGTCCAATGACTCCCCCACTTGCCCCTTCCCTGCGGAGTTTCATACCAAGGCATGTAATGCATCAGGAGTGTCTTGCCCTCCCAGAGTCTGCCCGGAGCGGGCTCGTCGGTCACCGCTGTCGGCGCTTTTTCCTGGGTAGGCTCACTTTTGGCTGTTTCCGCACGGGTTTCCGGTGGAGGTTGAGAGGAACAAGCCGAGAGACCCAAAAAAAGAAGCGTGGCGATCCGGGCCACGCCCCGTTTCCAACCGCGCATTTCGTCTTCTTGAGAGGAGGATTTCAAGCGATCCCCCCGCAAGCCTTACGGCATTTTGGAGGAGTGGGAATCAGCGTCGCCTTTCAAACCGGGATTCAGTTTCACCGCCTCGGCATAGGCCTGCTTGGCCTTTTCAAAGTCCTTCAAGCCATACTGGTAGGTCAGCCCCATATTGAAATGGGCCGAGGCCTGCGCCTGCGCCGAAATTCCTTTGGTGTCCAAAACCGCCTTCGCGGCGTCCAGTGCCTTTTGAAATTCCCCAGTTTCCCGGTAGCAATCAGCCAGCGAAAGGCTGACGTACGGCCTGGCAAAATCCACATCCGGCAACGCCACGGCCTTTTCCAGATTCTTGGCCGCTTCAACATAATTCCTGTCCCCCCTCATCTGGCATTCAGCCAGCACCTGTAACACCGTCAGTTGAGCAACCGGGCTAAGCGTGTTGATCGAAACCACACCCTCCACCTCTTTGCGGGCCGCCCCATAGTCCTTTTTACGAAAAGCCAGCACATAGGCCTTTTTGGCCTTGGCAAAGGATTTTTCACCTTCGGCCACGGCATGGCCGATCGCCGCTTCAAATTCCTGCAAGGCCAGATCTAAATTCCCCGCATCCATGGCACTATCCCCCGCCTTCAAGGAATCGCTGTAGTTAGCCGCTGCCCTTGCGGAGGGCTGAACAAAAATTGCCAGACAGAAAATGGGAAGTGCGAGGAATCGGATCATGGGAGAGGCTCCTTGAAAGTTTTGGAAACGGGCGGACTCGCCTTGCTCCCTCTGGGAACAAAATAGGACAACCGCCATAAGATCATTATTTTCTTTCCGCCCTCGCGATTGAAGATCCTTTTGACTTTACGTAAAGATTATCAACCTCTCGCACGGGTGCTTTTCCCTTTCCGCCATGAGCCCTCCACCATGGTGCGGACAGGATGCGGCGGAATCCCCTTCTGCCCCCGTTGGATGGCAGCCACCAAAAGATCCACCGCCGCCGCCCCAACCAGCCTGGAGTTTTGATCGATGCCGCTGACTTCCGGAAATTCGGGCAGATCTCCATCCAAGTCCAAGGACGCATAACCCACCTGCTCAGGAATCTTGGCCCCCCTGCCCTTTAGCAGTCTCAGCCCCAATCGATCCACACTAATCACCGCATCCGGCCGATTTCGCTCAAACCAACGGTCGAAATCCGGCTGGCGTGGCACCGCCACCAAATAAGGAGACGGCAGATCTGCATCACCCCTCGTCATCCGCAAAAAGGCGGCGGTCCACTTCCCTCCTACCCGCAGATCCAAAGCCTCTTCCAAGACGAGACCCGGACGTCGATAGCCCAGCTGATGGAGCTCTTCCAGGACTCGAACCATCGCGGCATACGGGTCGCTGGTGGCCCGATCGAGATCGGGAGTCTCGATGGTTTCACTAATCTCCACCGCGGAAAATTGATCGAGGTCCATCTCGATTCGGCGGGGGGAGTCGCCGGAGAGGCGCTGCTGCAGGGGGGCGAAAATCAGCCCCTCGATGCCCCGGTTCCATAAAATTGAGGTCAGGCGGACCAGCGGAATTTCCCTCGAGTTCATGGGAAACTCTTCCAACCGGTAACCGTATTCTCGGGCGCGCTGTCGGGCACCTTCCAGATATTTTTTCTCCGTGAGGGGAATAATGCGTCCCTCCTCCGCGATCCCGGGGATCAAAAAAGCCAAACAAGAACGGACCTCATGGGTGATTTTTTGCCGCATCCGGGCCATCAGTTTTCCCAACTCCGGATCGGGGGCGTATCCCAGTTTCTTTGCCACCGCCACCACCTTCCGGCGGGTGGCCGGAGATACCCCCGGACGACCGCGCAAAGCAAGGGAGACAGCCATGCGACTCACCCCGGACCGCCGGGCGATGGTTTGCAGGGAAATTTCCCGGGAAATACCCATTCTTCCAAGGTAAGGCTTTGACATATTTACGTAAAGCCCACGGATCCTTTCCGATTGGTTCCATGCCCCGTTAATTGCCACCGTGTCGCGAGCTCTTCTCTTTCTTGTTTGGACAGCCGCAGGGGTTTCTCGGGTTTTGGGAGCCGCCCTGCCCCATCAAACCGAGGAAAACATTCCCTATCGGGAGACGGCCCAGACCGATGCCATCACCCAGGAACGATGCGCGCTCGATATCCATTATCCGACGGGCGGTAAAAATCTGCCCGTTATCGTCTGGTTCCATGGAGGCGGATTGACCGAGGGAAAGCGCTTCATCCCCGAGGAACTCAAAAACGAGGGTGTGATCATCGTGGCCCCGGGTTATCGACTCAGCCCAGGCGTGAAGTCTCCCACCTACGTCGAGGATGCCGCCGCCGCGGTCGATTGGGTCCGTAAGAATATCCGCCGGTACGGCGGAAGTGCTGAAAAAATTTTTCTTAGCGGCGCTTCAGCCGGGGGCTACCTCGCCGCGATGGTGGCCCTCGATAAAAAATACCTGCGGGCCCTTGGTTGGGATGCAAACCGCCTGATGGGCCTGGTCCCCCTCACCGGCCAAATGATCACCCATTTTACCATCCGGAAAGAGCGGGGAGGCTCGAATCTTCAACCGGTCATCGATGAGATGGCCCCCCTGTACCACATCCGGAAAGACGCGCCTCCCACTTTGGTGATCACCGGAGACCGGGAAATGGAACTATGGGGCCGGTATGAAGAAAACGCCTACTTCGTCCGGATGATGAATGTCATCGGCCACCCGGACATCCAGTTCTTTGAATTGCAAGGTCACGACCACGGTGAAACAACCCCCCCGGGCAACCGTTTGTTGCTGCGATATGTGAAACAGAGAACTGGAATGATCCCTCCCAAGCCCAAGTCATGAAGAGATCATCGCCCGAAATCCCCTGGTATGCGGCCGGCGACCCCTGGGAACTGGTCCAGCACGGCTGGGACCCCGAAAAGAACATCTACTTCGAAACCATTTTGACCCAATCCAACGGCTACCTGGGCGTCCGCGGATATCCGGAGGAGACGTCCCCCTCCCTGAAGAGTCACCGCGAGGGGTATCTCGCCGGAGTTTTTGCCCAGATTGACCAGACGGCGGTGAAGCAGATCAAGGTGAACTACCCGTGGCCCATGCTCTGCATGGTCACCCTTCCGGAAATTTTTACCTGCCGGATCCACCTTGCAGGCGAGGTGTTTCGCCTCGATCAAGGCACCCTACACGCGCACCGCCGCATCCTTTCCCTGAAGAACGGGGAGTTGATCCGCCAGTTGGACTGGGAAAGCCCGAAGGGAAACCGCAGCCAGTTGGTGTTCAAAAGATTTCTCAGCGCCGCCACGCCCCATCTGGCAATGCAGAACATCGAAATCACCCCGCAGAACTGGCAGGGGGAGGTTACTTTGGAGTTTGAGCTCGACGGCAAAACCCCCTCCATTTTCCGCTGCGGAGACCGGAGCCAACCCCATCTCGTACAAAAATTACTCGAGAAAGCCTCGGTGACCCACCCGGAAGGTGCTCCTGGTTTACTCTCCATGCAGACGGTCGGCACCCATCACCGTTTGGCGATCGCTTCCGTGGTCCCGCAGGCCGTTCCAGTCATTGAGAATCCCGCGGTACTGACCCAAAAAGTAACCCTTACCTTGAAACGAGGACAAAGCGCAGCCGTGAGCCGGGCCATCACGGTGGCGAGTTCCCGAGATGTCGAGGATCCGGCAGAGGTCGGCAAGTTGGCCTCCGAGGTAGCTGGGGACGCGATCCGGGCAGGTTATGGCTCCGCCCTGAAGGAATCCTCGCAGGTATGGGAACACCGCTGGAAATCCAGCGATGTGGCAATCGAAGGCCCCGCCCGGGACCAGGCCTATCTGCGTTATGGCACGTTCAGCATGCTCCAGATGGCCCCCTTCCACACGGACCGCATGAGCATCCCGGCACGCGCCTTTGCCTTCAACCGCTACCACGGGCTCTATTACTGGGACAGCGAGACCTTCCTCATGCCCCAGTTTCTCCACAGCCATCCAGAGGTGGCGGAAAATCTCTTGTCTTTCCGATACCACACGCTGCCGGGTGCCCGCCGCAACGCTACTTATCTGGGGGCGTTGGGCGCCTGTTTCCCCTGGATGACAGATTCGCAGGATGGTTTCGAGCAGGGGCCATGGAACATCGGGGATTATCTTTGGCATCAAACCGCGGACATCGCCTACGCCATCGACCAGTACGTTCGCGCAACTGGGGATGTGACCTTCATGCGGGAGAAGGGGCTGGAGATTCTGATCGAGGGTGCACGCTTCTGGCTTTCCAAACTGAAGAAGGACCCCAAAGGCGTCTATCACCTGCCAGATACGGTCGGGCCTGATGAACTGGACAAACACGGCAAGGACAACGGTTATGTGAGCCTGATGGCGAGACATCACCTCCGTTTGGCTGGCCATTGGCTGCGCACCACCCAGTTGGAATTCCCCGATCAGGTCAAGTTGCTGTTGGCGCGTCTTCAGTGCAGGAAACAGGAGATAGATCTGTGGCTGGAAGCCTCCGACCGGTTGGCCGTCCCGAAGGTTCCCGGGACAGACATACCCCTGCAGGACGAATTCCTCTTGGCCAAAAAGCCGATGAAGTTTGACGGCCTAGGCGCCGAGGAGGCTTACGCCATGCGACACACCCACCGGGTGGTCAAACAAGCCGATGTCATCCTTGCCATGTTCCTCCTGCAGGAGGACTTCACCACCGCACAACTCCGCGAAGCCTACGACTTTTACGAGCCCATGACGCTTCATTACTCCTCTCTCAGTTACAACACTCACGCCATCCTAGCCCTGCGCATCGGGCGGGAGCGCCAGGCCTATGAATATTTTCTCAAGGCGGCTGGCTTGGATCTGGATAACCTGAAAAATGCCACAGCCGACGGCCTGCACGCCGCCGCCCTGGGGGGAACCTGGCAGACGGTCTTTTACGGATTTTTGGGGGCACGGCTACATCCCCCGGGTTGCTTAACCCTGCGCCCGCAGTTACCCAAGGAGTGGCTCTCCCTCACCTTGCCGATCTGTTTCCGCGGCTACCGTCTCCAGCTCCGCATCACTCGCGACCTTTGCCGTGTAGAAGTGGATGGCTCGGAGGGGGCGGGACAGACCCACCTCATCGTGGGCAAAAAGAAAATGCTCCTGCTGGACGGGCAAACGCTGGAGTTTCCTCTCACCCGCTCCGGCCAGCCTATCGCCTCCACCACCCCGTGATTCAGGGTGTCATTTTTGATCTCGACGGCGTGATCGTCTCGACGGACGAGTTTCATTTCCAGGCATGGCAGCAGTTGGCCCGGGAGGAAAACATTCCGTTTTCCAGGGAGGACAACGAACAGCTGAAAGGCGTCAGTCGGATGGAATCCCTGGAAATTATTCTCCGGCAAAGCCCAAAATCCTTTGCCGCCGAGACCAAGGAACAGATGGCTGAGAGAAAAAACTCCTACTATCGGAAGCTTTTGCAAAAGCTCTCGCCAGCCGACGTGCTGCCGGGTGTGCTTTCTTTCCTCGAAGCCCTGCGGACCCGCAAAGTTCATGCCGCCATTGGCTCCTCTAGTAAAAATGCCGTGCCGATTTTGCAGGCCATCGGTCTGTCGGACGCCTTTGCGGTCGTGGCGGACGGAACCAAAATCAAAAACTCCAAGCCTCATCCGGAGGTTTTCCTTCTGGCCGCCTCCCTGCTCTGCCTCAAACCACAGAACTGTCTCGTGGTGGAGGACGCCGAAGCCGGGGTGGAGGCTGGCCTCGCTGCTGGCATGAAGGTGCTGGCTGTGGGCTCAGCCTCGGCACTCCCCAAAGCCACCTATCGGGCGACAGACCTTTCTCAAATCTCTCCGGAACAAATACTAACGTAGCCTTAAAACTCCGGAGAGCTCTGCGGCATTTTCAGGTGTATACCTCCGTCTCCGGGTGTACACTGATCCCGCATGGCAAAGGTACGCACCTTGTTCGGGAAAAAGCTGCTGCCGCATCACATGCTCAACTTCTCCGAGCAGCTGTATGACATTTTGGTCGCGGAAATCGAATTGGGCCGCTGGCAAATCAACGATCGCCTGCCCGGGGTCATCCAGCTGGCCAAGGAACTGGATTTCGGCACGAAAACGATCCAGGTCGCCTACGATCGCCTCAAGAAGGACGGCTATGTCAAAGCCTTGGGCTACCGCGGCACTTTTCTCAAATCGCGCCACCCCCAGGCCGTGGCGGCTGCGGGAAAGGTCGGTGTACTTATTTCCCCGGACCAGACCGAGGACCCCCTGACGCTTTGGTATCAACACGTCATTCTGCAATCCGCAAAAAAACATAACCTCGTTTCAGAGACCAAGGTTCTACCCGTCCACCTGGCGGCTGCGGAAATCAACCAACGGAGCCAACTCTTTGGCGAGGATGTCATGGGCATCATTTCCCTGACCCCATGGCACATGCCGGTGCGCTTCGGAGATACCGACGGCACGATTCCCGTGGTGTTTCTCCTGCCCCCCTTCGAGGCCGGCATACCAAAAATCTGTGCGGATATTCAGGAGGCCTATTATGAACTGACCACCCGGGTCATCCGGTACGGCCACCGCCGGGTGGTTTTTTCCGAGGACTCCATTGAGCCGGACTCCCGCCAGAGCGAGATGCACCGGGCCGGCTATGTTCAGGCGATGCGGGAAAACAGTCTGGAGGTGGACGAATCCCTGCTGCGCGCATCCCAGGCGGTGAATAATCAGCATCTTGCCTCCGTCAGTTCCCATCTGCAGGAGATTCTGAAGAAAACCAAAAACCTCGGCCCTGTCGCGGTGGTAAGCGGATCCTTGGGGCGTGCCATGGCCCTCACCCGGGTAGCCATGGCCGAAGGGCTCCGTGTGCCGGAGGACCTGGGGATCGTTTCCATCGGATCCGCCCCGGTGGAAGGAGATCCCAACCGTCAAACCACCGGGATGCTTCCCGATTTCGACGCTATGATCGAGATGTGCATGCAACTCCTCCAGCAACAGCGCCACAAAGGGCGGTCTGACTTCACCGAAGTTCGTTTTCGTATGCATTTTGTCCGCGGGAGCACCCTCGCCTGCCACGGCCCTGACCCTTTCATGATCAAGGAGTCCTTCCCGGACAATATCCTGCGTCACGATCCCCAGATGCTCTCCCGCACCTTGTCCTCATCAGCCTCCCGCCGCCGTCCACGATAATCCTTGGAGAGCCAACCTCACTCCCTAATTCCTCTTAAGCTCTCCCAGCCCTCAAGGACTGCGGGATATCGATATTCAGCTGCGCTGACATTCGGCGCTTCGTGAACGCGAACGTTTTACGTGAATGCATGCTCCAAACGTTCGTTCACATTCACGTTACACCTTCACGAAAAACCCCATCTCCGATCTCCTCGACTAATACTTCTCAACCCGCGTCTGTTTTCGGCACCTAAATTTCCCCGCCCCAAACTCCCTTCATCTTAATCTTAATCTTAATCCACCCAACCTTCCACCTGCCCCCTTCCACTTCCCGCTACGCCCCCCCCTATATCCTATCTCCTACACGGCCGCCGGCGGCGGCGATACTCCGTCACCCCAATCAGCACGATTAGGAATGCGGCGGCCGTGTACACCCTCGCGTCCGGTATCGCCACCAACAACGTCGTCGTCCCCGCGCCGAACGAGATCTGCCCGAACTGCCCCGTCCCACCGAACTGAATTTTGCTGGTGAAGGTGTTGAAGGTCGCGTTGCCGTTGTAATTGGTGTTGAAGACGAGGCTCGTTCCGGTGGCCACATTGCTGAAGGTGAGCTCGGACAACCCGTTGTACCCGGCCGTGTCAAACTCGGCAAAGGTGAACGTGGTGGTGGCACCATTCACGCTCGAGCCAAAGTCAAAAATGGAGTTGGCGCTGACCGTCAACCGTCCAACGGTATCCGTCTTCCCGTTGATCGAAAGGGTGCCCCCCGCCATCGTGACAGCCGTGGTATCCGAGATTTGATTGTTCGCCCCCAAGAGCAACGTGCCTCCGCTGTTCACTGCGATCGAGCTTCCCGAAATCGCATTCGTGGTGCCTGACTTCTCCAATCGCAGGGTCCCGGCATTCACCGCCGAAGCCCCCGTAAATGTGTTGGGAGAGGTCCCGGAAACGATTAGCGTCCCCGCCCCGTTCTTGGTGATCCCGCCGCCGCCGCTCAGCGTGCCCGACTCCGTCGTGGTCGTGCCGTTCGTCACATCGTAGGTCGCGTTGTTCAGCGTCTTGTTCCCGCTCAATGTCACCGTTTGTAACGTGTTCACGTTGTAGATACTCATCTGGTTCGTGATCGTCCCCGTCGTGTTGATTTCCAGGGTCGAGGCCCCACTGCTCTGGGTCAGGGCTCCGGTCCCCAGAGCATTGGCGGAATTCAACCTCAACTCGCCCGCGCTCAGGGTCACTCCGCCACTATTGGTGTTGGCCCCGGACAAAATCAACCGCCCTTCGCCGATCTTGGTGAGCCCGCCCGCACCTCCCACCGTGCCGCTCACTGTCAGGTCATCCGCACCCACGTCGATCTGGCCACCTCCCGCATTCAGGGTGAAGTTGATTCCCGTGCTGACCGCCCCATCCCCTTTTGGAACCGGTAGGTTCCCGTGGTGCTCGCCCCCCCCAACTGCACGCTGGAGGACAGCAAAGCCGGATTCCATGTGCTCAAGGTTCCCTCGCTCACTACAAGCGTCGTGCCGCTAAAGTCGTTCACCTCGGTTTTGTTTAAGAACAAAGTCCCGGCCCCCGTCTTGGTAAACGTGACCCCCGTGTTGTTAACGTCGGTAATGTAGCCTTCCAAGGTCAGCGTCTGGCCTTCGCTCACCCGGATGCCTCCGCCGCCGGCCCCCAGCGTGATCCCGTTGTTGCCTGCCAAGGTAAAGGTGCCCGTCGCGCCCAGAGTCCCACCATCAAAGTACAGTTTGTTTCCCATGAACTCGCCCGTGTTGTTGCCCAGGTCATCCGCCGCCGCCGCCTGCAGCTCCCCGGCCCACAAGTCGTACTTTAGGCTCATGGAATTGCTGCCGGATAGCACCGCGGTCCCGGCACCCCGCTTGCCGATTGTGCTGGAGCCGCTGAGGTTGCCGGACAGGGCCAAGGTTCCGCCGGTGTTGACGTTCAGGTCCACATTTCGGTTTGCCGTGATCGCTCCGCTCAAGGTCGCCGTACCGGTGCTGTTGGTGGCCACGATCGCCAAGGTGTTGTTGCTCGACCCGGATCGAATCGTGATCGGGTTGGCCAAACTGACACCGGCGGCACCCAGGGCCAGGGTGGCATTATCCACACCAGATTCCTCTCCGAGGTGAATTCGGTTGGTGAAAGTGGCTCCTTGGGCGGTGTTGAACCGGGTTGTCCCGGCCACGAGGTAAAGCTGGCCATTCATGGTGTTGGCCCCGGAAAGAGTCAGGGTTCCACCCCCCTTCTTCACAAATTGCGCCGCATCGGTAGAACTACTCATCACACCGGAAAACTCCGTGCTGCTGTTATTTTGACCGGCAATGATCTGGTTGGCGTTCAGGGCGATGGTGCCACCTCCCGCGATGGATCCCACCGTCTCCCCGCTGGCCAGATTCAACGTTGCCCCGCTCGAGACGGAAACCGCATTCGTGTCGTTCAGCGCCGATCCTCCGCTCAGATTCAGGGTGCCCTGGTTGACCGTGATGTTGCCCGCGAAGGTGTTGTTGCCGGAAAGGGTCACCGTCCCTGCCCCGATCTTCGTCAACGCCCCGCTGTTGACAATGTTCCCGGAGAACACCGCCGTGCCCCCGCTGGCCGCCGACACGTTGAGCGCACTGTCCAGATAGATCTCCCCATTCAAAGTAGCCGTGCCGCCGGTGCTCTCGGTTCCCATGGTGCGGCTACCCCCGCCACCCGCCACGTACACCGTGTTGCTCATGGTCACCCCGCTGTTCACGTAAAACTCGGTGTTCGCCGAGGATCCGACGTTTCCGGAGGTCAATCCCAGGTCCAAGGCCCGGGTAGCGGTCCCCGAGTTGGTGCTGAAGGTCCCCGCGGCCAGGGTGACTTTTCCGTTGGCGACTTGCAGCTGAAGGCCGGCGGTATTCGCCGACGTATTGGAGATGATCAGTTCCCCGGTTCCATTCTTCTGCCAAGTGGTGTTGACCCCTGTGCCCGTGAAATTTCCGGTGAGCCGGGTGGTTCCGGCCCCGTCAAAGGTCAGCCCGGTGGTGGTCGAACCATTTTCGATGTTGGCGAGAACGAGCGTCGTCCCACTGTCGGAAACAATCGTGGAAGCCCCATTGAGGGTGACGGTTGCGGTGTTGGTGTTGGCCCCGCTGACGTTGCGCAGGGCGCCGTTGTTGCCCACCCCCGTGCCAGTGATCGTGATGTTTTCCGCCGTGCTGATGCCGCCGTTCAACGCCAAGGTCGCTCCGCTGGAAACCACCGTGTTTCCATTCGTCGCTCCCAGGGCGTTGGCACTGGATGCCGTCAACGTCCCGGCGCTCACCGTGGTGGTACCCGTGTAGGAACTGCTTCCAGAAAGCGTCAGATTGCCTGTGCCGGCCTTCGTCAGCGCCCCGCCCGTCCCCGTGATCGCCGCCGCCGCACTGCTGTCACTGTTGCTGGTCGTCGTCAGGGTGTTGGCCCCCAAGGCGATGGTTCCGCCGGAGCCCGAAAGCCCCGCGACCGACTCGTTCCCGCCCAAGGTCAGCTGTCCGCTGTTCACCGCCAGGGAGGAAGAAGCATTCAACCGGCTAGCCGAGCCCAACGAGGTCGTCCCGCTGGAAACGGTGATGGCCCCCGCTCCCAACACCGCATTCACCGTGCCCCCCTGCAGGGCGTAGGAGCTGGCCGTTAAGGTTCCTGTGCCACCCAGAGTGCCGGTTCCGCTAAGAGTAAAAGTGGAAACCGTATCGTTGTTTGCACCCAAGCCGAGGGTTCCGCTGGAAACCTCCACGGTCGCCGAATTGCTGATCCGATCCGCCGACCCCAGGTTCACCGTTCCCCCGCTCACCGTCAGGTTCGCCCCCAAGGTTCCGTTCAAGGAAGTCGTCCCGGTCGAGGCCGTCGCCGTCCCCGCGCCCAAATTCGCCGTCAGCGTACCCCCGCTCAACGTGTA
>OGVP01000110.1_pt1 | contig 12050 bp, 10 predicted proteins | sample 1575791 | NCBI WGS metagenome assembly OGVP01 (sample SAMN07581537, study PRJEB24739) | freshwater metagenome
GTTTCCCAGTCACGATATGGGTGTCACCTTTCCTCCCAAGGAAGACAACCCATGAGCTCGGCCTGTGGAAGGTATACCCTAGTTTTTAATGGGGAGATTTATAATCACTCCGATATAAAAAAGCAGGTTTTGGAATCGCAGACCTTTCCCTTTTCCTTTCGCGGCCGCTCAGATACCGAAGTTCTTTTGGCAGGAATCACCACTTGGGGCTTTCAAAAAACGATTGAAAAAGCAAATGGAATGTTCTCGATGGCCCTTTGGGATCATGAACTAAACACCCTTTTTCTGACCAGAGATCGATTGGGCGAAAAGCCCCTCTACTATGGTTGGATTCAGGGGTTCTTTGCTTTTGGTTCGGAGTTAAAAGCCATTCAAGCTTTGCCAGACTTTTCAAATCCTCTGGATAAAGGGGCTCTGAATCTTTTTTTCAGACACAGCTGTGTTCCCGCGCCTTACACTCCCTTCCAAAATGTTTTTAAACTGCCTCCGGGTTCTTTTCTTGAAGTTTCAATAAATGATTTTAAAAATCCCAAAGTAAAAAAGTATTGGTCGGCTCGTGAAATCTGCGAATCAGGGACCATTCAAAGCTTTTCTGGAACTTTTGAAGAAGCAAAAAGCGAACTTCATTCTTTGCTGAAAGATGCTGTAAAAATTCGAATGGAAGCCGATGTGCCTTTGGGGGCTTTCCTCTCCGGTGGAATTGATTCCTCTTTGGTCGTGTCTCTAATGCAAACTCAAAGCACCCAGCCCATCAAGACTTTCTCCATTGGTTTTGAAGAGTCGGCATTTAATGAAGCTCCTTTTGCTCGTGAAGTCTCCCGCCATTTAGGAACTCAGCACACGGAACTCACCCTCACGTCAGGTGAGGCTCAAAGTGTGATTCCCCTTCTCTCCACAATCTACGATGAACCCTTTTCGGATCCCTCTCAAATCCCCACGTACTTAGTTTCGAAACTTGCAAAAGAGCACGTCACCGTATCTCTTTCTGGAGATGGGGGAGACGAACTTTTTGCTGGCTATAATCGCTACCTTTGGGGAAAAAGTTTTTGGAATCAATTTGGGACTGCTCATCCTCTTTTTAAGAAACCACTAGCTACCATTCTTAATTCTATCAAACCGCAATTCTGGGACCATTTTTTTAAATCCATAGAAAGATTCCTTCCACAAAATATGCGCTGGGATTCTCCAGGTGAAAAAATACAAAAACTCGTTGAGGTCTTAAAAGTACGAGATTCCCAAGAGCTTTATATCACTCTTACATCTCATTTTAATCCCCCAAGCACTGTGACTCTTTTTTCTGAAGAGCCTGAAACTCTAGTCAATCAATCTTCTGCATGGCCGAGTTTTGAAGACCCCATTCAAAGAATGATGTATTTTGATCTGGTCACTTATTTGCCAGACGATGTTTTAGTGAAGGTTGATAGGGCTTCGATGCGTGTAAGTCTTGAGGGCCGCATGCCATTACTCGATCCTCGAATCGTGGAATTCGCCTGGAAGCTTCCTCTCTCATTTAAGATTCAAGGAAACGAAGGAAAATCTATTTTAAGATCGCTTTTAAGAGATTATCTCCCCCCATCACTTTTTGAACGTCCCAAAATGGGTTTTAGCGTCCCAGTGGGCCATTGGATCCGCTCGGGGCTGAAAGATTGGGCTGAAAATCTTCTTTCCGAAAACCGCCTGAGACAGGAGGGGTTTTTCAATGTTGAGTCTGTCAGGAAAATCTGGAAAGAGCATCTTTCGGGTGAAAGAAACTGGCAACACCAGCTTTGGGATATCTTGATGTTTCAAGAGTGGCTAGGCGGGACTAAGGTTAAGTAAAATTTAAGTAATTTCAAGAAGCTATCCAGGACTTGAAAACCCCTGTTTTTCTAGATATGTCTAAGAGTTTGGGGCCTAACGGGAGAATGGTATGTGTGGAATCATCGGCTACAACGGAGAGAGTGACCCTAAAGACATTCTATTAGATGGCTTAAAACGTCTTGAGTACCGGGGGTATGATTCTGCTGGTATTGCTATTCTTCAAAACGATCAAACTGATGTTTACCGGTCTAAGGGCCGCATCCAAAAACTAGAGGATAAATTAACAGGTCGCCGCTTTAGTGGGTCACTGGGCATTGGCCACACTCGTTGGGCTACTCATGGAGCTCCCAGCGAAATTAATGCCCACCCTCACCGAGTAGGATCCGTTACTTTAGTTCACAATGGAATCGTTGAGAATTATCTTGAATTAAAAGATCTTTTACAAAAACAGAAAATTAAAATTGTAAGTGATACTGATTCAGAAATCGTTGCACATCTTTTTGACTTGGAAATCAAAAAAGGACATTCCCTTAGTAGCGCAGTTAGAGAAGTTGTTAAGCAAATCAGAGGAACCTATGCATTTGTTGTGATGAACGACCTCGAACCTGATTTGCTTTTAGGAGTTCGAAAGGGGGCTCCCCTTTTGATTGGCCTTGGCAAAAAAGGAAACTTCTTAGCTTCGGATGTGCAGGCCATTCTCCACAGAACTAATCGGGTGATTTATTTAAATGATGAACAATATGTTGTCTGCAAGAAGGGGGAAGTGTCTCTTTTTGATTTTGAAGGCCGCTCGGTAAAGCCTGAGATCAAAACTATCAATTGGACCCCCGATCAACTAGAAAAAGGGGGATACCCCCACTTTATGCTCAAAGAAATATATGAGCAGGGTCAGGCTATTGCGAACACTCTCGACAATAAAATAAATCACCAGACATCCAATGTATCTATTGCTGAACTACGGTCTTTTATTGAAACCCTTAAAAACCTGACCAATATTTCAATCGTCGCTTGTGGAACTGCTCGGCACGCTGCGCTCATTGGCAAGTATTACATTGAGAAATTCGCTCGAATTGCTGTAGATGTCGATTTCGGATCTGAATTTAGATATCGAGATCCCATTCTGGATAAAAATTCTCTGACCATTTTAATCTCTCAGTCTGGTGAAACTGCCGATACTTTAGCTGCTCAGAAAGAAGCAAAAGCAAAGGGGGTACCGACTCTAGCCATTTGCAACGTAAGGGAAAGCACTCTTGCTCGAGAAGCAGATCAAGTGATTTATACTCAGGCTGGTCCAGAGATTGGGGTGGCTTCGACCAAAGCATTCACGACCCAGCTAGTAGTTCTTTACTTGATTGCGCTTGAATTAGGACAACTCAATAAAACTTTATCTCAGGACCAATCAGTGGCACTCACTAATGAGGTGCTTAAACTACCTTTTCTCGTAGAAAACACGTTAGCCTTGGACTCAGCTATTCAGAAAATTGCTAGACAGGTTCAAAAGAAGGATTTCTTTTTCTACTTAGGCCGAGATGTCAATTATCCAATTGCTCTAGAGGGCTCCTTGAAGCTTAAGGAAATCAGCTATGCTCATGCAGAGGGGTATCCTGCGGGAGAAATTAAGCATGGTCCGATTGCGCTCATTGATAAAAAAGTTGCGACAATTGTTCTTTCACCCATGAATAGTGAAAGTTCGTCCTCTCCCGATTCCAGGGGACATATTCTTTATGAAAAAATGATGAGTAATCTTCAAGAAGTTAAAAGTCGTGGAGGACTGATTCTAAGTATTGGCTCGGGAACTGATGAAAAACTCAAAAAACAATCTGATTTTTATTTGGGGATCCCGCAAACCACTTGGGCAATGAACCCTATTCTTCTGACTATCCCTCTTCAATTGCTTGCGTATCATATTGCAGTTGAACGAGGAGCAGATGTAGATAAACCTAGAAATCTGGCGAAGAGTGTAACGGTAGAATAAATCTCTTAGCTTCTTTCCAATCACTTATTTCAATTAGGTTGAAGGAATCTAACTCCTGAGGACGCGGTGCTAGTTCCTTTCCCTGCAAAAGAATCCCCCCTTTCGCTCCTGCCCGAAAAGCTGACAAGATATCCGACCACTTGTCTCCTATCATGTAACTTTTTGTTAGATCGATTTTGTGTGACTCCTCTAGATTTCTTAAAAGTCCAGGGGCGGGTTTTCGGCAATCACAACCCTCCTCAGGGGTATGGAAACAGTACGCAAAATCTTTAATTTTAATCTTTTTGGATTGCAAAAGTTCACACAGGTGCTCATGAACTGCTCGAAATTGGCTATCACTGATAATTCCCCTGCCCACTCCGGATTGATTACTGACCACAAAAAGCCCGTAGCCCATTTCTTCAAACTCTAAGAGAGCTTCACAAGCGCCCGGAACAAATTTTACTTTTTTGGGATCTCTTGGATAGTGAGTATCCTCAATAATCGTCCCATCTCGGTCTAAGAAAATTGCAGGTTTTTTAGTGCCTATCAACATCTCTAAAGATTTCTTTCCACCCAGCGCCCCACTTCAGCCCCTAAACTTAAGGATGCTGTAAGCCCGGGTGATTCAATACCGAGCAAGTGAATCGATTTTTGTTCCTGATGCAAGAGAAAATCCTGATAAGGTTTATCCCCGACAAATAATTTGGGTCTAATTCCTATGAAACCAGCGCCCAATTGGCTCTCTTGAAGATCTGGCAAATATTTTTTTACAGATTTAACAAACTCTTTTTTTAAGGGCTCCCAGTCGGTCTCAAGCCCGTCGTGCCAGTCGGTATCAGGCCCCAACCTTAAATTTCCTGCAAGATCAGGGGTGAGGTGAATACCCAGCCCATCTTTTTCGGGAACTGGATAAATTAAAACGTTTAGAGATCTTTGAGGAGAGGTTCTCACATTTAAGTAACGGCCTCTACAAGACCGATGTTGGTAGCAATGCACGTTGAGGATTTGATTACATAGGGAGGCAGAATTAAATCCGCCAGCGTTAATTAGAATGCGAGTCTTTACTAACACTTTATTGCTCTTTTCTTTCAATTCTACGACCCAAGGATTCACATCTTGAATTTTCACGAATTCAGTTTGGGTCAAAAGAGTTGTTCCCTTTTCGACTGCTTTTGTATCCAAGCACTTTAAATACTGATGAGAATCGAAAATACCGGAAAGGGGGAAAAAGAGCGCACTTAAAGCGTTGACGCCCTCTAATTTGTTTTGGATCCATTCACCACTAACCCGCTGAAACGGAACCACTTCATACTCGCAGTGTTTGGCGCGAGTCTCCAAAGTGTTTTCTTCCTCTTGGGAAGTAGCGACTACATACTTTCCGCATTTTCTGAAGGGGATTTGATTGTTTTGGCAAAAGCGGTAGAGATCATTTCGGCCCACTTTACAGTGCTCAGTCTTCAAACTTCCATGAGGATAATAAATTCCACTATGAATGACTTCACTATTTCGGGAAGAAGCTTCCTGACCACACTTGGAATTTTTTTCAATCAAAATGGAACTGAGTCCTGGAGGAATCTGGTTCACACTGCTCAGACCCATGACCCCTCCTCCAATTACCAGGACACCCGTTTCGATCACTGTTGGACCTGCTTTAGAAAAGTGCCTAGCGATTCCCGCCAAGATCCCAAGGATGAGACTGCTAAAAAGGTTTTCAGTTTTTGATTCAAGAGTCTTCCATTTAAGGGCCGTTTCGCTGGCAAGCTCACTTCGCTTGCCTTTTTTGGCACTAAAGAAACCGGAAGTTTCCACTCGTGTTTAATAAATTCATACACTTCAAACCATGAGGCATAATCATCGTAAGCTAAATGGAAAAGACCCGATCCATTTTTAGTCATGACAGCTAGAACTATTTGGACGACATCTTGAGTCCAAGTTGGGGCTCCAAACTGATCTACGAAAGGTGTAAACACTTCCCTGCTCTTCAACGCGCTAAAACGCTCCTTCTTTTTTCCATATAACCATTGAACTCTGAAAACTAAATGTTGGGAATTTTCTAAAACAAATTTCTCACCCATTAGTTTCGTTTCAGCATACCAGTTCGGTTGCACTGGATGAGCTTTATCTTTTTCTGTCCAAGGGCGATCCCCTGTGCCATCAAACACATAGTCTGTACTAAAATGAACTAACTTCGCTCCAATTTCAGTTGCTGTTTCAGCAAGGTATTTGGGCCCCTCGACGTTAACTTGGAAAGCTCTATCTCTTTCGGACTCAGCTCTATCCACTTCTGTGTAAGCGGCAGTATTGATAATCCACTCAGGTCGATATTTTTTCAGAAAAGAATTTACTTGGTTTTTTTGGGTAATGTCTAAATCAACCGAAAGGGGTTCCAGCACCTTAATTTCAGAAACATTTTTTTTCAGATATTCGACAAAATCAGTTCCCAGCATTCCACGAGAACCTGTGATGAGTACTGGGCCTTTGAGAATTAAGCGGGACATTCTTCAAACATCAACTTATTCGCAAGAAATAAGGAATCAAAAGTACCTGCATCAGTCCAAGGTCCCTGGAAGAAATCACATGTAAGAGTACCTTTGGAAATATAATAATTATTCACGTCAGTGATTTCTAATTCCCCTCTTCCGCTGGGCTTTAATGTTTTTATGACGTTAAATACAGATTCGTCATAAAAATAGATTCCTGTCACAGCATAATTAGACTTGGGGGCTTTGGGCTTTTCTTCAATGCTTAGAATCTGTTTTCCTCGAAGTTCTGCTACTCCGTAGCGATTAGGGTCATGAACTTCTTTGAGAATGACCTTAGCTCCTGATTTTTGATCTTGGAAAGAATCGGCAAAAGGCGCTAAATCATCCGAAAATATATTATCTCCCAGGATAGTTACAAATTTAGATTCATGAATAAAATCCTGAACTAAACCTAATGCTTGAGCAATACCCCCAGCTGCATCTTGCACCTTATAACCAAAACGTACTCCATAGTCTTTACCGGAGCCCAGAAGATTAACGACATCTCCCATGTGCTCCACACCTGTAACAATCACAATATCTTTGATACCGGCTTTCACCAGCTTTTCAACTGGATGGAGGATCATGGGTTTTCGTCCGACAGGAAGCAAGTGCTTGTTAGTAACTTTTGTGAGCGGGAAAAGACGTGAGCCGGTTCCCCCAGCTAAAATGACCCCTTTCATGATACGACCTCCGCGATGTGCTCTCCTTTGGGTTTATAATTTGCTTGATAGTATTTGAAGTACTCTTGATCCCGTACTTTTTCCCACCAAGAGCGATTTTTTTGATACCACTCCACCGTTAGGGCCAAACCTTTTTCGAGATTAAATTGAGGTTTCCATCCAAGCTCTTTTTTTATTTTGTCTGGATTCAAACCATAACGTCTATCGTGAGCTGGGCGGTCGCCAACATAAGTAATAAGGTTCTCAGATTTTCCCAGGAGCTTAAGGACTCTCTTAACCATCTCAATATTAGGAACCTCGGAGCTTGAGCTGATGTTGTAAACTTCCCCAGCTCGCCCCTTCTTCAAAACTGCATCAATTCCCAAACAATGATCTTCTACATAAATCCAGTCTCGGATTTGTTTTCCATCTCCATAAACAGGGATTGTCTTGTCTTCAAGTGCATTAGCAATCACTAACGGCAGGAGTTTTTCAGGGAACTGATAGGGACCGTAATTATTCGTACATCGGGTAATAACAATGTCTTGCTGGTAAGTCCTTTGACAAGCTAATGCCAAAAGATCCGCCCCTGCTTTTGAGGCAGCATAGGGGGAATTGGGATCTAAGGGAGTCAACTCAGTACAAGTGGGATCTTCGGGCTTGAGAGTGCCATAAACTTCATCAGTGGAGACATGCACGACTCGGATCTTGCCTACTTTTCTTGCAACTTGAAGAAGGTTTTGAGTGCCAAGAATATTAGTGTGCACAAATGCCTGGGGATCCAGAATACTTCTATCCACATGAGATTCAGCTGCAAAATTGACAATCGCATCTACTCGATGCTTTTTGAGAATATCCTCAACTCTTGGATCTGAAATATCCATTTTGTAAAAGTGGTACCTAGCTCCACCCACTTGAGCTAGCCTCTCCACAGTATCTGGATGAGCTGCATAAGTGAGACAATCCAAGTTAATGATCTGATCTGAAATATTGCTGCGTAAAAGATACTCCACAAAGTGAGCCCCAATAAAGCCAGCCCCACCCGTAACTAAAAAGTTCATGACTACCTCGAATTTGAAGTCCCGAACTTACCATAGGCAATAAAAACCCTCAAACAATCACCGGTTAACGCATCGAATTAAATAGGGCGGAAACTCTTTGGGTCTGCTAAAATCAAAAAAATGAATTTGGAAAAAATTCTTATTACCGGAGCCTCTGGATTTTTGGGTTCAGCTCTTCTTGAGGAACTTTCCGCCAATAAAAATGGTAAGAATCTCGTTTTCTCTTTAGGACTAAAAAAGCCGACAGGGCCTAGTCCTCAGAATTTAAAGCACCTTTCCTGTAATCTTGAAGATAGGGCTGATGTCCAAAAAGCCATCAAAGAGATTCAGCCCGATAGAATTTATCATTTAGCAGGAGTTTCCCAAGTATCTCATTCCATTGCCTTTGAAGCTTATTTTAAAGGCAACTTTCTTCAAACTCGCAATCTTTTAGAAGCTTTAGCAGAACTCAAAAAACCTATCCGATTTCTTTTGGCCAGTTCCGTACATGTCTATGGAAATCAAAAAGGAAATATTACGGAAGACCTCCCAACTAAAGTCGAAAGCCCCTATGCCTTCACTAAATTCTTGGCGGAAGAGTCACTCAGACAATTTTGTAGAGAAGGAACTCAAAGGGAGGGGTTGGTGATTCGGCTCTCATCCTGCTTGGGGCCAGGTCAGGGCCCTGGATTTGTAGCCGGAGATTTTGCTCAAAAAATCCATCTAGCAATCAGGGAAAACCGTTCTTCGATTAAGACCGGTCCTTTGGATACCCATCGACAATTCTTGGACAAGAAAGATGCAGTGAGGGCTTTTACTATTCTGATGTCTGCTCAGCTTTCAGTGCCTTTTGAAATTTTTAATTTGGCTTCCCCAAGAAAAGTTACTATGGCCGAGCTCTTAGATGAATTTTTGAAAAGTTCGGGGGCCCAATTGAAAGTGGAAAGCACTCTCCCGAAAGACAACTCATTTAAGGGAATCGAAATTTCCATTTCCAAGTTCTTAAAAGTGGCCCATTCTTTTACTTTTTGCCCCCTAAGCGAAAGCGTAAAGGCCATTTGGAACCAAAATCAAATCAACGCTAGTTGAATTATTGATTCGAAGTTTATAAACTAACTAGCCACTCGGGAGGACTTTTATGCCTTTGGAAAACGTTATTATTATTGGTTCCGGACCCGCCGGATACACAGCGGCTATTTATGCCGCTCGAGCCAATTTGAATCCTCTTGTCGTTGAGGGTTACCAATCAGGCGGACTTCTCATGTTGACTAGCGAAGTGGAAAATTTCCCCGGTTTTCCCAAAGGTATCCAAGGACCCGAGCTTATGGGGTACTTTCGAGCCCAAGCTGAGCGCTTCGGAACTCGTTTTATTCAAAAAGATGCGACTGAAGTGGATTTTTCCCAAAAAACTAAAAAGGTTTTCGTAGGTGAAGAAGTGTTCCAAGCTAAATCTATTATTATCACTACGGGGGCTGCTACTAAATGGCTTGGGTTGGAATCGGAAAAACGCTTGCTCGGAAAAGGAGTTTCGAGTTGTGCTACTTGTGACGGAGCTTTTTTTAAAGGAGCCAAACTAGTCGTGGTGGGCGGCGGGGATTCTGCAATGGAAGAAGCAAACTTTCTGACTCGCTTTGCTTCGCAGGTGACCGTAATTCACCGAAGAGAAAGTTTAAGAGCCTCTAAAATCATGCAAGATCGAGCCAAAGCTAACCCAAAAATTAGTTTTATCTGGAACTCAGAAATTTTAGAGGTTCTGGGTGAAGATTCGGTCAGAGGCTGTAAGATCCGAAATCTAAAGACTTCTCAAGAATCAGAAGTGCCTTGTGAAGGTTTTTTCGTTGCTATTGGTCATGAACCCAATACTCAGTTTCTCAAAGGAAAACTGGATCTTGATGGCAAAGGCTATATTGTGATGAAAAATCGACCGACTACTCAGACGAGTGTGCCGGGTATTTTTGCAGCAGGAGATGTCCAGGATACGATTTATCGGCAAGCTATCACAGCTGATCCGTGACCCACTTCTTTTTTTGGTATTTTGGTTTTTTCTGGCTGCCACTAGAACCTGGCTGCAAAAAACCGGAGTTTCGAGTTATGCTGCCGCCGTGTTAATTCTGCTAAGTGGGACCTGGATGATAGAAGAGAAGCGGTCTATGATGCTGGTCATAACCCTAGCAGCCATCATTTGTCTGGCCGTCCAAGCGGCAAAACCAGCAAAATTAATTGGCCTTGTGTGCCTTCTTTTTGCATCAAATTATTTGGGCACTGAACGGATGTTCGCGGAAGGCCTTTCTCGATCTCTTCCAATTGTTGCAGGTTTGCAATCTCCGAAAGATCTGGAGCGAAAAGTGCTCTATATTCATAACAGTGCAAAAACTAAATCCGACCTCAATAAAGAAATAACAGAAAAACAAATTAAAAAACTACAGCCTAACGAAAAATCACGACATAATTTATTCACACAAAAATTTCGAGGGCTCGCTTCTAATTCTAAGAATTTAGCTAATCTTATCCTTTTTGTCATCAAGGGATGTTCCGCTGGATTAGCCAAAATTTTTGATCGAGCAGGAAGAAAGTTACCCGACTCGGTCGAAACACAGCTTGAAGAATTGATATTAGATCAATCCAAAATTGATACGAAAGTCCATGAGTTTTTGGGCAACGCTAAAAGATTAGATGAAGCCGTTGGACGATATGTTGTACAAACCAAAAATGCGTTTTCCACCAATGAATCCCTGCAGGGGCTAAGACTTGTTGTCGACTGTGCTCACGGAGCAGCCTACAAGGTTGCGCCACTTATTTTTGAAGAGTTAGGTGCAGAAGTTATACCACTAGGAATTAATCCCAATGGTATCAACATCAACGATCAGTGTGGAGCTCTCCATCCCGGTAATTGCTCCCGAGCGGTATCAACTTACAGAGCCGATTTAGGAATTTGTTTGGACGGTGACGCCGATCGTTTGGTTGTTGTTGATGACACGGGAAAAATTGTCGAAGGTGATCAGTTAATTGCGTTGCTAGCCAAATACCTTTTAGACACTAAGCAAATCGATAAGTCGAAGCCCATAGTCGGCACAGTCATGACTAATATGGCCGCTGAACTTTTTTTAAAAAATCTTGGTCTTAATTTTAGACGATCCAAAGTAGGTGATCGTTATGTGATTGAGCTTATGGAGGAAACAGGCGCTGTGTTTGGTGGTGAACCTTCTGGTCATCTGATTTTCCATAACTTTAGTACAACAGGAGATGGTATCGTTGCAGCTTTGAAGACCTTAGAGTGTCTACGTTTTTATAAAAAACCACTTTCGGAGCTTATTAGTGGCATTGAGTTATTTCCTCAGGTCATTAAAAATGTGAAGGTGGCTAAGCGAGTTCAATTAGAAGAAAATACTGTTATTCAGACTGACATACGTTACGCAGAAGAAAAATTAAAAAAAGATGGTAGAATTTTACTGCGTTACTCTGGAACAGAGCCTTTAGTAAGAGTTATGGTGGAAGGTAAAAACTCTCAGCTTGTGCACGATTTGTGTGACAGGCTGTGTAGAACTGTAAAAAATCAATTAGAAAAAGTGGATCTCTAAAAAATGAAAAATGCAAGACTAGGTGTTAATATCGATCATGTTGCAACGTTGAGACAGGCAAGATCAACAGCGTACCCCTCCTTAACCCAGGCTGCTGCAATCAGTATTCGCTCAGGTGCTGATCAAATTACGATTCATTTAAGATTTGATCGAAGACATATTCAAGACCAAGATGTCCCTGTGTTGATTGATTACTGTCATAAAAATAATTCGCTGTTAAATTTAGAAGTTTGTTGTGACCCTCAAATGATCAATAGAGCTGCCTATTGTTCTCCTGATTGGGTATGTTTAGTTCCTGAAAGACAAGAGGAAAGAACAACAGAAGGCGGTCTCAATTTAGTTGACCCCAAAGTTTTTGATTCTGTTGCAAAGGCCATAAAAAACTTTCGATACTATTCACCTCAAACTAAAGTTTCTCTTTTTTTTTCGAGAGAATATCGTGACTGGGAAACAGATCGGAAGAGCGTCGTGTAGGGAAAGAGTGTACGTCC
>OGVP01000112.1_pt1 | contig 12022 bp, 7 predicted proteins | sample 1575791 | NCBI WGS metagenome assembly OGVP01 (sample SAMN07581537, study PRJEB24739) | freshwater metagenome
GTTTCCCAGTCACGATACGAGATAGTGTTGAATGTGTTACAGATGCAGTAAATAATTCAATGAAAGGACGAGATATCTTAAAGGATCGTCTTTCAATACAAAAAGAGGCTACTATTAGAAGTTTTACAATAATAAATCCTGATACTACTAAGTTAATTAATGTTATTCATCGGGCAGTATTAGAAAAACTAACTGAACAAGGTTCTGTTCCTCTTCCACTTACACCAGATCAACTACGAGTTAGTGTTGAATGTGTTACAGATGCAGTAAATAATTCAATGAAAGGACGAGATATCTTAAAGGATCGTCTTTCAATACAAAAAGAGGCTACTATTAGAAGTTTTACAGAAATACCTCAGGCAATCTATAAGGCAACTCAGAATAAAACATTACCAACTGAAAATACATCATTAAAGTCCATTGAAACTCAAAAAGAAGGATTTTTACAGATTGATGATTTAGTAGCAGAAGAATTACGTCGTAGAAATGAACAGGATACAAAATTAGGAGTTAATCCTCCAATTTCTTCTTCTATTTCTTCTTCAAGTACAACTGGACCCATTGATCCACTTGCTCCAATAGAAAGAAAACTTAATATAGTATCTATTCCATTTAAATCAACATTACAAACTCCAGAAATGGATGATATTTACAAACCAACCGATAATCAAAGTATAAAGTACACTATCAGACCCAATGATACGCGAGAAAGAGTTGTATCGTTAGTTCCACCACCACCACCACCGCCACCACCAGTAGTATCCGATAAAGTCCAACCAAAGGAAGAACCACCCAAAAAAGCATCTTTATTAGAAAGAAGACAAGCACGCCTACAACTTTTACAAAAAATTAAAGATGATAAGGAGAAACAAAACTCTAAAGAACAAGTACAGGAACAAGCACAAACACAATCACAAACAAACACACATGAACAGAATATTTTCAAACATCATTTATCTTATAGAACTATAATATCGTCCCCTCCCAATGGGATTGATTCTTTGCGATGGGAATATAAAATGGGGGACGATAATTATAATCTAATCAATATTTCACGACTTCAAATTCCTCGGATTTTATTCAACGGATATATACCTTATCTCCTACTCAAAATACGACATATTCATAATGGTAAACCAACTATTCAAAATATTCCATTATTCCAAATACCATCTGCAATATCAGATGGAATGACTAACTGGAAACCTGATAATGATAGTATAGATTTATCTTCTGATAATATTGAATTTATAATTGCTACGCCCGATGGTGATACTTTATCTCTCATTTCTTCCAATCATTCTCGCTTTGAAAAAAATATTACACAAATATCACGATTTATTACAGGATATAGTAAACAATCTAATCCTGATATCGTTTATCCAATATCTGAAATAGACACTACTTCAACTGAAACATTTAAATATATTCTACAATCTCATTCTATAAATCTTTTTATTAATTATTAAGACTGATTAAGACTGATTAAGACTGATTAAGACTGATTAAGACTGATATAAACTTATCTCTGGATCTTCTCCATCAGTATCTATCTCAATATAATAATCTACTGGTATTTTTGTATGATATTTACCAGATATATTTAAAAAAGTATTCTGATATTCTCCATTTTCTCTCTTCTTTTTATTTTCCTCCCACACTGTCTTTACAAAACTTTTATCCGATTCATTTCCAATATATCTACCAGTTGTTTCAAATCTATTTCTTACACGTCTCAAAGTTTCATCTAATTTTGTAGTATACAGATTCATTACTATCATTAAACCCGTCTTTACCCCCTCCATTGCTCCTGCTGCCGCTGCTGCCGCTCCTGATGGTATGCCCACCGCTCCTTTTGTTGTATATCCCATTGAGATTGCCTTATCTAAAACTTGCGATACTACATGTTTTGGATTTGTAAAAAGTGTTTCGTATATAATTGGTACACCTTGTAATAATAATTGTTCTGTTATAATATCACGTATATTATTGCCTAACTCACGAATATCTTTATCTTCAATAACATTTTTATCTACTACAATCGTACCATCATCATCTCTACGTATTATAAGCCGATCTTGATATTCTTTCATCATTCCAATAATAGCATCAACATTTACAAATGAAAATTGCTCAAATGTGATTGGTCTTCCTGTTGATGGATTCATAATTGGATATAATTCATTAATAATCTTTTCAATAGAACTTGATTTTCCTGATCCTGGATGTCCCATTAATAAAATGAATACTTTTTCATCAATCTTTTCACTGGGTGTCATCGTTAGTAGATACTTTTGAGCATACGCTTTAGACAATTCTTCCATCCTTTTAATTCTTGCTCCTGGGCTCAATCCTTCAAACAACGTTTTGTATGGTTGTGTTCTTCTCCCCACTTTGTACTTTGCTCCTTTCGGCCTCTTTCCTCCCAACTCACTTGCTATAACCTCCATCTCATCTGACTGGTCCATTCGGTCCATTCGGTCCATTCGGTCACTTTCAAAGGAGGCTAAAGTGGACTTTGCTCTTTCAGAACCATCCCGACGACTAGCCCCAGCCTCGACACCAGCCCTAGCCACACGTCTTGGTGCTATCGGCTCTAAAGTGGTTGTAAAGGAGCTTGACGATGGTTTAGTCACGTATGCATCATCTAATAATATAGTTGCCACATCTACTCCAGTTTCAAGATCTTGACGAATAACTAATCTTCCTATTCTTTGTGGTTTACGAATAGTCATTAAATTCGGATCATATGCTATAAGAGAACGAGTATCTACTGCTACTTGAACTGGTCCCATTTCTATAGGAGAACCTTCATCTGTATCTGGTTCAAATATTGAACGACCTACTTCTAATACAATTGTATCAATCTCATCCTCTTCTATAATACGATTACTATCATCTAAATCTTCTTTATATTCTGGATTAATTAATAAACGAAGATACTCTTTACCCCTTGGAGTAACATAACACTCAGATACTAACATTCCATTCGCATCTGCGTTTAATGGACAGTCTACCGATGAACGACGCATCAACTCAACAAATGCTCCATTAATCGCCTCCTTTCGTTTGGAGAGTTCATATAAATACTGATCTGTTGACTGATTATTATCTGTTGATTGTAAAAACATATTTGTGCCTCGTGATATCATTTCATCATAAATCTTCTCCGGAAACTTACTTATATGAATATATCTTTCTACAGTCCTATCTATCACTGGTAGATTCATATGAGAACATAATCTCACACCACGACCAAATACTTGATCCAACCGTGCTTTATTCCAATATGGTTCTAAAATATGAATGGAGCGAACTGCCTTTAGATTTAATCCTTCTGCACCAGCCGATGTAATCATTAATATCCTACATAACTCTCCTCTCAAATTATCAAGTCCATTATCTGCCATTTCATCACCCAATACTATTTTTATATCACTTCGGAGAGATTCAGGAAGGCGATCAAATTCACCACGATACATTCGGATAACATATGGACGATACTCTTCTTCAGTATCTCCTGAAAATAGTATAAATCGTTTATGTTTTGCCTTGATAAATCCTTCTCTGGTTTCATCATTTAATAATGCTTCTATCCTCGGGGAAGACGCCTCGCCAACTAATTTAATTGGATAATATCCCGCCTTCTCCAATACAATACCCATCAACTCAAGACCCTCCATTCGGAGGAAACTACTATAAATCAGCGATAAACCCTCTGATGATTCAAGAAGATCAAGGATACCTTTCATTTTAGGAGAATATGTTCCCAGATTACTAATAATATCAGGCATATCACGAATTCGTTCAACAGTTACATCAATCTGTCGGTCATATTCAGCTTCTACTGCCTTATCATCCACTTCAATACCTCTCATTCGTAGATCATTTTTTACTCCTGCGATTGTTGGACGTGTAAATGGTATAAAAAAGTTACACAACTGACGAGTTCGGTATCTACCCGTAAAATCATCACCATCACCCTCCCCCTCACCTCCGCTTCTACCTTTATCCTTCATACGTGAGGCCAGTTCATTCTCTTGGTATCTTGCTCTAGCATATTCTTCAAATTGGGGACCACTCATTTCAGTTTCTACGATTTGGATTTCTCGTGTTCTTGGAAGACGACGAGGGTCTGCTCCGCGATAGTAACTGATTAACATTAATCTTCGCATTAGTGATTCTTCATGTTGTATTCCTACATCTACACCACTACTACCACCACCAGTTGTATAGATACGCAAAAATTCATCTTCCTTTTCTGGAAACCACATTCCTACGGTTTCTTTAGAACGAGATCGGTCTAAAAGTATACCCTTTGTAGCCATTCTTCTCACAAATCTATCAATCCAATCTGGAGAAGTTGAATCTTCCGAATTAGTTCGGTATACTCCAATATATTCATTTGTCCCTTGAGTCATTACCGATTCAAATCCTTCAGGATGACGTATTATAACCAATTCATTTCCTCGTCCTTTTTCAGTAGACGGTTCAATCGCAGCATAACGAATAATTGGATCCATATACACGTCCCCTATGATTGCGTCTTCATCGGCATCATCTCCTTTACGTGAACTTGCTAAAGTATAAGGCATACGAATCTTTTCAATCTTACCACGGATCATATTTGCTAAGATAGCAATCTCATATGGACTATTAATCAAAGGAGTACCGGAAAGTGCAACCACTTTAGCTCTTTTTGCATCCTTTATCTTGTTGTAGAGTATACGACCAATCCCTCCAAGAGCCAGTCCACCCGACTTCTTCCCACCACCTCCACCACCACCTCTTTCATTCCGAACCATTCCACTCACTTTATGTACTTCATCAATAATTACAACCGAATCATCAAAATTCAAGGCAAGTGCTCGTTCTTTTGACAAACCATTAGAAGAAATAAATCTAATCTGAGAAAGTAACATTTCTACTATTTGTTTATCAAGTCGTTGACGACTTTCTTTGTCCATTTCCATTCTAAGAATACCACCTCCACCTAATACAAATATTCCACCATTTTCTACTAAAACAGGAGCAGGTATTCCAGTTTGACGAGAAAGTTCATCAGGTGTTTCTCCAGTTGTTTCTAAAGAAATATAATTCCAATATTTTAGTTCACTTAAGAGACCATTTCCGAAAATAACAGGAGAGAATTTACGGATTTCACTCCGATAATTGTCTCGCAAAGAAGCAGGAAGTATTACATATATTCGTTTATCAGGTCGTTCACTCATATTTGCCTCAATCATTCCAATACTTGTTGCAGTTTTTCCTGAGCCCAGACCATGGTAGATTAATATGCCTCTTTCTGGCGTATCCATTTCAATGTAGCGTCGTAAAAAATCTTGGTAGATAAATGATGTTAATCCTCCTTCTTTGTCACTTTCCATTTCACATGACCCAGTGTCCTTTGTAGAACTGGTTGATTCTTTAGCTATTTGTTGATTCAACATTGCGATTAAATTAGGAGCAGATCGGTCTTCAATATTTCCACGAACTTTAGATGGAATTAATTCAGGAGGAATATCGGTTCCTCCAACTGTTCGGGCAAGTGGTACAAAATTCTTGAATTCTAATTCATCACCACCCCTTTCACCTGTTCCATTATCTTTAATTCTAGACCCAACGGCCAACTTGGAACGTCTGTCTAGTCTCATTGAAAATATTTCTGGATTAAGAGTCCACACACTATCTGTCATCTACTATCTACTATCTATTCAGTGATGATTTCCAATGCTTTTTTACTTGCGATTTGTTCAGCTACTTTTTTAGCCCTTGCTACACCCGTAGCAACAACTGATCCATCAATAGGAGATATAACTCCCATTTCAAATGTACGATCATGAGGAGGACCACGAATACTTACTACAGAATATACTGGAGGTTTTCCAAATCGTGATTGAAACTCTCGTAGGATTTGATCTTTATAATTATAATCTTCATGAATAACAGAAGCAAAATCAATATGTTTCTCCAAAATCCGAATAACAAAACAACGAGCAGCCTCCATTCCATCCATTCCACGTGCTTCATATTCTTTATAGACTGCTCCAATCCATGCTTCCATCATTCCTCCAAGAATTTTTAGATTCTTTCTTCCATTACACTTTTCTTCTACATGTCTACTAATAACCAACCACCGATACAATCCCATTGCTTGAACAAGAATTCCAAGGGTTTTATTATTTACCAACTTTGTTCTTAGACGTGTATAAAATCCTTCTGATTGACCTGGATAACGTTCAAATAAATAAAGTGCAATAGAACAACCTAAGATTGAATCTCCAATAAATTCCAATCTTTCATTATCTTCGTCTTGTAGATCTAATACTCCTTCAGGACGACTGACAGGTTTCATCAAAGTCATCATTTTAGTAGAATCTCGTTTACTATAACTTTTATGAACACAAGCGATTTGAAATAGAGATGGTTTCCTAGGAAGATCAGTTACACCATATTGACGTAAAATCTTTCCAATTGTTTCCTCAGGAATAATCTTATTCAAAGGATTCCATGGATTATAGTCACCTGTTGTTACTGCTGAAGATGACATTGAAGCTGAGTTATGGCTCATTATTTTAGTAATATACTATCTGATATTGATTTATGATAGTAGAGATTATGTTCAATTCGTTTATTTCGGATCGCTAAAATATTTGATGACCTCTCCAAAAATAATTTGCGATCCAGAAATTAAAAAAACTTTTGGCCGACCGATCCCGACCGCCGACCAAAATTTGGATTTTTTGCTCCGTGCGCGCACGAATTTTACGAGTTGTCCAGTTGTGGGTGTTTCCTTTATTTTTTAGAGGCCTCATAGAGTTTCAAACAAAACTCTCTTATGCGTAAAAATCAAAATAAAGGAGTTTTGAAAAAGTGTCAAAAAAGTTCTAATCGGACGCCCACAATATTCAACCTATTTGTGGTTCAAAAAAAGTTTTTTTGAAATTTTCCAAAATTTGCTCGTCAATGTCGCCAATTTTGCTTAGTTTGTCTCCAATTTTGCTTAGTTTGTCTCCAGTAAATGCTTAGTTTGTCTCCAACCATAGGGAAGGAGAAAGTTATAGATATTGAATATAATCAACCATAAAGATGGTTCATTGTATTTAAAATATGATTTGTCCAGTTGTGGACATTTTTTAGGAATCTTGTCCAGTTGTGGGCGTCGTGAAAGTTATGGGCGTTGTAGAAGTTGTGGGCGTTGTAGAAGTTGTGGGCGTTGTAGGAGGATACATCCAATTAATTATTGCCAAGCGAGTCTTTTCTGCTATACGCTTTCCACTAATCTTTACTGAACCTAACATTGTTTCCATGTCATCTCTCCAAATTTTTTGGGTCGCTAAGAAAACACTTCCTTGACATAATTCTGGTAGACCATCAATAATCGCCTCCGATGTTTTATGACTAACTCCCGACACTACAGTTAACGCTGATACTGACAAGTCCCTAGTAGATGTTCCCCGATTAGAAACTGGAGCGGGTAGGAGAGTTTTATAAGAGGCACATCCTGCATTACTACCACTTCCAACTGGAACAAAATCAGGATGTTCAATCAAATATTGATGGAATCGGCGAATATATAGAGCTGTATCACGAACACTCGCAGTTTGTATGACTGGAATACGATATTTATATTGAATCGTGTACAATAAATTTCGTATCGTCCCAACCGTTATTCTGCCTGCGATCTTTTCACTATCTCCACCTCGTAGATTACCCTCCAATATGTAAGATATCGCAGTAGTAGGTTCTCTTTCTAATATTCCTAGCATTCGGTCTTTCTGATCTTTGAATCTTCCATCAACGATTGAAGCAGCCAAATCTTTAATAGTCTTCCTTTCCATTAAAAACCGACGCCCACATCCACTTTCACCTTGAAGAAACTCAATATCTGCTATATCCAATGTTACACTTTCATGAAGAACATCCTGTTCCTTTAAAAGTATAATCAAGTCTGACTCACGAGTATCAACCAAAAGTCGTAAAAGTGTAGTAGAAGCTGAAGCCATAATAAAAATAATAATCAAATGTTCTTTCTATTCATAGTCTCGGATACTTAAACCAACTGGAAATCTTGGAATACCTGCCTCTGACAAATTCTGGAAACGAACTGTCAACATCTTTCCTACATATTCTCCTCCTTTAGCAAACCATTCGCGTCTTTGTTCAATCGTACCCCTAGGACGAACATTAAAGCGTGAACCACCCGGGGAAGTCTCTACTATCCAAATAACTGTTCCAATATCTCTCCCATCTGCCTCAGTATAATCTATAATACGATATTCTTCTGTCATAAAGTCCTTACGCTTTAATAGATCCTTAGAACGTGCTCTAGGAGCATATAGTCCTCTTGGAACACGATAGATTGTTCCTTCATGTCCTTCTTCACTCATACGAGAGTGAATACTTTCAACTTCAGCTTCAGTTGTAATAAGATATGTTGGAACAATCTTTACAGGACATGTCCTTGCTGACGTCATCGGAGATGTCATAGCCATTTCCAAGGCTTTTTCAAGACTTGTCATATATTCTTTCCTAATCGTAAATGGGACATCCTCCCGACCAATCATAAACATATCAAATACATGATATTCAATAGCACAAATATCATCTGGATTTGTATGTTCTACAACCGATTTCCGAACAATTCCTGTGATTTCTTCAAAAGTCTTTGAGGCTGAGAATAACTCTCCATCAAGAACCCAACCAGTCGGGAGAACTGAACCGATACAATCCCGAATATGATCCATAAAATGAATATCCTTACCTTGTCGGGTTGTCATAGTGATAGAACCATCGCCATTTTTTACTACAATCATTCTAACCCCATCCAACTTTGGTTGAGCAAATAGTGGCGGCGATGGCTTCCATCGTATCTTTGTCCAATCTTGAGCCAACATAGGAAGAATGACATGAGTTTCTCCTCGTGCTGAAATATCTTCTTTATATCCTTCTCGCATTTTCTTAGTTACAACTGATTCTGCCTCACTGATTGCCTGTTGAATAGGACTTGTTTGATTAGATTTACCAATATTTTTGCCAGTAGAAATGATACGTGAAGTTTGTGTCATAGCTCCATCCAATACACCATGTTCCCGAATAATTGTAGCAGGAGAGATATTGTGTTGGTTGGTTATATCGTCTGATTCAGATTGAACATAAATCTTCCAAACACGGGTTTCACCTTTTACTCCTGAATCATACATAATCTTTTCATAAACTGTGTGCAGACGAGAATTTGAATCTGAAGTTGCCATTTTTTGAAGGGGGTGATATTACTGTTTGTATAAGATACAAACAATAACCAAAAATATACGTAACTCAATTTATGAAGATACATAGTCAAGATTACTACCACCAACAAACCAGGATTTTGATATATAAGGAGGCATATTCGTAGACACTCCTATTATCTTCTTATTTGGTGGAGTATCCGCAGACTGGGCAACTTCTACAGGAGTTAGAGCATAGCGATAATAAGTTAAATCAGACACCATACCAGGGAAACCACCATCTGCTCCAACCGTCAGAGGACCAAAGTTCTGTCGGATAATACCCGCTACTTTCTGGGACTTAACGAGCCGACCATTTATATATACATAAACTGATTGATGTTTTACAGTTATAGCACAATGAACCCAGTTGGCAATAGGAATATTATTAATTAATACAGTTTCACTTTCAGCTGCATAAGTATTGAAAATGATAAACATTTGATTTTCTCCATTCTTGTTTTGAATTTGAACATTTGGACAGAAAACTTTTGTTGTGTCCCCTCGGGGATATCCTTTAATAAAAATAGTAGATGGACTTTGCCGAGTAAATTGGTTGACCATCATCCACCAAGTATAAGTGAACTCAATACCTCCTTTCCGATTATCAGATGGATATATTGGTTTAGAACCTTTTACACGTGGATCTTGATAATATGTTTGAGTATTAGAACCAACTAATGTTCCATCAAAGAGTTTAACAACACTATAATCAGGAACAATTGCGAAATAAGCCATAATTGCTACAAAAACTACGATTAGCACAGTTACTATTATTAACTGTCCTACTGTTGACGTAATGTCCATCTATTCAAGCTTAGATTTAGAATGTAATGGATGCAGTATTTACGCTACTAGTATCATTAAATATGAATTTGATTTCACGAATTCCAAATATACGGAATAATAATCCACTTGAAGCAGCACCAGGCCCAGAGTAATAGACTTGTTGAATTTCAGTAGAAGACATAACTTTATTACGGAAGAATACACCAGAAATCTTTCCTGCAAATGGCACACCAAGAATTTCAAGTGGTGTGTCCGGATTTACAAATGGAGCGGGTGAATCCGTCTTAATAGAACATGAGCGATAAAGTCTACCATTAAAGTAGACATTAATACTATTAGTAAACACATTCACACATAGACAGTTCCAACGTTGAAGAGGAAGCATTGGAACTTTACAATGTAGTTGAGAGGCAGCTAAAGTGGAACCAACACTGTTCATTTCAATAACAATGGCGTTTTCAGTTGGATGGAGATAGACATAAGGATTATATCCAGCCGAGGCACTACCACGTTGTAAAAGTGTCTTTTTGACACCATATGATGTTTGATATTCATCAACATAAACCCACATACAGAAAGAATATTCATTTGCTCCAGCTAGCCGATTGATTTCATCCTTTGATACAACTTTTTTAGCATCTTTCCCATTCATAATTGCTTGCTGAACATATCCAGTAACAGCAGAACTACCAAATAATCCATTCAATACATAATAGGCAACGATTGCGATTACAAAAATACCAACAACAGTTCCCAAAATTGTCAGAGATTCCGCTGCTGTAGCCATATCCTCTACTTCTATCAACTATGAGCAGATTTTACACCATCAGTTCCAGTTTCTACAGTTTTAGAATAGCTGAATAGATTTGTAAGCATTCTTATAAATCCAGCAAAATTAGAAAGGAAACCTTGAGAACCATCCTTAGTTGGAAGAGATGTTGATTGATATATAGTATCATTTGTATATTTAGCAGCCATAGCTTCCCGATGACGTTGTAAATCTTCAGTAGAGAAAGTTGAAGTATGAATTTCCGAATGATATAATAGACCGGAGTTTATAATCCCTGTTTCATTAAAAATTACATCACTAGAAAGTGATGTTGTCGGAGGTAAAGAAGAAGTAGAAATGGAAGCACGACGATGTCCATTAATATAAATAACATATGTTTTTTGATTTTGAATAACAGCTATTTGAACCAGATTTTGTTCAGGTATTTTACCTACATTTGTGGTCTGAGAGAATGATGACCCAGGCTGTGGACTAGAAGATGTAACAGGTGTAAATTGTAACTCTCCTGTCATTCGGTCAATCTCCAATTTAAAATGGTCTTTACGATTAATAATCGTGGTTCTTCCATCTCCTACACCTTGTCCTGGACCTCGCAAGTCTTGTATAAGGATATAATATAAATGTGTTGCAGTATAAGGATCAACAGATGGTAATGTCGCACGTATTGGAAGAACGGATGGACCCTGTGGCGTCATCCGAACCGAAGCGGGAGTATCAGGGCAGTAAGAACAAGTATCAGGGATACGAGGAATAATGTAATATCCTATCAATAAATATGTTATTATAATAGCAAATGCTACTCCAATCAATACATATGCTAAGACTTTAAATATCGTCCCCCCCGATCCTTCAGCACCAGTAGTAATATTTCCTTCAACTGATGTAGTTGTTGATCCAGAACTGTAAGAATAAAGAATGACACCAGATATAACAAGAAGAGCTGCGACAAAAATCTGTAGCCACAGAATTGTTGTCGTGCGAATATAACGACCTCCCGAAAAAGGATTCAGAAAGTTGATTCCGAACATCTACTATCCACTTACTTATGTTCGGATATCCACTTATTTATGTTCGGGTATCCACTTATTTATGTTCTTGTTTGATATTTTGAATTTAATGGACCCTGTGGCGTCATCCGAACCGAAGCGGGAGTATCAGGGCAGTAAGAACAAGT
>OGVP01000113.1_pt1 | contig 12001 bp, 9 predicted proteins | sample 1575791 | NCBI WGS metagenome assembly OGVP01 (sample SAMN07581537, study PRJEB24739) | freshwater metagenome
ACCCAGGAACAAGACCGCCCCTATTAAATCCTAAAACTTTCCCACCACCACTCAGACCAGAAGAACCTCTAGCATTAATTGCATTAGTATTAGCATCAACTCTAGTGGTTAAACTATTAATAGCTGTTGTTAGCGTTCTAATAGCCCCAGTATTTTCGGTAATGGCCTGAGATGCTCTGTTTGTAGCTTCTGCTCTTTCTTTCTCTTTAGCCCCACTAATACTTTCCCCAGCATTTTGCCCAACACTTCTCGCCCCACCACCCTTTCCCATGCCCCCCAAAAATCCTGTTGCAAATTGAGTTATAGCACTAACTCCTTTAATAGCTCCCATAACAGCTAATATAGGTAATATGGGTTTGAATGCCCCAGCCAAACTAATTAGTCCACTAGCTAATCCAGTAACAACTTTAAATAATCCCTGAAAAACCGTGCTTTTGCCAACATCTCTAATTAGTGCTAAAAATTGTTCTCTAACTTTTGCTAATTGATTTGCTAAGCTTTGTTGAGCAATAACCTGGGCCTCTGTTAAGCTACCCTGACCTTTCTGAGCTACTTTTAAGGCTTCTTGGGCTGTAGCAAACTGCTGAATAAGCGGAATAACTTTACCAATCTGTCGAAAACCACCAAGCTCTTCTACGATTTGTGAAAATCTTAAATCTCTTGGGTCTAATTGACTCAACCCTTCGCTTAGTCTTTTAATAGCTTCATATGGACCAACGAATTTTCCTTCTAAATCTGTGAGTACAACACCGAATTCTTTAAGTTGTTGTATGGTGCTGGCTCGTTGAATTCTCGTAAAAATGGTTCTTAAACCAGTAGCAATCGTTTCGGCGCTTTCACGAGTAGTTTGTCGAACGCTTGTAAATACAGCTATAAACTCATTTAAAGCATCGGTCCCTTGACTGACTCCTTTACTAGCGGTAGCAAACACACCACCGGTACGCTGAATAGCAGAAATAATATCTTTAGATTCTACTGCAAATGCTGCTGCCACAGCATTAATACTACCAAGAGCACTTTCTAGTTCTCCTGCTTCTAGTCCGAACTGCCTTATTGCAGCAATGGCTCCTTCTGTGGTGTCCGTTAGATTATCGAATGACGGAGCTAGTTCTGTTTTAGCCAAAGCTTCTAGAGCTATGCGGGTTTCATCCGCACTTAAACCAGCCTGAGCCAAAGTACTGGCCACGTTAATCAAGCTTTCGCTACTTACACCAAGAGTAGTAGCTAATCGAGTAATTTCTTTCTCAAGTGACGCTATGCCAGTGGCACCTTTTCCTGTAACTTGCTGTAGTTTGATAAGTTCTTTATCAAAATTCACAAATGCTCTAAATCCACCAGTAATAGCATTTGTTAGTGCAAAAATCCCAGATGTTACAAATGAGAATGCCGCAAAGCGTTTAATAGCTAAGAATGATTGTTTTCCAAACTCTTCCATAGCTGTACCGGCCTGTTTAACAGCTTTAGCTGCCGATTCTGCGCTTTGACCTGTTATCTTGATTGATCCTGCCGCTCTACTAGTATCGGATTGAGTAGCAGACAAAGAAGATGAAAGATTTCTAAAAGAAGTATTTAATGAGTCAGCATTTTGTTTTGATTGTACTAATACATTATTCATTGCTCTTAGTTTTGATGTTATAGCATCAACAGACTTTGCTGATCGAGCATCTATATTGACTTTAACATCAGCAGATACTGTTCCCAGCTCTCTTCTAATCTGAGCAATAACAGGCTTAAGATTCGAGGGGCCCGCTAGATTAATCTGTGCTGTTAAATTGAAAGCTTTAGCCATTAATCATCCTTATAAAAGAAAATCCCCACAGTACTCTAAAGCAAAGTGGGGACTAGGGTTGGAATCAATAAAACAACTAAAAAACTTATTATGTTGTCTCAACTTTGGTCTCTGTTGGCTGAACAACCTCTGCTGGGACACTATCAATTTTTGGTGGGGTTGTTGGTTGTTGAACATTCTCGGGTTCCTTTTTATTTTCATCCAAAATTACTGGTTTGCCTTCGTCATCTAAAAATGGACTAAACTCAACAATATAATCTCCCTCATTATTAACCAAATTACCATCTTTATCTACAAACTCTCCTTTTTCATTAATAAATCTACCACTTTCATCTATTAATCTTCCTTGGTCGTCAACCAACTTACCTTCTTTGTTAATTAGTCTTAGTTTTTCATCCACGAACTTATATTGCTTCAAAAATTTATTTTCTGGCAATTTATCTTCGTAGTCATTATCAAGACCATATAACATACCAGCCAAATTTTGAGCAGCTAGTATAGCAACAGGGTCGGCTGACCTATTGTTATAGTCTTCATAGCTCTTAAAATAAGGCTGTTTACTATCACTATACACCGTACAAGCAGAAACTAAATAATTAAATCTAGCATTATCAGCTTGTCCTTCTGCTGTATGAGTATCTAGATTAGTTTTTACACTAATTAGATCTCTTAAATCTTCTCTGGTCTTTTTCATATCTAAAGCTACAGTTTTAGCATCAGATAAACTGATACCACCCTTAGCTAACTTGCGTTCACCGTCTAGAATTTTGGCCTGTAGTTCTGTGAACTTGGCCTGTTTTGCCCCGTCCCACAATCCTTGTTCAACCAAAAGATCATCAAGCTTTGCTCGTACCACAGCCTTAGCCTTTAGAGCCTCACTAAAGCTCTGATTATAAACTTTAGTAGCTTCTTTCTGATCATTTAAAGATGGCGAACGAACCATCAACTCTTTTTCACTTCCCTCTACAAAAGCCTTAAATTTTCTTGATTGCATTATTGATCCCTTTCTCTGTTGTTAAAACGATAGTTATATTTTATTGAACCATGACTCTTATTAATATCAGCTATAGCTTTTCTTAGTTGACTGTTTCCATTATTAAGAATCTGATGTCTTGTAGCTTCCCAACGATCTAAAAAATCCAATTCCTTGTCTGTTAGTTGATCTTCGTGTTTATCCTGTCCCCATAAATAACCAAAAGTTTTTTCAAATTCAAAAAGAGCACCTATCATAGTAGTTTGAAATCTTTTGGTAAGAATATCTATCTGAGTTTGATCCATAATTATTTCCTAATACTGTTCTTAAATTGTTGGTTACTTTGTATAGTAATATTTCTTTGTACATCAGGCAATTCAGCATCACTTATTTGGCCACTATTATTATTTATTGTTAATTGTCTTTCTTTAATAATTTGTCTTGAACTCATATCGTTAAGATCATATATTTGTTGGGCTTCTTCTTGAGAATTCACCGCTACGAAAATTTCCCCAGCTTTGCCAAGATTTTTACCCTCAAGCATCTTCTCTGTTCTGTTTTTATTACGACTCTTTTCATTCTCTCGTCTTTGATGTATCATCCACCCATCAAACATATCATCATCTTCAAAAACGCTATCTGGTGGACATTCAGGATGTTCATGGGCGCTATCATACATTTTGGTAAGTACAACCAAAGTTTTTTGTTCGTCTGTCCAGTTAACTGTGGCCTTATCAAATAAATTATTTTGATTAGCACTCCAATAATTTCGCCAAACATCACTACGAGCTATACTTTTAAAAACCGATATGTCAATAGTATTTTCTGCTATGGCAGTGGCGATATTATTTAGTAGTTGGGAGTCACAGTCATCCATGCTAAGAAAAACTCTGCTATTATTAGCATAAAATAAACTATGAACTATAATATAATTATTTTTTAAGAGTTGACTATATCCTTCAACAGTATACTGATCCAAAGAGTGTCTTAGAGAGTATAACCTATTATAGGTATTTTTAACATTAGCTAATGTTTTCCTTAAAGTTTTGGCTTTTGGGGGATTTAAAAAATTCTTATATAAATCTACTTTAAGATCCTCTATTTGCTTTTCTATGTTCTTAAGATTATCATCTCCGTTATAATTCCAAACACCCATACTAACCAAACTATCGACTATACTATCATCAATTATCCAATCATTAAATTTATTATTCTCGTATTCTTCCTGAGCATATAGCTCGGCTTCATACTTAATATTAATATTAGGATAGACTAATTTATATTTAATATGATTATGTATGAATATATAAAATCCCGAAAGTATTCGGGATAAATATATACCTATTGTTCTTTGATCCATAGTCCTCTAGCAAACCTTTTCCACTATCCGCCAGTATCGAACCAGCCTAGAAACTAGGCTGGGGTATATGTGCTATTAGCTAATTGACTATAGAAGTCACCACCAGAGTGAGCAACAACAAAGTCGTTAAATGTGCTATAGCTGTAGGTTACACTAACATTACCGCCACCAGTATCGCCACCAGTATAATTTACGCTGGTAAGCTTGTTCTTGGTGCCAAGATAGATTCTTGTACCTTCGCAAGTTTCCAAGAATACTGTCTGATCAAGAAGATTGCGACGAGCAACGCAACCAGTATCACTAGCTGTAGCAACAGTGTTGCCTGTTAAGCCAACATAGTAGCCACTTTCTGTAGCATTGATTCTGTCTCCATCAACAGCTACTACTTCAAATTCGCTAGTAACTTCTACTGGGAATGTTACATAGCGATGATATGGAGCAAATGTGCCAAGCTCTTGAATAGCTTCACGACCAAAATCGCAGCTTACTGTGATGTTTTGGAAGTGAACGGCAAAACCACTTCCTCCACCGATAGCAGTATTTACGCCACTAGCGTTAATGCCAGGAATCTGTGTTGGAAAACGACAAGCACCCATGTTTAGGAATTGACGACGACCAACACCAGTAGTTGATAATGGAGCATCTGTATTATTGAATGAGCCAGTTGATGTGCCGCCCCAAACTTTATTATTTCCAACAAGCGTAACATCTTCTGTAAAGTTACCGTCTACTGGGAAGGTATAACTAACACTACTAACATACATACCACTACAAGTAACATCAACATTAGATGTGCCGCTGGAGCTAACATTAGTATCTTTGAAAATTGAAAGTCTCATATCGCAGCGGGCATTCTGGCGACCAGCAATGGTTGGATCAACAGCGGTAAGTCCAGATGCGATACTACTTCCTTCTTCTGTGGCCAAAACGTATAATAGAGGATATCCATCGAGAACTTTATTGAGAGTTACTTCGACGTCGGGAACGTTTTCTACGTTCTGATAGATGGCTAATTGTCCCATCTCGAAGACTTGCTCTAGATTAAAGTTGGTTGTGATACCAACAGTCTGTAAGCCGTGTACAGCAGCCATAGTTCCAGCAGCTGGGCCTAGTTTAACTTGTTGAATTGCGTAGTAAATACGATTATTGGCCATAATTAATCTCCATTATAAACTATTTTGTCTGAGAGGTATTGGCATAGTAAATTGTCTAAGGTAAGATACACTAAAAATCTTAAATTTAGGTTGAAATAATTTCTAGGGTAGCCCTAACCATTCCTTGATGAAAATTAGGGTGTAATGAATCTATTTCGAATAAACTAACGTTTTTAATTAAACATTTTCTCCAAGGATAACTCTGTACAAGGTCTGGATACATTAGTGGAGAAGACTTAATATCACCATTATAATCTAGTGGAAATTGGTCATTTTGGGCCACTAAATTAGTATCATATAGTTGTAGAGTAGCATCTTGCTGTAATCTAAGAATGTCAAGTATTTTATTTCTATCATTTTTAGTTTCAGCATATACATAAAAAGCTATATCTTGCTCTATCCACAATAAACTATTTCCTATTTCATATGGTCGTGAGCGTGATCTTGGAACAGACTCTATAACAATAGCTGGTAATTGTATTCTATGATTGGCCCCTATTGCCCACTCACCGTCTTCTGTGCGTTTAATATCCTGATTAGCCGTATTAAGAGAACTATATTGCAAAAGATTAAACCATGGGCTTTCTGAGGATCGGTGAACTTGTACTAGTTTATAACTATGATCTAAATCCACTTTTGAGTTTAATGATATTGGGCTATTAAAAATAATTCTACCAAGAGGATAATTAACTATAAAATTACCTGATTTATTAACTGTTGTTGTATTATTGAGCAAAACAGAGCTGATGTCCAAGGGCGATGATCCGCCATAGGCCACGTTCTTTTCCCAAACCCAATCTTTCCGTATTCCTTGCCACACTCTGCCATCAGAGTACGAAGGATCATTAACAGCTATAAGAGAAGAAGGTTTATTAACTCCATATATAGTATTATTACCAATCTCAGCATCCATCCAAGCACCAATATTGAGAAAAGCCCAATCTAAATACATTTTAAAGTTTGCTTCCATAATATTAAGAAGCAAATCTTGTGATATATTATCAACACCCTTAAAACAGGTATTATAGTCGCAATTAGTCATGATGAAAATGCCTTATCTAAGAGAGATTGTATATTACCTTCTACACCATCTATGGCTCGCGTGATCCAATTGTCGCTAATGGTTCCAGAAAACTCAGAAGGAACTTTCCATGATTTATTAGAATTTCTCATAAGAGCGTTTCCTGTTCGAGAAAACTGATTAGGACCAATAACAACTTCTTGCTTACTAATAATTGTTTTATTACCCTCCAATAATAGCCACTCTAGCCATGGTAAATTATATCCTCGTATAGAGTCAATAACTAAGGCATCATCTGTATATAATACTTCGGCAAAATCAACCCTGACAGCATTAGCCTCGAAAGTGCTTTTTATCTTATTTCCTACAATAGTTGGTTTCATATAAGGATATCTTATATTATCTATCCAAGTATTAATAAGACCACTTAGCTTTGTATTAGAGTCTGGTATTCCAAACTCATATTTTAGTTTACCATTTAATAATGATGAATATTCGGGCGTATTCATTATTGCATTTTGTAATACGTCCGGTAATTCTCTTTTGATAGTAGATATAGCATTATTCATAAAACTAATAACTTCTGGTAGTAAAGCACTCATTACTGCTTTATTTATTTGCTGGTCATTTTCTAAGATTTGAAAATTAATTTTCATGGATTAAAATTTTAATATTATCTTACGGCGTTGGGGTTGGAGTTGGTGTTGGAGTTATCTGGGGCTTAAGAATGTTGGACACTCCTATCTTCTTCCACATCACAAACAAATACTTATTATCACCCAAGCCAGCAGGAGTAGGTTCTCCGTATAGCTGAAAAACAGGATTAGCATTATTATTATGATAAAAAATTATTAGATCTTTACATTGTTTTATCTGAGATAAATATTCTTTACCACAAATAGTTTGAACATAGCCCTCTGGATTATCAACTAATGGAGGAGGATTAATCCACTTTTTATAATCCCATATAACCCCTAAATATCCTGTATCAGATTTGACAATTCCATAAGATCCTGAGCCATTACAATACGGACAAATTTTACCCAAAGCAAAAGGTATAGGACCCCCGCTTTTATATTTTCCAGAACTTTTCTTTAAATTAACATCATAAATACAATTAGGACAAACTTCAAGATTAGTAACTCCATAATTAAATTGACACAATGTTGTTAAGCCTGTGCTAGACAACAGTAAATCAATATGCTTATTATATATAGCTTGTAGATTTTGGAAGTTTATAAAATCCATAAATTTTATGAGTAAAAGGAATTTCCATCAATATAAGAGTTGCTCCTAATATTTCCTCTAAGAACATAGCGTGGGTTAAAAGTATTGCCAACAAAAGGACTAAGTACAGCAGCAATAGCTGTGGCATTCTGAACATCCCAGTGAGACACCAATTCGTCATATGATGCACAGGATCCCTTCTCAAGGATTGTTATTAATCCCTGAAGGCTGTTGCTTATGCTCAAATTGGCGGAGCCTAACGAGGCTCGTATGCCCTCTAAAGCAGCTCTGGTGCGTAAACTACTTTGGTCAACAATACAAGCAGCTTTTAAGCCCACCAGACTAATAAAAATTTCATCACTAACAGAAGTAGGATCTGGAGAAATATTGGGGTTAGAAACATCTATTTCATAAGAACGTTCTAATACAACGTCAAATTGAACATATTTTGCTGCTACTGCTATAATTTGTAGCAGTCTGTCATCGCTGTATGTTGGAATATCGCCAAAATCATCAATAAGAGTACGTACAATAATAGGTATTTCTATTTGCCAGCTCATAATACGGCCCTTTTTAAGAAGATAGAAGTTCTGTAGTTAAATACACCTAAAAAGAACTCTTAGGATAGTATTAAGATAAAGTGGCTATGTCTCAAATGGAACCGTCCACTCTGGCCCACTTAATATTTGTAACATTTCATTCTCAAAAATCATAAAATTTCTTTGATCGTAAATAGTGTTCATAATTTCTCCTTATAGGTTATAGCGGCCCTTAGTGGCGTTGTAATTTTGTAAAATTTCACTATTTGATAGCCCCCGAGTGTATATTGAGGCACCAGCAACTCTACCGCTAAAGGAGTTGTCAGCGGTAGGATTTCCCTTCCACGAACCTATCCAAAATTTCTCTGTGTTCCAGCTTTTAATTTGTCTTGGTAGTTTGTATAATTTCTATAAATAGAATTATTATAAGCTAATGTAATTGGATTGGCCATAATATTACTCATATGGACTAATGTGGTATAATATCTTTAAATACACCTACTAAAACTAGCCGTGCATTCTAAAATTAGTATTATCAAAATACACATTAAAATTAGTTTTATCTATGATTCCATTATTAGTACCATTTAATTTATATGCTCCATCCTCAGTAGTAAGATTATTTTGAAATCCACTAGGTTTACCATTATGAAGCCAATTACAATATCTTGCTGCTCTAAACCAATTAATAAAAACTATTGGCTTATTATTCCAGTTTGTGTTTACAGAATACGAATATGTAGGAAGAGATGCCGCAACTCTAAAACCAACTCTATTATTTTCACCAACAGCTGTAGCAAATGAAAAAGTTATGGTTGATGCTGAAGAGTTGAACAATTCTCCACTAATTGGCGTGGTTCCAAAACCAGAAAAATTCCAATTACCTACACTATGAAAATAACCACGAGAAGTTGTGGTTAGACTTGCTGAATTATTTGTGAGGGTAGCGTTATTGCTAATGATTAAATTAGATCCACTTATAGAAGTTATTGTTGTGTCTGCTGGTATTCCACTACCAGTTATAGAACCACCAACCACAAAAGACGAAGCTAAAAGTTGTCCATCATTAACAGCTACAGAGTTACTTCCACTATTTATTGTTGCCAAAAAGACTAGATTACTATCTATTCTTGTATCTAGTCTCTCAGAGATATTCCCAGCCATATCATACGCACCATATGGCGAAGTAGCGTTGGTATACGCTCCTACCTCTGTTGCGGATCCAGCAACTGTATCAAAATTTGCTGAGTTATTTGTTCCTGGTGGAATAGAAGCTATTAATGTATCGCTACTTGTTGGATATAAATAATAGCCACCAGATCCACTATTTAAAGATTGACTATAAAATGCCGCTTTATACCATTCATCTATATTTGGAATCCAAAATTTTGCTCCGGACTTTCTTACTGGTAGAGGTAAAGTAAGATCATATGCTCCATCTTCTGTTGTTGAAGCGTTTTGATTTCCAGCAGGACATCCATTATGTAGCCAATTAGAGAATCTAAACATATCGTACATAGACACAAAACATACTGGTTTATTACTATTTCCAATGGTAGGACTATAACTATAGCTTCCAGATACTCCTGATCTTGTTATTTGCATAGAAGAATTATATACATTATTAGTATCAGTTTTAGCTATACTATTTAAAAATAAACAATATTGACTATTTGTAATTTCATATTTACCAATATGATAGTTATAGCTAACAGTACCATTATTACTATAAGAACTAATATTTGCTGGCGCCGATGGATTGGGCGGATTTCCCGAATTAAGAACTGGTAGAAAATCTATTGTTAAACATGAATGAGGTGAGGAGCTGTATCCCGTTATTGTTCTTGCTATTCCTGCTCTGGAACTATTCATGTTGGTAACATATAATCCATAAATATCGACCAGTCCTACAGCATTTAAAAATTCTGCATATTCACTATTAGTAACTTCATATTTTCCTATTTTATAATTGTATGATACTGATCCATAGCCTGTTGAGTCATTACTATTATTAGCATTTGCTACATCAACAAAATTCGATAATGCTAATAGATTATTTATAGTAGATATCCTGAATCCTATGGCGGAATTATCGAGGCTTGGGTTGCTGGAATTTCTTCCTGTGGTCGATAATCTAAATTCATCATTAGCTAATAAATTTAACCAATATCCTCCACGGATACCTCTATTAGTCGAGCTTATAATAGCATCATTCCATTCATAAGTATTTCCGCTTTGATCAAATGTGCCATAATAACTTGGTCCACCATTTGTTCCAACAGTAGTAACATTACCATCTTCACCATTCCAGTCTGATGTTCTATTAAAATTAGCAAAATTACCACTAGGTCCAGCGGATCCATCACCGACAGTATTAGCTGTTACTGGGGTTGGAACACTATTACTTTTTGTGGCATAACTCCAATATCCACCAGACCCGCCATTTAGTGTTGGATCATAAAATGCGGCTTTGTACCATTCGTCTTCTGTTGGTATCCAGTATTGTGCTGGTGATGTTTTGAGTATTTTATACATAGTTTTGAGTCCTTTATAGTGATTTTTTAATAATTAATAAGCTATTTAATTCCATATTATATTAATCCTCCATCAGTAATAGTCCAGTTATAAGTATTTATGAGTATATCTCGCTTGGTTGATGCTGTTCCAGCACTATATTTATTAGTTCCAAATCCAGCAGTTACGTTTCTTGAACGGCGATGCTTCATTGTACCGGTCGCATCATTAGTGGTAAATGTTTTAGCAATATCAAAAGTATTAAATGTTGGAACTGCTATAACATTATAGTCTCCGTTGTAATTCGTTGTTCCAGAAATGTTAACTCTGGATCCAATTACCATTCCATGTGCAGATGAAACGGTAACACGAGTATTAGAACCACTAGAAGCAAAAGATGTAATAGATAGAACCATTAAATCTGTATCTGGTAAATCTGCCCATGCAGTTAATGCGGCGTCATAGTTGGCTGTTCCCCAATTTGAAGAAGACATAAAAACTGTCATATTAACAACTTTTCGTATATCCCAACTTGATATATCTTGACTAAAAGAATTAGCGTTATTAAACATGGTAAGCATATTATTTACATTAGAAGTATTCCAATTTCCAATTGGTTGATTAAAACTAGTGGCATTTAGAAACATACTAGCCATAGATCTAACATTAGATGTATTCCAGTTACCTATTGGCTGATTAAAATTATTACAGTAACTAAACATCGATCCAAGATTCGTGGCCTTGACTAAATTCCAATTTCCAAGCGGTTGATTAAAATTTCTACAAAGAGTAAACATTTCGCCCATATTACCAGCATTAGACATATTCCAAGAATCAATAGGTTGGTTAAATAGTGTGCATCTAGCAAACGCACGACTTGTAATAGTAACATTAGTTGTGTTCCAATTTCCTATAGGCTGATTAAAAATAGAACATCCGTCGAATAAATTAGCTATATTAGTAATATTACTATTAAAATTAGTACAATCCATGAATGTTCCATTAAGATTAGTAATAGAAGATGGTAATGTTTTCGGAGCTTCTATAAAATTGGTGCAGTTTCTAAAAGCAAAAATGAGAGAAGTTAATCCTATATTACCAAAACTCAAGCACCTTACTAATTTTAATTTATTATTAGTATTTGCTGCATCCCCACCAAAGCTTAATGTTTTCATGTTTCCTGACACTTGTACAGTATATATGCCTGAACTAGCATAAGTATGCGTTTTCCATCCAGTAGTGGTATAAACGTCGCTAGTATTATCTCCCCAATCTATGGTTATATTTGGAGATGTTCCATTAACGGGGAAACTAACTGTGTTATTAGCTGGTTCTTTGCTAGTATCATAGACTAATACTAGTTTATTAGGATCATAATTTATTTTTGTAATACCTAATAGTAAGTTGTTATGTTGTGTGAAAGT
>OGVP01000115.1_pt1 | contig 11918 bp, 10 predicted proteins | sample 1575791 | NCBI WGS metagenome assembly OGVP01 (sample SAMN07581537, study PRJEB24739) | freshwater metagenome
ACCGATATGTGGTGTTTACCGCAATGCTCACGAATCCAACGCCCCGCAGAATCTTGACCCACGAGTCCGACCCCTTCCAAAGGGAAATCCGCTCCTAGCCGGGCAAGGTCCACCAGCACATTAAAGGGGGAACCCCCATTTCCTTGGGATTGCGAAATAATGTTCGCAAGGGCGTCTTGCTCCGGCCACACATCCACCTTTTTGACGTGGTCCACCACCCAGTTTCCCCCTGCAAGGATGCCCCGGCGCATAGGCAGGAACTCAAACCAAAACGGCACCACGCGTCTCTTGCGAAACCAAGGCAGCGGCAAAGACCTCCTGGCTCTGCACCGCTTCCGTGGGCGTCACGCAACCAAACCGCCCCTCCAGGACACCCGCGCGTTCCGAGGCAAAGGCCGCGAGCATTTGCTGCAGGATATCCGGAAACCCTGGCTCAAAAATGCCTCCGGTTACGGTCCGAAAGGGGGTGGAAAAACCCAAGTCGATCCTTCGCCAGGACTGCTCCTTACCTCGTTCAAAAAGCCAAAGGGCTTTTGCGTCCTTCGTGGAATATCGGGCACCCCCGTCCGTGCCAAGGACCTCAAAACTCCAGCTATTTGTCTCACCGGGAGCCAATCGCTTCATTTCCAGGCGCATGGGAATCTCGTCCCCTTTGACCACCACGTCGGTATGCAGGGTGGCATTGTCCCAGGTGTCGGCCGGAGCCATGCCCCCCTTCCCGTCAGGACGTTCATGGTAAATTTTTTGCAGCTGGGCATAAACCCTTTTTGGCTTCCATCCCAACCGCAGGGGAAGGTGCATGACGTGCATGCCCAAATCCCCCATCACCCCAAGGTTCCCGCAAGTCGCGTTTTGCCGCTTCCAGTTGATGGGCTTGGACGGATCCAGATCACTCGAATGTAAAAAAGCAGAACGTACCTCGATCGGACGGCCAAACTGCCCATCCCGGGCCAGGGCAAAGACCCGCTGCGCCCCCGGGAGAAATGGAAATTCGGAACTGCACCGAACGAATCGTTTGAGTTCCTCGGCCTGGCGAGCAATCGAGCGAGCGGCGGCTAGATCGATGCCGAAAGGTTTTTCAGCCAACAAATCTTTGCCTGACTTGAGGACTTCGGAGTACAGCTTTCCATGAAGATGGTGCGGCACGGCGACATAAACCGCATCCACATCGTCCCGTTTCAATAATTCGGCGGAATCAGCTGTGAGAAGCCGAGCCGTCGGAATCTTTCGAAACCATTCCCGGGCGGACGCCTGCAGGTCACACACCGCCGTGATTTCACAGCCCACCCCCACATCCTCGAGGGCGCACCAGCGGCTAACCGCCGAGGCGACTTCCCTTCCCATCAAGCCTCCCCCAATGATGCCCAGGCGGAGGGTTTTCAATTCCTTTTCAAATGGAGGGCGGCCTGTTGGGCGGTGGCCCCCTCATGCACGATCGACATCAGGGCGGCGACCATGGCGGCGGGCTGGGGATGTTGGACAACGTTCCGCCCATACACGATGCCCGCAGCCCCCTGTTGCATCAGGCACTCGGTGCGACGCAGGATTTCATCATCGGGGGCCCGACCCCCGCCCCGAACCAGCACGGGAACACCTCCGGCGGCTCGGATCACGCGGTGGTAAGCCAGAATATCGTCGGTCGGGTCGGCCTTAATCACATCAGCACCAAGTTCCACCGCCTGACGCACCAGATGCTGAATTTTGACCTCATCCCCATCCACCAAATACCCCCCCGCCTCGGAGTTGGGGCGAAAGACCAAGGGCTCGACCATCATGGGCATACCGTATTTTTCACTCTCCAACTTGAGGATAGAAATATTTTTAAGACACTGATTGGTGACCTCGGGTGCCCCGGGGATTTGAAAGAGATTCACACACATGCAGGCGGCATCCAGGCGGACGGCCTGAAGGGCGGGTTCGGCAATCATCGCACTCAGCGCTTCCTTTGGCAGATCCCTCCCGTAGACATTGGCGACATCGGTGCGAAGAACGAGGGAGGGCTTCTGCCGTCCAGGCATTTTCTGCAGATGCCGCGCTTGGCCGACGGTCAATTGCACGGCATCCGGGCCCGCCCGCACGACGGTTTCCACCGCACGCTCCATATCCTCAATCCCTTCCAGGAAACCAGGCTGATTGAAAAAACCATGATCCATGGCCACATCAAAACATCGTCCCGACTTGGCATGAAAAAGACGATGGAGACGATAGGCCTTCATTTTAATGCATCTCAACTTTCACATGGCCCAGACCGCCTCGGAGGTAATGAAAGTGTACATTCGGATGATCCGCAAGCAGGGACATGGGAACGGCGGAATCTGGTAGACGCTCGGAGATCATGAGAGCCGTCAGACGAAGGCCAAAAGGATTATCGTGGTGACCGGGGTGCCAGATGCTCACCCGCTCGGCTTTCCAGGTTTCTTCAGGACCAACGGTTGCAGCATGGGTAGGCACCAAAGCCACATTGCCGCCACCGCTCGTCCGGGCATTTTGGATAATCGTGACAGGATGAAGCTTCACTTTACGGGTAGCCAAACGGCGATATTCGGCGGGGGAGGGAGGGACGTCTGTATATTTCCCTTTTCGCTCGACTGGATCATTAAACGCCCAGTGCTTAATCTCCCCTTGTCCACCTTGCATGACCGCACAACGTATGTGGTCGTAGCTCTTACGGTAAGCCTCCAAATCGCCTATTGGAAAGTGAAGATGCTCCTGTGGCATGCGCAACTTTTTGTCGATGCGATCCATACACATAGCTTGATCACAGCGCGCAAAGGAAAGCGGATGATCCATTGAGACAGTCTCTCCGTCGATCACCCATTCATCCATTCCCCAGAAATGGGCGCCTAGCTTTTTTAGATTCAGTCCCATGCTATTGACCAAACGGGCCACCAGCGGAAGTTGTTCGGTCGGACCGATGGGGCCACATATTCCTACCGGCTCATCTGGGCTGCTTTGTCTCCACGCTTCAATGTATTCCAACGCCTCGGCAAGATAGAAGTCCTCCACCGTATCGTAGAAATGAATTTGGAATCCCTGCCTAGAGAGGCCGCGCACTTTTTTCTCATCTAAAGCGGCGGCTTCCGCCAGAAGGTCGGGGTCAAGAGTCGTGTAATCCCACCAGTCGGGGGCAAGTTTACTCAAGGGGCGGGACATAATGGAGATTTCCTTTTGTGTTTTAATTGAGACGGAGAAGATCTTTCACTGGGTCAAATTCCTTGGGACCAAAACCATAATGCAGATGCCGGCGCCAACCCTCAGCAAAACGATATTTCCCACTTAGTTGGCCCACCCTCATGCTGATCCGCTCCATTTCCTCCAAGTACTCATCCATCCCCTGCGTTTCATCCAGCCATTCTTTCTGGGAGGCATGGCAAGCCAGCATTCTCCTTTTCAAGGGAAGGACGGACGTAATCTCGGTGTAAAAATGCGGCTCTACCGGCTGCAGAATACCGTCCGCCAACCCATGGGGGAGAGCATGGTATAGGGCGACGGGTTTTTCAAAGGGCTTGGCCGGAGGATCGGTCACCGCATTCCCCATCCCTCTCATGAAAGTGCCCGTGACGACCAAACGGGCGGTGTTTTGGTGGTCCTCCATGTAATCCTGGGGAAAATGGGTCAGGACGATGTCGGGCTGGATTTGACGGATCACGGCGGCCACTCGCGCCAGGGAAGGCGCGTCGTAAAAAATGCCCAGGTCCGGAAAAAGAGGAGGATGCGCCTGGCCTCCAGCCAGCTGGGCCGAGGCCTGCGCCTCCCGCCAGCGCACTTCCGCAGTGCTTTTGCGGTCCAGAGAATTCGATCCGCAGCAGCCATCCGCCAAGTTCCACAGATGCAGGGCACAGCCAGCCTGGCCCAGCAGCAGAAGCGTGCCCGCCATCATAAACTCAATGTCATCCGGGTGGGCGGCAGCAGCGAGAACAATCATGGTTTCAGAGGGCCAAGGATGGCGTCCATCGCCCTCGCCGTGTTATGAATCAGGACTTCGGGACAGTGTTTGTAAAAGGGCACCGGCGGAATCATCTCGGCAGCGACCCATCCGCCGTAACCCACATTGCGCAGAGCTCCCACCACTGCCGGCCAGTTGATATCCCCCGAAAGAAGGTCACAGAACCCATCGACTGTCCCTACGTTGCGCCGGTAATCCTTCAGATGAACACGCTTGATTCGCCGCCCGAGAATTTCGATCCAGTGCTCCGGGTAGCCAAACGCCAGCGTGTTGGCCACGTCAAAATAAACTCCAACATTTTTGCTGCCGAACTGGTCCACAAACCCACGCATCTCGGTAGGGCTCAGCAGGAATTTATTCCAGACGTTTTCCACCGCCATCGTGATCCCGGCCTTTTCAGCGGCCGGCAACCCCTCTCGAACAAACTCGGTCGCACGTTCATACGCAAGGTCGTAGCGCACGATTTCCGCCCCTGGAATAAAGTCCACTCCCACAGCTCCCGGGACCACCAGAATCGTGTCAATCCCGAGAATCTCCGCACATTCGATCTGCCGGTGCAGGATCTTTTTGGCTTTTTCCCTCGTCGCAGGATCCGCACTGGCGGCATTGGCCCCCCAATACAAAAAGGTCATGAGACCGCTGAGTTCGAGGCCGTGTTTTTTAACCAGAGACCGGAAAGCCTGAAGCTCAGCCTTGGTGCTGGTCATTTTAACTGGCCCATCCTCACTCAGATCAATTTCAAATCCCTGGAAACCCGCCTCTTTTGCCAAAGCGAATTTCTCCTCCAAACTCCACCTTCCATAAAAACAACAAGTGCTGACTGATTTTTTCATTCTAAGAATGCCCCACTCGGAATTCGAACCCGCCGGCCGGTCCGGGCTGATTTAATTTCAGCCAGCACCGTGGCCAGTGATTTTGCGGCTTGGGGTCCGGTCGCCACTTCGGGCCTTCGGCCGGTTCGCAAACTCTGCACAAAGGAGGCCAGCTCGTTGAAGTAACCGCCCAAGGAGGAAAGATTTCCTCCCGCCCCCGAGGCACGACCTCCGCGGGGGGTCGCAAAAGTCCATGCCTTACGCCCGGCTTTGCCCAGGACAACACTCAGGGACGGATTGGCCCGACTGTCGTATTCCATCGCTCCCCGCGCGAAGACCGCCTGGAACGCCATTTGAAAACCCCACCCGGTAGGATAATTCCACCCTCCCTCCGCAGTGACCGCGACCGAGGGATACTCATACTGGGTAAAAATATGGCTCCAGCCCGTACGATCTCGCGTGCCGATCGATTGAACAGAACGCGGCTGGCCCAACAGATGATGCACAAAATCCGTGTCGTGAATGTGCAAATCGAGTGCCGCCCCACCCGAGCGGCGGGATCCGTTTAACCAGTCTTGCTGGCTGTAGTGGGGCCGGCCTGCCCGACGCTGCAGCGAGAGACTCAACAACCTTCCCCCGCGACCGGAGGCGATGAACTTTTCCAAGGCCTGGTATTCCGGCCAAAAACGAATGCAGTGACCGACTTGAAAGTGAACACCGGCCCGCTTGACCTGCTGGATCATCTTTTCCGCCTGCGCCAGGTTGAGAGCAATCGGTTTTTCACAAAAGATATGTTTTCCATGGCCTGCCGCCCACGCCACGGCTGGGGCATGCAGGTCGGTGGGGAGACAGATATCCACCGCATGGCACGGAACACTCTTCACCGATTCCAAATCGCGAAATACCGGCGCACCCATCTGCATGGATCGAAGATGCTTTTTGGTTTCTTGAATCCTGGGATCGACCACGCCTGCCAGAGACACTCCCTTCAGTTGCCGATAAACCGCCGCGTGCATCTTTCCCATGAAACCAAATCCCACCAAGAGAATCCGCACCTCCCCCGAATTTCCCGCCCGGGTGCGGACCAGTCGCGGTTTCATGAAACCCCCAAAGGCCGGAGATGCCGTTCCCAGAGGTTGGTGGTCACATTCTTTTCAACCAACTCCCGAGCCTGATCCAGAGCCTGAAAAAAAGGTTCACGCATTTCTGCAGCAATCTTAAATGCCAAATGAAGAAGCTGCCGGAAGTTCGGACAAAACGCGGACTGGGATGGATCATGCCGAAGCGCAGACACAAACTGCAAACTAGACCAGCCCTTTACCGTGGCGGGGGAGGGCAATTTTTCGGCTTGGATAGAAACCACGCTGGCATAGGGCTGCATCAATTCGTCCCTCCTATGGTGCGCCTGACGGTAAATCTCCTTCACCAAGCTTAGCCCCTCCCCCCCATGCTCTGCCAGACCCACCAATTCCTCCAGCCAGGTGGTGCCAGCCGTTTTCAGATGAAAACCAGCATGCTGCTTTTGCACCGCTTCGCGAATGATCGGGTAAAGGGAAAACTTGTCGCTTCCTGAATGAATGCTGATTTTCAGATTCTGCGGGAGTTGGAATTCACGAACGGCAATCCGGATGGCCTCTAAATCCTGCGAGAATTCCTTCGAAAACGCCTGCTTATTTCCCCGATAATCCACCCCTTTGTGAAAATGGCCGGTAAATTTGGGAGCAATCGTCTGAACCTTGACCCCTTCAAAGGACAGAGCTCCCAAAAGAAGAAAAAGAACCCAGGGGCTTTGTGGTTCGGAGGCTTCATCCGTGGATACTTCCGTGACAAAGGTATCTCCGGGCCGCTCCTGCAGGATCCGACGATAAATTTTCCCAGCCTCCATCACCGCAGCCCCATATTCCTGCAAAAAGGATTCCAGAGTCGCTACACCAGGTGCGACATCATGCCCAAAATCAGGCCAGGGGCGGCGGGCCCATGGGCTCAAGGCCTCCAGCAACCTCGTTTTTTCCGCATGGGGAGCTGGCCTGCCAATCTGCCCCGCCACATCCAAAGTGAAAAAATCACAGCTTTTGAGAAACCGATCCACGTTGGCAACTCCAATGTGATCCGCATCCACCATATAGCCACCTCGCCAACCGGCCTGAGCGACCGCTTGCTCAGCCGATCGACGGGTATCGGATGGCTGCGTACCGGTGAGGCCATGTTCACGATTCGATTTGTTCCAAACAGGAAAAACTTCCATTCCGGCCGCCGAAGCTTTTTCCACAGCCCGCAACTGGGCAAGCCCTTCTTTTCCGAACCGATCGCCAAGCCCGATTGAAAATCTGGGGATTTGCATATTGTTCATTATATCCAAGAGCCCGTACGGCTCCGCACCACGAAACTGAAGCGAAAGCCATCTCCAGAAGCACAAATAATGGACAAAAGGCCATGGGCGAAAGAATGCCACTTGGCGCTACCCCCATCCTCAGTTTGACTCTAAAAAATGCAATCCCTTCCCAGCGGGGTCACGAGGCGAGGGCATCGTTTGGATATCACCGCCGATCCCACGGCCCCCCTCAATCGAATCCAATCCTTGCTTGCCCAATCCCCTGCCGACGGAGCCCACCTTCGGTTGCTTCCCGGAGTGCACCGCTCCGGCACTCTTCGTTTACGCTCAAACCTTCACTTGGAAATCATGCCCGGCGCGGTCCTCCAATGCTCTCCGGATAGCCGGGACCTTGACGTGTGGACGAGCCCCGAACCCAGCCGAATGGATCCTGTTCCTTGGAAAACATTTTTAGTGGGTTGCGACCTGGAAAATCTCCGATTGACGGGGGGTGGCACCATCCACGGCTCCGGGGAGGCGCCGGCATTTCAGGATGACATCGAAAACAGCCCCGCTCGTCCTTACGGCATTTGGCTGATTCGGTGCCGAAACATACACATAAGCGACCTTCTCCTGCGTAACTCCGGCTTTTGGATGCTGAGGATCTTTGCCTGCCAGCAGGTTCGCCTGCATGCTCTCCAGATTTGGAATCACGCTAATCGCAATAATGACGGCCTCGATATCGACTCCTCCCAGGATGTTCGGATCACCGACTGCCAGATTGATTCGAGCGACGATGCCCTCTGTCTAAAGTCGGAAGGCTCCTCCCCTTGCCGAAATATTCTCATCCAAAACTGCATCCTCAGCTCTCATGCCTCCGCTTTCAAAACGGGGAGTGGCTCCGTGGGCGGCTTCTCCCATATCATCGCCTCTAATCTGATCATCCGTCCCTCCGTTTCGAAAACCATGAAACACCCCTCCTGTCGGTGGAAAGGAATCACGGGGCTCAACCTCGCAACTACCGATGGGGGCCCGATGCGATCCGTTATACTCCAAAACATCACCATCGAGGGAGTGGACAACCCCATGCTCATTCGATTGGGCAACCGTCTGTCTGGGAGTGGCACACGGCAAGGATATGCAAGCGACTCCGATCACCTTCAGGGAGTGCAAGGAACCCAGGTGGGCGTGCCCCTGAAACCCGATCTTCGCCTGGAGGATGTCACGATCCAAAACCTGGTGGCAACGGATGTCGGCCCTTATCCGGCCGTTGTGGTGGGAATTCCCGACCATCCCGTTCGCCGGATTACCCTCCGGGATATCACTGTGGTGTCTTCCCGACCGGGTGCGAAGGCGGATCTCGAAACTCCTCCCTCCTGGAGGGCCGACATGTATCCCAGTCGATTAATGTTCCAAACCTGCCTGCCCGCCTACGGCCTGGCGACCGCCTTCACCGAGGATCTTGTGGTGGACAATTTCCGGGCCGTCCCAGCCGAAGGGGAGGTTCGACCGGCCCGCTGGGACCTCGCCACCGAAAGTGGATATCCCCAATAATGGAAAGCCCCCGCGGGAACCGCCACTGCTTTCTAGGACGAATCATTTTCTGAACTGGCTGCTTTCGGGGGCAGAGTTGACCGGCTAAAACTCCCGCCTTAAACCTGTGATCATCATTGATTTGTAGGGGGTCAGAGGTGGTGTAAATTATTCATGAGTAGAGCGTTGGAGGGAGGTTTTTAAAAAAGAGGGTCGGAGGTGGATGCCAATAGGCGCTGTTGCATTAGTTGCTGAAACCAACGAGAGGACCACCGGATCAGATAGTTGGCAAAAAAGGAGGTGAAGGGGCGGATGCGCTTGTCCGCGAAGTAGGGGTTGGCCACGAGGCCGTAGAGGGGAAGGCCCTGAATCGGGAGAAGGGCGAGTTCCGAATCCACGGCGGCGGCGTTGGCCCGCAACTGGGGCATGAGGCCTTCCGGAGCCAGAATGGTGGGATCCTCGGAAATTTTCAGGGGCATCCCGCGCATCAGAACCATGATCCAGATGGGATTTTCCTTGGCCTGTTGGACAGGCACGGTGCCCTCGAGTCCGAGGATGGGGTTGTTGAGAAAGTTTTCCTGGCGCTTCATCCATCCACGGGATTGGAACAGTTCCTCGAGGGGCTTGCGGATGGTGGATTCAAACTCCGCCCGGCTGATCTCCTCCTGGAGACTGCATTCCAAGCCAACGACCCGGTCGGCGGGAATCGCGCGGGCCTTGGCGTAGGTTTCGGCGAGGGATTGGGACTCAGGATCCGCCTTGTTAAAGACAATCAACGTGTGGGCGGCCAGATCCGGGAGGTTGGCGGGGGTGGCCGGGACGGACTGCGCTCCGCAGGACGGAAGCGCGACCCAGAGTGCTAAGCCCAAGAAAAGGAATGACCGCAGCATCCGATGAGCTTAAGGAAAAGCGGCGGGGGAGAGAAGAATTAGAGCTCGAGCTGGAGACCGTCGTAGGCCAAGCGCACCCCGGGGGGCAAGGAGGCCTCGCGTTCGGCATGCAAAGTGAGGTGAGTCAGGTGGGTGAGCCAGGTCTGTTTTGCCCCGACATCCTGGGCCACGGCGATGGCCTCGGCGATGGTGAGGTGGGTGGGATGGGGTTCGTCGCGCAGGCCGTCGATGATGAGGACGGGAATATTGCGGAGCTGGGCCCGGACGGGGGCCGGGACGGCGGAGCAGTCGGGCAGATAGGCAGCCCGTGGCTGGCCGTCGCGGTCGAGCCGGAATCCGGTGGTGATGATGGCGCCGTGGGGGACGGGCAGGGGGACGAAGGTGACCGGGCCAAGGGTGAAAGGACCTTCGATGCGGTGGGGTTCGGGACAGACGTAGGCGGAGTTGCGATGGTTGACGTCAAAGGCGTAATCAAAAGCCTTGTGGAGGCGGGAGAGGGTGTAGGGATCGGCGTAGATGGGGATGCGGTTACCGTTTTTCACGGAGTAGGTGCGGAGGTCATCGAAGCCGGCAATGTGGTCGGCATGGCTGTGGGTGAAGATGGCGGCATCGAGGCGGGGGATCGCGGCCCGGAGGGCCTGGGAACGGAAATCGGGGGAGGTGTCGATGACGACACTGAGGTTTTCATCTTCGAGCCAAGCCGAGGAGCGGAAGCGCCGGTCCCGGGGGTCGGGAGAGGTGCAGACGCGGCAGTGGCAGGCGAGCATGGGGACGCCCTGGGAAGTGCCGGTGCCGAGGAGGGTGAGGCGCATGGAGGGTTTTAGGGTGGGGGAGGAGGGAAAAAGCGGAAAGCGGGAAGTGGCACTCCTACACGGCACATCCGGAGGAGCTCAGGAGAGTTCGTGAACGTGAACGTGAACGTGAAGGTGAAAGCGGAAAGCGGAAAGCGGAAAAATTCCCTATCTACTATCTCCCATCTCCCATCTACCTTGGCGCCATGCTAAGGCGGTTGCGGATCAAAAACCTGGCGGTGGTGGAGGAGGTGGAGTGGGAGCTCGGGAAGGGTTTTAACGTACTCACCGGGGAGACGGGGGCCGGGAAATCGATTCTGATCGATGCCTTTCTTTTATTGTTGGGGGAAAGAGCCGACAAAAGTCTGGTCCGGACAGGGGCGGAGAGTTGCCTCGTGGAGGGGGAGCTGGACGGGGCCAAGGAATTTCAAGGGTGGCTGGACGAAAAGGGGGTGGAGCCGGATCCAGACGGGACCTTGGTGATCAAACGGCAAATCAGCTCGGCGGGAACAGGGCGGCAGTTTCTGAACGGGTCGGCGGTCACACTGGGGGTGTTGAAGGAGTTAGGGGACCAGCTGGTGGATCTGCATGGGCCGCATGATCACCAGGCGCTGCTGTCGCCGGCGGCCCAAAGGGCGGCGTTGGACGCCTTTGCGGGGCTCGAGAAGGGCGCCGAGGCGGTGCGGTTGGCGTGGGGCCGGAAAAGAGAGGTCGAGGATCAATTGGCGGCTTTTCGGCAAAGAATGGCCGGAGCGGACGGGGCCACCCGGGAGCTGATCGATCACCAGGTGAAGGAGCTGGAGCAGGCGCAGCTGCGTCCAGGTGAGGACGAGGAACTGGAACGGGATCACGCAGCCGCCGGGCACGGCAAACGGATCGTGGAGTTGGCGGCCGAGGTCAACCAACTCCTGGAGTCGGGAGAGGACAACGCCCTTGGATTTCTCGGCAAGGCGCAGCGGGCGTTGACGGAATGGGAGCGACTCGACGGGGCGGCGGGTGAGATGCGCGCCAAGAACGAGGAAGTGGTGGAATCTTTGCGGGAGTTGGCCCGGGAAGCCGAGCGGCGGGCGGAACAGGTGGGCTTGGACGCGGAGCGACTGGCGGAGATGGAGCGGCGGCTGGATCTGGTGCTGGGGCTGAAGAAAAAGTACGGGGGCAGTGTGGAGGCGGCTTTAAGCCGGCTGGAGGATCTCAAAAAACGGCAAGCCGAGCTGGCGGATGCCTCAGGAATAGAGCAAAAATTGGAGGAGGACATCAGGGTGGCCGCCCATCAGCACCGACAGGCTTGTGCGAAGCTGAGCGAAGGGAGAAAGAAGGCGGCTCCGCGATTCACGAAGGAGGTGACCGAGCAGTTGCGGGGTTTGGGGTTCGCCCAGAGCCGGCTGGAGGCGGCCTGCGCGGCCCAAGAACTCGGTCCCGAAGGGGCCGAGACGGTGGAGCTGTTGTTTGCTCCGAATCCGGGGGAAGCTGCGCGCCCCTTGGGGGCGATCGCCTCGAGCGGGGAGATGGCACGGGTGATGTTGGCCCTGAAAACCGTGTTGGCGGAACAGGATGAGGTGCCGGTGCTGATTTTTGACGAAGTGGATGCGAATGTGGGAGGGGAGACGGCGGCCGCGGTTGCCGAGCGGTTGCGGG
>OGVP01000116.1_pt1 | contig 11914 bp, 11 predicted proteins | sample 1575791 | NCBI WGS metagenome assembly OGVP01 (sample SAMN07581537, study PRJEB24739) | freshwater metagenome
CAAAGAATGTTATCAATGTATTGCGTGACAGAACTCAGGATATTTATCTGACGCTCAAGGAAGATATGAGCAAAAAACTTGAGGCTTGTACTAATCTTGTTGACGCATATCAGACATATTATAATCTCTCTAAATTTACAATAGGCGATACATCTGCATTTCTTGAAGACATTTCTAAAGTCATTAGGAAACTATTTGCATTTCCACGCAATAAACGTCTACGATTTAAGAATGAGCCTGAAGCTGGTTTTCCCGATCGATCAAGTAATGCACCATACTCTGTTGGAACATATGGCACAAGATATACGCCAATATTTTCTTGTTGAGAATTAGAAGAAAATGTTCCTCGTAATCTGTAATCAACTGAACTGATTGGAAATTTTAGATCGCTTGATATGAGCATTACACGATCAATATCAACATTAGCAGCGGGTGATGTCTCAAGATTAAATGTTGCAGTTCCAGAGTTTGAGAATACAGCTTTATTAATTACAAACATTAAATCTTGATTTTGATATGGCGTCCATGTTGAAGAATTTTGTGAACGAAATAATGATCCAGCATATGGTTGTTCTGAAATTCGACGAGTGGGTGATGCTCCAAGCACTTCCTCACCAATCTCAGAAATAAACAATTCATATTCTGGAGAATCTGAACCAATGACAAGAGCATATTCTCTTGCAGGCTCAACATAAACAGGATCGTCAAAAGTAAATTTCGTGATCGTTGATGAATTAGAGGTGCTTGGAACTGTTGAAATTTTGACATCTTTTGCTTGAATTGTTTTTGATGCCAAGTAGTTTTTTGTTGGATATCCATTTAAAACTTCAGCAATTTTTATAGTGACTGGTAATTGCATATTTCCAGCAGCAATACTTGGCCTTTGTTTAAAGAACAGATCAACTGAGGAAATAAAAATACCATAATCTTGATTATTATCTAATGGTTTTGGAGTATAAAATGTTTGAGATAAACCATCACCAAAACGAACTTATTTTTTCTGCAGCGACTTTATTCATTCCACAGTTTCCACTCACTGCGGAATATCTCGGCTCCCATTTCCAATCTGAAGAAGGTGACAAAGCTTCTAGACCATAATCAGCATCCATCCAAAGAATGGTGTCTTTCAAATCAAAAGTCCGGTCATTATCATTGATAGTAAGTGTAAAAACAGACGGACTTCCTAAGCTAGCGTTGGTAGGAGATCCCAAAGTAACAATGACCGTCTCGTTCCCTTCTACAACCAAATCATTGACCAAATTAAAGCTTAGGTTTCCTATCAAAGTCCCGGAGTTCAAATTTAGAGTGCCACTTGGTAAATCATGATCGCTCGGATTAGAGGCTGTTCCTGAAACAGTAACAGGAATGCTAATGCTGGATTCGTGAGTGTTTGTTGCAATAATATTTATCACAAAGAGCCCAGCTTCCTCACTTACCGAGCTCGATTCGCCATTGAAGTAAACAGTAGGAAGTGGATCGTCGTTAGTAAGAGTCCCAGTGAAACTTGTCGGACTCCCAAGGGAGGCTCCAGTAGGAGAGCCCAACTGAATAGTCACCGTTTCATTGGATTCATACATCGTATCTCCCATCACATTAAAAGAAATGGAACCAGTAGTATTACCCGGAGCAATGATGAGAGGAGAGCTTGTTTGTGGGGAATAATCACTTCCACTAAAAGCAGTTCCCGACCAGGAAAACGGAATACTGGTGCTCATCCCACTTGCTGAGCTTAAATTAACAGTTACAGAAACGCTTGTCTGACCACTATTGCCTTCAGCAACGGAACTTGAACTAAAAGTAAAGCTTACATCTGGCATGGGATCATTCTCCACAAGTGTAACGGTTTGACTTACCACTCCAGAGGCAGTGGCATGAGTAGGAGTTCCTATTGTTAAAATGACTGTTTCATTTCCTTCGTACAAGCTGTCATTCACCAAGGAGAAGCTTGTGGTTCCTGAAGAAGCACCTGCTGTAATATTGATGTTGCCATTAACTAAATTATGATCTGCGGGGTGGGAAGCAGTCCCAGTTACTGTAAAGGGAACTGTAACCAATTGCCCACTCACTGCACTGAGATTTACTTGAACAATGACCGTTCCGACCGCTTCAGACACATTTTGAGTAGCTGTCGAAAATTGGACAGTGGGAGTCGGATCATCATCCGTTATTGTGATAGTTTGAGTGGTAATGGCTCCGGGATTACCATTTATCAAGGAGCCCATGGTAACAAGGACCGTCTCATTACTTTCATCTAGGGCATCATTCGTCACGTTAAAGGAAGTGGCGCCTGTGAGGCTTCCTGCCAAAACAGTGATACTTCCATTTACTAAATTATGATCTGCAGATTGAGAAGCTGTACCTCCAACTGTGAAAGGAACGGTTACATCGAGCAAATAAGTTTTGGTCATTGTTACGCTCACATTCACAATTCCTGCAGACTCCGATACACTTTGGGTACTGGCACTAAAGGAGACTGTTGGCTGATTGTCGTCATCAACTAAAGTAAGAGTAAATGAACTATTGTTTCCTAAAAGTGCTCCATCTGGATTGGTCATCGTAACAATGAGCGTTTTATCTCCATCGATGCTCAAATTGTCCAAAAGTGTGACTGGAAAGTTTGCTGAAGTCTGCCCTGCCGAAATAGTAAGTGTAGAGCTAGCTAGAAAATGCGTTCCCACTTGAGCGGTCCCTGAAAAGGTGAGATCTACTTGGGCATCCACTTGGGAAGCATATTCCAAATGAACTCCCAATTGAATGGCTCCAGCTGATTCGGTCACTGACTGAGTACTCAAATCAAAGTCTATTAAAGGGGCAATATCGACTTCTTGAACCGTAAGTGTATGGGAAGGGATAGACCCTAATTGAGCACCCTCGGGAGTCCCTAGGGTGAGAATGATGGTGCGATCGCCATCAAATTCAGTGTGGTGAAGAACGGGAACTTTGATTTTAACGTTTTTGGACTTGCTAGGAAAAACAATCACTCCGCTAGCTAATTGATGGTTAGTACCAAAAATAGCTGTGCCAGTGACCGTGTAAGGCACTCGAACTTCCTGATTGCCCACTGTGTTTGGAGCGTTCACATCGGCAGGTCCAGATTGATTGGAACGATTAAGAGAAACGGAAATCAAAGCTGAGCCGTCTGTTTCAAGAACTGAACTCGTATCAGACTCAAAAGAAATGCGAAGGGAATTATCGCAAGCACTTAAAAAAAGCAGTGGGAAAAAGATAAGAAAAAACGTTTTCATAACATCCGTGTTAAAAACTCGATAGTCCTACAGATAGCTTTCGACAAAAAAGAAGAAAGTCTTGAAAATCCGACCAAAACCTGTGGACGAAATCCTGGGGCCATGCGACAATTTTGAAAATGAATTCTAAAACTGCTAAAGACTTTCAAAGTGGAATTTACCCCCCCATTGAGCCTTACAATACTTTGAGATTAAAAGTTTCCTCGGTGCATGAAGTTTATGTTGAGGAATGCGGGAATCCAAAAGGAAAGCCAGTCATTTTTTGTCATGGAGGACCTGGAGGTGCAATAGAAGCTAAGCACCGCCAGCTTTTTAATCCGGAAGCTTACCGAATCATTCTCTTTGATCAAAGAGGCTGTGGAAAAAGCACTCCTTACGCTTGCTTGGATGAAAATACGACTTGGGATCTGGTCGGCGATATGGAAAAAATCCGAAAAGAACTCAAAATAGATCGCTGGCAGGTTTTTGGAGGCTCTTGGGGAAGTACTCTTTCTCTAGCCTACGCTGAGACCCATCCCGAGCGAGTTACAGAGCTCGTTCTCCGTGGAATTTTTCTTTTAAGAAAATCAGAAATTGACTGGTTTTATCAAGAAGGAGCGAGTTGGATTTATCCCGATGCTTGGAAGAGCTATTTGGAATTCATACCTGAAACCGAAAGGAAAGATCTTGTTTCTGCTTATCATTCTCGAATCATGAGTTCAGATGAGAAAACAGCAACCCAAGCCTGCAAGGAATGGAGTCTTTGGGAAGGGAGAACCAGTAAGTTGTTCCCAGATACAGATTTTATCCAAGGGTATGGAACAGATGAATTTGCGATAGCCTTTGCTCGAATTGAGTCCCATTTTTTTGTGAATCATGGATTTTTTGAGGAAGATGGCTGGCTTTTAAAAAATGCTCACAGAATCAAAGATATTCCGGGAATCATTATTCAAGGCCGTTATGATGTCGTTTGTCCCATGAAAAGTGCTTTCGACTTGCATTTAGCTTGGCCTCAATCAAAGCTGATTGTCATCCCAGATTCAGGTCACTCGGCTTTTGAAAGAGGTATCGCCAAAGCTTTAGTTGAGGCCACGGATCTTTTTTCTAAGCAGTAGTTTCTTATACGGTGCGCTTTAGTTCTTCTTAGGTTTTTCCGATCGGTGTTAAAACTCCAAGGAAGGAAACCTATGAAAATTCTCTGTCTCGTCTTAGCCTCTGTTTTATTTAGTGCTTCGATTCATGCTCAGGATCGTGGCTTTTCCAATGATCCCAAAGCTCGAAATGCTGCCCTTTTAGTTAGCTCGGCTCATGGGCTTCCAGGCCTTGATTACGATATCGATAATGTAGAAAAAATGGCCACCCACTCTGCAAGTGGTTTCACAGTTGAAAAATTAGAACACGGAAAAGGCACTGTTTCTCAAATTGCAAAAGAACTCGTTCGCATGACGGATTCCTCGGATGCGAGTGCGACTTTCTTTTTCTATTTCACAGGACACGGTGGCAAAGGGACCGTCTATGCAGAAGATCGCTCGATGAGAATCTCCGAAATTAGAGCTGCTCTTGAAGAAGGAAGAGCCCAGTGGGGGCCAATGGCTCGGTTAACTTTTGTGGTGGACTCCTGCCATTCGGGTTCCTTAGTGGATCCTCTCAGAAGCCTGAAGCCAGATACTTTTTTTAACTCTCCACAGGTTCTGGGACAAGAAATGGTGGATGAAATCGTGGAGACTTTAGCCCCCAAAAGAGGCGAAGCGGCTCTCTATGATTCCCTTTTTGCTTTTGTATCGGCACAAGCCAACGAAACTTGTTTAGCTGGCAGTAAAGGTTCAGCCTTTACCGTGGCTCTTGCAAACGCCTGGAGTAGAGCTGTCGAGCAAAAATATACGGTGGAGCAGTTTATTGCAGATACTCAAAAAGGCACTAAAGGAAGCCATCCTGTGGCTCGTTTAGTTCCTGCCGAACTTGCTCAAGAAGTCTTAGTCCCCTGAGCCTTTGCAAAGAGGAAATGATTAGAGCGCCGTGTGGAAGCATGGCGCTCTTTAGACAATATGGTTCAGATGAAGCCACTCTAACTCGCTTCGCAACTCTTCAGGAGTGACACAAGCAGCTCCGATTTGCCCCACCACCACTCCAGCAGCAGCATTAGCTACTTTCATACAATCTTCGAGGGGCTCTCCCAAAACTTTCATAAGAGACATGACTGCAATCACCGTATCTCCCGCTCCGGTCACATCAAATACTTGTCTCGCAAAAGTGGGAATCCGAATGAGTTGGGATTGATTTTGAGAAACTGCTACCATTCCCCACGCTCCACAAGTAATGATCGACTCCTCACACCCCGTTTCTTTGAGGATTTTTAGGGCCATAGACTCCAGATGTTTCTCAGGAAAATCCGAAGTTTTCGATTGAGGTCTCTTGAGTCCCGTCAAAACCTCCGCTTCCATGAGGTTTGGAGTCAGGAGGTTCACTCCTTTGTAAATATCCAAAGAAGCAAGTCGGCTGGGATCTACAAATACGGGCTTCTTTTTATTTTTGGCTTCTCTCAAAAAGCCCATAGTATCTGCATTCCACAACCCTTTACCATAATCCTGAACGATCACTCCATCCACTCTTGGAAGTTCATCACAAATTCGTTCCACAAAGCTTTTAGTTAAATGAGGAGCCAATGGATGAGAGCGCTCAAAGTCAACACGCACTACATGTTGTTTTTGGCAAATGACTCGAATTTTTCGAAGTGTCGGACGACTGCTATCCTTCAAACAAAACCAATCTTGAATTCCTGCTTGCTTCACCATCGACTCAAGTTTCAAGCTGTCCTCATCTTCTCCAGATAGGGTGATAAGGGTGGTTCGAGCCCCAAGACTTGCAAGATTTTGGGCTACGTTTGCCGATAAACCCAATTTATTTTCTACTCTTTCCACTTCAACGACTGGGACGGGCGCTTCGGGACTGATCCGGTGAGTGTCTCCCCACACGTACTCATCAATACCCACTTCTCCCACCACTAAAAGATGAGCTGACGAAAACTGGCTTAAGAAAGAGTGATCCATCGCTTCAAGTTAAACCATTGATGGCTTCTAAAATCAATGAACCCCACTGGAGTTGATCCATACAGTTATAATTCCTGCATTTTTTCCCCCAACACTGGCGATTGGCAGGACAAACAACTTGCGGAAAAAGGATTTTCATTCGAACTGCCCCCCCCCAAGGAGCCCATCGAATCGGGTGGTGGCTTTTAATGGGAGAATACAATCCAACCGTCGGCACTCCCACTGCGGCTGCCAAATGCAACGGCCCAGTGCTAGGCGCTATGACTGTCCGGCTTTTTCGAAAAACTTCTTTTAAAGAAGAGAGATCGAGACCTTCAAGCTTTTTGAGATCTTTTCTTTTTTCAGATAATTCAGACCACAACACTTGATCCTGACTTCCTGGGCCTACGGAAATTAAGACCGTACTCTTGGCACTCAGTTTTTCTATCACTTCTAAATAATGACTGGCTTCCAAGTTTAAAGCACTCCCAGCCATTCCCGGATGGAGGACAAAAAAGGATTCCCCTTTTTTAACACCAAGACTTTCTAGTTTTTCCTCAGCCACGTTTAAGGCGTCAGGTTCCGCAGGCAAAAGAACAGGAGATGAATCTGCTTTCGCGGATACTTTAAAGACTTGAGTCAAAAGCTCAGCGAGCTCTAACGTATAGAGAGCTTCGCTTTTTTCGGCTAAGGATCTTTTCTGTCGAAGACCCTTATTAAGTAAGAAAAAGGACCAAATCTGGCTATAAGTCCCCACTCGAAGCTTTGCTCCACTTCTCAAAACCCTAAATGCCTCCTTGAAATTGCAGTAAAGAGCCAGACAAGCTGACCACTCCTGCCGATCCCAGGGCTCCTCAACCCTAAACATTTTGATATCTAAAGACCCTAAATAGGTTTGAAAGAGTTTGTGAAAAGGCGCTTTAATGACTACCGATATTTCAGCCTGGGGTAAAGTTTGTCTTAAGTGTCTTAGAGCTGGCAAAGTCAGAATCAAATCACCTAGATTATCTGTTCTGAGCACTAAAATTTTCAGGGACGATGACATCAGGAAAAAAGAGAGCCTTTTGGGTGCTTGTTTTGAAACCGCTTAACCATTTCGTAGGGATTTGAATCTTCGTCCAAATGTCCTTGAAGCCACATTTTTGCCTCTTGAATCACCCAGAGCTCTAAAAGTTCCAAAGCTGTTTCTTGAATATGGGCAGCTCTTTTTTGGTGAATCGCTTGGGCTTTATTGATACAGAACTGCTCTGTTTCCTCAAAGAGTTCTTCGACAGTCGTCATGTCATTAAAGGTTGTCTTCAACACAGGAGTCTCGTCTTTACCAGCCAAATGAAGGATGTCTTTGAGATCCTTTTGAATTCGGTCAGCCCCTTCTCTATCGCTCTTGTTGATTACAAAAATATCTGCAATCTCCAAAATTCCAGCTTTAAGTGCTTGAACAGAATCTCCCCACTCAGGGACCAATGCCACTAAAGTCACATCTGCTAGTTTTCTCACATCCACTTCGCTCTGCCCCACTCCAACTGTCTCAACTAAAATCGTATCAAAGCCAAAACGATCGAGCAGCGTGACTCCTTGACGAGTCGCTAGAGAAAGTCCCCCAAGTTTTCCTCGAGTGCTTAAGCTTCTGATAAACACGTTGGGATCGTTAAAATGGTCTACAAGCCTGATTCGATCCCCGAGCAAAGCCCCTCCAGAAAAAGGGCTTACGGGATCCACTGCAAGAACCGCTACTTTTTTCCCTTGGGCTCGCACGAGCTTCACAAAAGTGTTGATCAGGGTACTTTTGCCAGCGCCTGGAGGGCCTGTGATTCCGATGACTCTTGCATGCCCAGACAATTTAAAAATTTCGCTCAAAGGTTCTAAAGCTCTACTATCCCCATCCTCACAAAGTGAGATCAATCGAGCCAAAGATCTCAAATCCGCTTTTTTGAAGTCTTCCAGTAAGGTCATGCGCTAATCCTTTGCATGGCTAAAATTTGCTATCACAAAAGAGAGAGCCTCTTTTTTATTCGTAATGGAGCCTTCCAAAATTTGGTCCTCCACTTTCTTGATAATTTCTGAAAAGAGTGGACCTGGAGAAAAACCTAGTTGAATCAGATCTTCACCCGTTATCAGCTTTAACGGAGGCGGTGGCTCTTTTAAAAATCCCTCATATTTTTCTTTAGCAAAATAATAGGCCTCTAATTTTCCGTGACTTGCAAGGCAATCTAATCGGTGCAGTTCCAAATGCAGGTCAAAACGGGGCAATGACATAAATCTTTTTAAAGTAGAAACTCGCATACTAAAGACGTCTTTGAATCTCAAGTGCTCAAGCACAAGGCTAGCGATGAGTTCGGTTTGGGCGTTGGAGAAAGCAAGCCTCTTACAGATAGTTTTAGTCATTTCAGCGCCCAAAACATCGTGTCCATGAAAGCGAATTCTATCTGGAGCTCTTTGGAATGTATCGGGTTTAGCCACGTCATGGAGGAGGGCTCCCATTGCAAGCTCCATTTCAGCATTCTTCATGCCTTTTAGGAGAAGAAGCGTGTGCACAAATACATCTCCCTCCGGATGGTACTCCATCGGTTGTTCAACCCCTTTCATTTTTGAAAGCTCTGGTAAAAATTCCTGAGAAAGCCCAGTCTCATCTAGTAGGCGAATTCCCAGCTCTGGATCTGCGGACGTCAGTGTCTTTATGAGCTCATCTCGAATTCTTTCAGCGCTGATGAGTTTTATCTTAGAAGCATGTTTTTTGATGGCCTCAAAAGTTTTCTTTTCTATTTCAAAGCCAAGCTGAACCGAAAAGCGAATGGCTCGCATCATTCGGAGATGGTCCTCTAAAAATCGACTTTCAGGGTCTCCAATCGTTCTAATGATTTTTTTACTGAGGTCCGCTTGTCCTTCAACAAGGTCAATCACGGATTTTGACCGGATATCGTAATAAAGACCGTTCACAGTAAAATCGCGGCGCTTAGCATCTTGCTCCAGAGACGAAAAAGTAACTGTTCCAGGATGTCTTCCATCTACATAATTTCCCTCTCGCCTAAAAGTAGCCACTTCAAAAGCTTGGTCTTCCAAAATGACCAGAATGACCCCAAAAGCGACTCCCACGGGAACAGTTCGTTCAAAAAGCTTGATAATATCTTTTGGGTGAGCACTGGTAGCAATATCAAAGTCCTTAGCGGGAAATCCTCTTTGTCTGTCCCGAACACAGCCTCCTGCAAGGTAAGCATCAAAACCGGCTTGGTGTAAGGTAGAGAGAATTTGGTGAGCCAGAACTTCTTTGTTCATGAAAAGACTTTAGCCCGATTAGAGGAGGAATCTCAAGGTAACAATCGGCCAGCTGAGGAAAAAGGAATTCACAGGTGGACTAAAATTCAATCGAATAATAGTGCCAATCACTGTCCTTTTATCCAAAACATAATCAAATCCCATTCCAGCCCCAATATGGACCCCCACACTTGAGGAAAATAAGGAAGATGAGAGTGACAAACCCAAGGCCCCTTCCACACAAGGCCGCACTCGAGGGTTTCCTCCAAAAAAATGGCGCACAGTCCCTGAAGCAGTAAAGAGAACTCCCCCTCCTCCAAGCCCCATTTGGGCAAGGCCGCCTAGCTGGATGTCTCTGCTATGCACATATTCTAATTGAGGAGAAATCAAAAAAAGAGTGGGGCTGGTGACGATTCCTAGCCCAGCAGAGCCAATAAAGTCGCCTTTAGAGCCAATGGCATGGCTTCGCACACTGCAAAAAAGAAGCCCTAAAAGTAAAAGCCCAAGCCGAATCATTAAATTTAGTCTCCCGAAGGTTTTAGCTTAGGTCAATCCCTTTCTCCCCGATTAATGATAAAATAGAGAGTTTGGAGGGTTTCAAAATGACTGCCATTCAAAATCTTAAAAAAGCGTTTTTTCCCCGGGGGGTAGTTGGTGGAGACTTTTCATTCCTGAATTGCGAGTGATGGAACACAACCGTTGGTTAGTGGCAACTTGCTAAGAACTTTTAAAATGGTCCCACCCACGGGCCTCCAAAATTTCTTGCTTCCCCTCACTCGTATCAATCAAAACTTGCGATTGTCCGGCCAAAACCTCACCGATGAGGGTCATGGAAATACCCTGTTCAGCTCCTGCCTCAATGACTTCTTTAGAGCTTTGCGCAGAGCATGTTCCTAAAAGTTCATATTCTTCTCCCCCAGACAAAAGCCAAGGCCTAAAAGGCATTGAAAGTTCCCTTGCAGCACTTTTTACTTCAGTCGAAAGAGGAAGCAACTTTTCTTGAATCAAAAACTGAGCTTTTGAGGCTTTTGATAAGTGCCAAAGCTCGCTTGACAAACCATCACTTAAATCAATCAAAGAATGCACGCCCGGAATGCCAGCAAGCGCTTCCCCCAAAGGGACCCTGGGGCTTGGCTTCAGATAACGATTACAAAGATTCGGAAACTTTTTTCGCGCTTGAGACCCATAAGCCTTGAAGAGGCTTAGGCCCGCAGCAGCTTCTCCCAGAAAGCCAGAAACAAAAACTTTATCTCCTTCCTTAGCCCCTGAGCGGGTGATCACTTTGTCCTTCCCCTCACCCAGAACTACCACGGAAATAGAAAGGCCCCCAAGGCTTCTAGATATATTTCCTCCAATCACATCGACTGAATTTTCTTGAGCTAAACTCGAAATCCCTCGATAAATTTCTTCCAAAATCTTTGAATCGAAAGAAGCAGGAACCGCTAGAGCAATGAGCGCAGCTCGAGGCTTTCCTCCCATTGCAGCGATATCACTCACATTCACAGCAAGCGCTTTGTAACCCACTTCAAAAGGTTCGCAGAATGAGAAATCAAAGTGAATTTTCTCTACGAGTTCATCAATGGTTAGGAGCGGCCTTCCCAAAAAGGGCTTTAAAACAGCTGCATCATCCCCGATTCCCAGCTCTGTTCTTTGAGATAAGGGTGGGAGGAGTCGAGCAAGAGACTCTATAAGCTCAAATTCGCCGTTCATGAGCCTTGGATAGCTAAGTAGCCATTAATGACATATTGGATAGCAATAGCACACAAAAGAAGCCCCATCACTCGAGTCATCACATTCAATCCCGTAACCCCAATGATTTTCATCAACCGGCTGGACGATCTTAAAACAAAATAAGTGATGAGAAGAGTCAGTAGAATGCAACTGACAATCCTGGGATAATCCGAAAAAGTCTGGGCGCGGCTACTCAAAACAATTACTGTCGCAATAGAAGCGGGGCCGGAGAGCATCGGAATCGCTAACGGCACAATGGAAATATCTTCTTTTCTCACAGCCTCAGTCTCTTCTTTTTGAGAGAGTTTTTCCACCACAGGGAGAATTTTCATCATTTCAAAACCAATAATAAGAAGAATGAGGCCGCCGGAAATTTGAAGAGCAGGTATTGAAATTCCAAAAAACTTTAAAACCTGTTGTCCAATAAAAGTGGAAAGAGTGAGCACAACAAAAGCTGTTAAGCAGGCTTTCCCGATCATTTTTCTTCGAAGCGCTTCACTATCTCCCGAGGTGAGGGACAAAAAAATTGGCACATATCCAAAGGGGTCAATGATCGCAAAGATCACACCGAAAGTGGAAAGCCACGATTCCATGAAAATATCATACCTTAATTTCAGTCGAGCAGTTCAGATTTAAACCAAATTTTAGGGGAATAGTGGATTTTTATCGTGACTGGGAAAC
>OGVP01000120.1_pt1 | contig 11718 bp, 11 predicted proteins | sample 1575791 | NCBI WGS metagenome assembly OGVP01 (sample SAMN07581537, study PRJEB24739) | freshwater metagenome
AAATACTTTAATGCTACCACTGGTAAATGGTATAATGCAGAACTGATGAAACAAGACACGGAACCAGAGTTGATGCCATTGAAACAACATAATGATAGTAAATTAACAAATGTGTTTGGTGTAAATTCTAAAAATAGTGGATTTGCGTGTCCAATTTGCACTAGTGAACTGATTTATACTAATCCAGATATGATGTTAACCAGTCATCCTCCTAAACGAGAAGTTCGTTGTAGCAATTGTAAGCACATTGAGTATGTTTATTAAGTTATATGAAAGAGGGAGATAAGTTTATTCATACTGATAGATTTGGCAATAAACACGAATTGACATATAGTGGAACCCGGCGTGAAATTAAGGGGTGTGAATTTGAGGTTTTTTATGAAACTGGCAAGGAAGGATGTTGTTTATTTACAGATAGTGAAGTAGCTAAGATGGAGAAGAAAGATTGATATGACTCAAAAAGAATATATAAAAAAGTTAGAAAAGGCTCTATATGATTCACTTGCGTTGAATATTAATTGGGTATCTACTGCCTTATACTCTGATTTAGAGTTTCATAGTGAATATGAGGAAGTTATTAAACAGGCTAAAGAAACATTAAAACTTTCCAAAAATCCAAAGATGCACAATATATGAAATTTAAGGTAAGTTATTACGATTACGACACTGATAAACAGATAACGAAGGATTGTGATAGAATGGAATTTAAAGATGGTAATTTTTCATTTTACCCCGTAGATAATCCTGTTAAGATATATAAAGCTGTAGTTATTGACCATCCTATAGTTACTATTCATCAAAACAAAGATAAACTATCAATTAATGTAGAAGGATATCAATATATGAAAGAAGGTGGTTGTTGGCGAACTACTACAACTATTGACAATGTAAGAGGGGATTGATATGAACGCGCAAGAAATAGCTAGTAAGCTCGAAAAAGAACTACCTCATCTAGCCCAGCCATCTCAAATTGATAAGGCTCTAGTAGAGATCTACAATGATGCTAAACATTTAGCTGCTTGTTTAGATCCATTTGTTGAACATGATGAAACAGTCAAGATAATGAATAAGTATTTTATTCCTTGGCCCGATCCATTAGATCGTAGCGATAAAGATTCAAAAGAAAAATGATTGAAGCCGAGTTATCCAAAAAGATTAACGGGGTAACACGGGCAGAAGGCCTGGTCGCACGCTTAATAACAATGGGCATCCAGGGCAATATGAGGGCTATCGAGCTAATCCTCGCCTATTTATACGGGAAGCCACAAAATCAAGTAATAGAAGCAGACAACAAACCATTTGTGTTAGAGCTAACAGAGCCAGAAAAAGGAGAGGTAGAAATTATGAAAAATAGTTATCAACAAGTTGTAAACCAAGAGACCAATGAAGCTAACGGCAAAGCAGACGTTAGCCTATAAATTGGCAATGAGTGGGCAGAAGCAGTTTATTTTATTTGGAGGGGCGATTAGAGGTGGCAAAACTTATTGGCTTCTGCTTACATTCATATCGCTATGCTCTAAATACCCAAAGTCCCGTTGGTGCATAGTCCGTGCCTCAAGGCCAACCTTAGAGCGAACCACAATGGTTACGTTCAATACGTTATTAGCAGAGGGTCTTAGGCACTATATATCTTCTTATGATAGGGCTTCCCTTGTAATAACCTTCACCAATGGCTCTGAGCTTATCTTTATGGGGGAGAACTACGACACCGATAAAGACTTGGACAGGTTTAAGGGTTTGGAGATAAACGGGGGCGGAATTGATGAGATTAACGAGTGCCAGGAGGCTACCCTTTACAAGATGCTTGAACGCTCGGGCTCTTGGAATAACGCTGAAGGCAGGCCTCCTATTGTAGTGCTTGGAACGTGCAACCCTGCGAATAATTGGGTAAAGGAGAAGGTTTACGACCAATGGATGAAGGGCACTCTCCCTGAAACATGGGCGTACATTCCATCAAAGATTACTGACAACCCCTACATCCCTGAAGACTACCTAAGCTCATTGAAGGCTAATATGCCCGAGTATGAATACCTGCGTTTTGTTGAGGGCGACTGGGAGGTTCAGGAAAAGCCTGAAAACCCGTTTTTTACGGCATTTGAGTCAAAAGACCACGAAAGCACAAGTACATTTTTTAATCCGAGCTTACCTATTTTATTTGCTTTTGACTTCAACTTACAGCCGTTTGCTGGTATCGTTGCCCATAAGTGGAAGGATGATAATGGTGAGCATTTCCATATAGTCGATGAGTTCTCCGTTCCTGATGGCTCTATACCAAAGATGATAGACACTATTAAGGAGAGATATGAGCCATACCTTCCAATGTGTCAGATAACGGGCGATGCTATGGGCAAGAGGGGCGATTTATCTCAAAGGGATAACGCCAACTACTATGAGCAGCTGGCTCGTGGACTCAAACTTTCTGGTAAGCAAATCCGTGTTCAGGACAACCCCAAGCACGAGAACTCCCGTGCCGAGTGCAACTACATATTGAGGCACTATCCCGATTTCAAGGTGAATCCTAAAAGTTGCCCAAACACTTCGAGGGATTTGAGGATGCTCAAATGCGATGCTATGGGCACGATAGTAAAGAGGAACAGAAACATAATAACTCAGTTGGCTGACCACGGAGATTGCTTTGCCGAAGGAACGATGATAGCGACCCCATTTGGCAGTACGCCTATCGAAAAAATTCAAATAGGGTATTTAGTGAACACCCCGAATGGGCAAAAAAGGGTTTTAGACGCATGGAATAGTGTTGCCGATATTTACGAAGTTACTTTTTCTGATGGCTCTGTAATTTTCTGCACAAAAGACCATAAATTTTACACCGACAAGCGTGGATACTATCCGATATGTAGCATATTTGAGGAAAATTTACTCGTATGGAAAGCTCATCAAAAACAGGCTGGTCTAAGCGTAATATCAATAAAGTTTTCTCGTAGGGGCGTTGTTTATGATATAACCGTAAACGAAGAAAACTGCTTTTATGCTAATGGAATTTTAGTTCATAACTGCGTCCGCTATGCCTTTCACACATTCCTGGGGGAGTGGTATATTTACCACTTGAAAAAAAGCGGATATAAACACATTCCCTATGAGTTGTATTGAGTGTACCGACTGTCCTTCCATAGGCTCTTACGACATTTGTTGTGCCGAGATAACAGTTGCCGAAGGGCTAACCCCTACCACGGACTACCTTGTCCGTATCCTTGACCTCACGCTTAATCGCTATACCCAACAAACGGTTACTGCCGATGGGTCTGGAGAGCTTACAATCGCCATTGACCAATATACCTTCTCTCCTAACCGAACTTACGAAGTTACAGTTCATGCAGACGAGAATTGCAATATTGACGATAACCTGGAGTTTGGGCAGCCTGGCACCGGCGATGATGTTGACTGCGTATCCTTTACACTATTCTATGCTGATTGAACGAGCCATAGTAGTTAGCCTACTAATTGTAGCTACCCACATCTCAATGGAAGATGGGATGGTACTAAACAAATTCAGGACACTTTTAGCAAGGATAATTCCCGAATGTAGCGTTTGGAGCAAGCCCATATACAACTGTGTCGGGTGTATGGCATCTATTTGGGGTGTTTTTTACTACTCTATGACCGCATTAACACCGTTTTTCTCTTTTAACCTTATGGAAATGACAGTTGTGTGTATAATGTGCATACCTTTGAACTTCATTTTCATAAAGTTATCATGATAGCAGAGTTGCTCTATAAGTGGTTTCCAAAAAAGTTCAATCAACTTGTTTGGGACTCTACATACAAGCCCAAGAAAAATTATGGGTTGAAATACGCCTTTACCTGTGAGGGGTATAGGTATTACATTTATGAAAGTCTTTTTGAGATGCCTATTGAAAGACTTGGCAGGGCACAGGATTTTGTTTTGCAGTTGCAAAGGATGGTGAGCGACTCGGAGTTGTCTTCTTTTTTAGACGAAATGGAGGGTGCGCTATTTGAGTCCACGAGTGGCGAAAAGCTAAAGGGCTTATCTAAAATAGGATTTTTGATAGGGGAGATGAAAGAGCGCAAGAAGATGTTGCTTCACCCTGAAATTATGATGGAGCTATCGGGCTGTATGTTGGTTCGGGAAGACCAAGACCCTGGGGTTTGGGACGCTGAATTTGAGCAAAAGAAGATTGAAACATTTAGAAAGAACTATAAGGGCAAGGGGTTGTATGATTTTTTCGTTTTAGGCGGGTTGAATCAGTTCTTTCCCAATTTCAGTTCTTTCGAAAAAGACTGGGAGGTATATTGGGAGATGGCACAAGCCCGCCTAAAAGCCCTAAACAAAACAACGGAATCCTTTCGCTTGGCAGGCAACTCTACGACCAGGACAAAGAGTTAAGGGAGCTAATCATATTTTGTGCTGAAGGGGACATAATGCTATACAATGCCTACATGAAATCCTCTGTTGAAAAAGCCCTAACTTTGCTTGAGTTCAACCAAGAAAGGCGAAGGCGAGAGCTTGAGTCAATAGAAAAGCATGGCACGGATACAAATAGAATATACGGCAAACGTAGAGGCTCTAAAAAGCAAGCTTAACGAGCTTATTGATATAAACGAAAAGCTTAATCGCTCCGTTTTTTCGACCAAGACCTCCTTGGAAAATATGTCTAAGGCGGTTTCTTCATCTACAACGAAGAAGGCACTTGATGATATTAAAAAGGCATCTGATGAAGCTTCTAAATCTTCCGAGGCTGCAAGCACAAGAAACATTTCCAATAAACAAAAGGAGATTGATGCCAAGAGAAAGGCAGAACTTGATTATGTAAAATGGTGGGAGACTCAACTCAATAAAATAGAAAAAGCGGAGGAAAGGAAAGCTGCACAGGTTGCCCGCATAGCCCAAAGAGAGGCCAAGCAGAGAGAGGCTGCTATGAGGGCTACTGCCCGTGAGGCAGAGAGAGTCGAAAGACAAAGGGTTGCCGCTACGGAAAGAGCCGAAAGACAAAGACTGGCTGCAATGAGGGCGGCTACAAGGCGTGCTGAGGTCGAGGAAAGACAAAGAGTTGCCGCTGCCGAAAGAGCCGAAAGAGATAAAGTTAGAGCCACCGAAAGAGCTGAGGCTGCAAGAAGCAGACAGACAGCAAATACAACTAAATCGCTGATGGCACCGCTTATGGCTTTAAGGGGCTATGCAGCCGCTGCATTTACCATCAGCTCTATCGTAAACTTGGGCGAGGAAATTATTAAACTTCTCGCAAAATTAGAGTTGCTTCAGTCGAGATTAGACTTTATATATGGCGGTACTTCCGCTGGAAGTGCTGCATTTTTAAGGGTATCGGCGGCTATTAAAAATCTTGGACTTGAATATGAGGAAACATTAGGGCAAGCAACGGCATTTAGTATTGCTGCACAACAGGCTGGATATACCACCATTGAAACCGAAAAGATGTTCATAAGCTTTGCATCTTCCTTAAGGGCTGCGGGCTCAAGTTCGCTACAAGTCCAAAGGTCGTTTTACGCCCTTCAGCAAATGATGTCTAAGGGTGTTGTATCTGCCGAGGAACTGAATAGGCAAATGGGTGAGTCTCTACCCGGTGCCGCTATGCTTATGTTCAAGGCTTTCAAAAACCTACACCCCGAGCTTGTTCAATCCTTTGAGGATTTTCGTAAGTTGCAAAAGGAGGGTAAGATATTGTCCGCAGAAGTTTTGCCTGAGTTCATTAGGGTTGTTGAGGAGGAGTTTGGTCCCGCACTTGAGGGAAAGAAAAACTCCTTGTCTGCCCGCTTAAATAGACTTAGCCAAGCATACACTGAGTTTAAGGCATCTCTTTTAGACACTGAACCGATTAAAGCAGCTACGTCTGCTCTCGAAAGTCTATTTACTAAGTTGACGGCAATAATGAGTTCAGAACAGCTTAGTCCTTTTGAAAAGTTTTCGGCACCTATGGGTGGGCCTGCTGGACAGCACTTTACCCTAATGGCAGAATTAGAGCAAGCTATGAAATTGAAAGAGGCTGAATATCTCCAACAAAAGGTTTCAGAAAAAACTTTAGCCCTTTCTAAACTAAGTAAAAAAGAGCAAGAAGAGAGATACAACCTTCTTGAAGCAGAAATAAATGCCTACAAAACTTATATTCAGCTTATATCAAAAACCCCAGGGGGAAAAGATTTTGTTGACCGCCTCGCAATAAAAACACCAAACGTTGCTGCCAATCTGAAAAGACCGTCAACTTTAGCCGGGTTTGACTTGTCTAAAAGGGGATATAGGGGAATAGATAAATTTGAGCTTGCCGTTGCCCAGCAAGTGTTAAGAGACCTTGGCGTGATGATTTCCGCACCAGGAAAAGACACAGGCCTTGATAAAGGCGGCACAAAGGGAAAGGGCGAAGACCCAAGGGTTAAGGCTATTGAAGACCAAATAGCGGGTATAAGAGCCCTTATGATTGAAGAGCAAAATAGAATGAACAACTACAATCAAGGCGTTTCATTCCAAATAAGCACGAGTGAACTTCTATTAAAACTTACAAGTTCATTAGCCGAAAAAACAAAAGAACTCGACTTGTTAGAAGCGGAAGGCAAGGGGGCGGAGGCACTTGCTCGTGCGGAAGCTGAAAAAACTGTTTTAGAAGAGCAGATAAAATTAACTAATCAGTTAATAGCTCTTGAAATTCATAAGCTCGAAGTAGAAAAAAGCATTATCGAGGAAAGGCTTGCGGGCGTAACGAGTGGCTCAATAGAAGAGTACAGAATCCGTGAGGAGTTGATGAACAAGACCGCTGAAATAGAAAAGAAAAAAGTAGAGAATAATACGGAGGCGGTTAAGAAAATAACGGCTCAGACCAATGCCGAAATCAAAAAAATGTACGATGACCTTGAAAAAAGAATCAAGCAATTTTTGAGTGAGACAGAGGAAATGATAGCCCAGCCGTTCCGAACTGAAAGGGAGCAGGAGATTTCGGATATAAACAAGAAATTCGACCAACAAATTCAATCAGTTACGGAACAGTATCAGCTTGGCACATTATTTTCTGGTCAGAAAAAAGAAGGGCGAACTCCAGAAGAGGGCCTTGCGTTTGTCCTTAAATACATAGACTTAATAGACAGGCTAAATAAGGCACGACAAAAAGCTCTTTCAGAAGTTGATGGTGGCGAAAGCCTCTTTGGACTTTCGGACAAAGAACTTGAAAATCTGCAAAAGGCACTCAACGTAGCCCTCGACCTATTCCAGGACTACTACGCCGCCCGCACTGAAATAGCTAAAAACGCCATAGAGGCTGAGCAGTCCTTGCTGGAAAAGAAGTTTGAGGCAGGTCTTATCCGTGAGAACGAATACAACGAGGAGACGAAAAAGAACAAAGAGGAGATGGCTAAGCTCGACAGGGATGTGGCAAGGTTTGGGGTTCTAATCAATACCGCCCAAGCAATTGTTAGGCTATACAGGGACTTCGATGCGATTACCGCAACAATATTGGCCGCTGGCGTTCTTGCCGTTGGTGCAACTCAACTTTCAGCAATTAACTCCGCCCCAATGCCTGAGTTCCACGAGGGGGGCTTGGATATTAAGAAGAACGACAGAAAGAAACCTGACAAAGGTTTGAAGCATGGAGAGTTTTATGCCAAGCTTTTAGAGGGCGAATCGGTGATGACTCGTGAAGAAACAGCTAAATATAAGGATGTATTAAAGGCTATCCGTGATGACTCTCTGCCATTGCAAATTATGAAGGGCTACAACGCCCCCGCCTACCATCGTTCTATGGATGAGCCCTACCGAATGGCCAAGGAGCAAACTTCACTTGAATTAGCTTTTCAGAACGCTGAATTGGTTGATGCCATACGCAGGAATGGGGTTGTTTCTATTAAAAACCCCGATGATATTGCCGATGCTATTGTTTCAAAGAGTTCCTATACTAAAATAACCAACAGGAGGAGAATAAAATGAGTTTCCAGGTCTATGTGAACAATATTGCCATAAACGATGAGCCGATGGGCTTAACGGATTCTACCGTTAAGATTATGAGGGACGAGCAGTTTTCGGGGATAGTTAGCACTATTGTTAGCGACCTATCCTTTTGGGGCGATGGCTATGACATCATTTACAGCCTTTTTCAGGGCACTACGGGATGCTTGGATATTCCGATAAAGATTGAGCAAACGGATTGCTTAGGATTCATCTTTGAGGGCATAATCTTTCTTGCCGACATAGAGCTGGACATAAGTAGATGCATAGCGAAGTGTACTATATCGGATAACTCTCTTTCTTCTTTGATAGGCAGGAATTATGATGTGAAAGTGCCGATAGGTTCAGGGGTTAGCTTAGATGGAACTCCACTAACTGAGATAGGAGAGTATTTATACAATCCGTTTTATACGGGTGCTAACACTCCTAACCAGAATCCATCAAATCAAGAGGCCGTTGATGGGCCGTTCAGGTGGTTTAATATTTTGGATTTGTATAGCTACATCCCTAAATACTTTTTGAATGACAATACATTTTCGGCATCAACCATAAATGGATACTTAACAGACTCAACAAAATACTTTGAGGTTAATCATTGGCGAGTTGTTTCTGATGCTTATACAAATCCTTTTGGTGGCCCTCCGTTTTCTTGTGATGTTGAGTTTTACGATGCCTTTGGAGTTCTACAAACCATACCAATAGACCTTGGTGAGTGCGAAGACCCATCACAGCCAATGCCAATCCGTGCGTGGTCTTTCCTGACATTAAACACAATAGCGAGTAGAATAAATGAGCATTTTGATATAACTTCATATAATCCCTATGACGGCGAGTGGGTGGATAATTATTGCAATTTAGCAATGATGACCACAGAGCCCGAATTGTATCCGCCTGGCTCTACTCCAGGCCCTCCTGCGGAAAGGCCGTATTACATAGACATTTACTTTCCTTGGGATGCAATAGACTTTAGGATTGTGAATATACAGGGCTTCGTTCCTGCAAATGCATTTACCATTACGGAAGAAAACGAATACAACTACGGCCCTTATGCAGCAAGGATGACTTCGGGTAAAATCTTGAAAAACTTTTACAACCCAGCCATTCCAAATGATAATATTGCAAGGGGTGAAATGATAAACGTTTCTTTTTCCGATTTAATGAGTGGATTTGGAAGGGTGTTTAATTTAGGAATTAAGTTTGGGCTTACGAGTTTAGGGCAACACACAATGGAAGTCGGAAAAGAAAGCGACCTGTATGAAACAACGGAAGCCTTTGCTATTGATTATCCGTATGAGGTAAAGCTAATTAAAGATAATAAATTTAATCTTTCAAGTCTAAAAATAGGGCAGTCAAATCAGAATCCTTCATTTAAGGCTGGTATTCAAGAGGAAGCAAGCTACATTAGTAATGTGTGCAGCGAGGCCGATTTTGACGCAACCACTTCATTTGTGATTCCGCTTCCACAAGGACTTGGGTATTTAGATGGAATTATAGGCCTTGACGACAACACTTTGTATGTTGCCGAGAAAGACCCCAATCAATATACAGCAACATTCCCTGGCGGGGGCAATTATCACAAAATACAATCGCACGGGGTTAGTTATAGGAGGTACAATTATGACATCCTTACTTATTGCGTTGTAAGGTTTCAAGATGATATGTTGGCTGGTTTTGTAAACCACCCCGAAATAGCGAGGGCATACGTTCACAGGGCGGGCGATGGCTTCTCTTGGAACGGAAACTTTATTCCCAACAACAGTGGGCCGAAGATTAGGAATAAGGTTACATTTGAAGCCCCTATAACAATTGAGCAGTTTAACGCCATCCAAGCTAATCCATATCAGAAGATACGTTTTGGCACGGGTCTTTACGAAACGGGATGGGTAATGAGCCTTGAATACAACATTACTTCGGGAATGACTAAATTTGAACTTTTAACAGAATGAGCATACAAGCCGTATCCAATCAACCTTTAGATTGGCAGTTACTACCCCTGCCCGAGTCAGACTGCCCTGACTGCCCACCTGCGGATTATTGCAGCCCGATGCTATTCATTCAAGAAGATGATGGTGCGGGCAATAAGTATTACACTTCGGAGGAAATGAGCTATCAGATAATAGTCCCGATAAGCACGGCTTGTCCCACTGAATTAAGTGGTATTCAAGAAAAATCAAGTCTAAATGCAACATGGTTCTTGAATGATGATGGTAGTGTTCGGGTTGACTTTGCATACGAAGATTGTAATAGTCCCGAGGGAGCCGATATTGTTTTTGATAGCATCCCAACAACAGAGAGGTGCCCCTTTATTTTCGATTTCTGCTTAAATTGGAACACGGATTGTGACCAATTCTTCACATATCCTGTTAGCGTTCCTATTTCAATTCAAGGAGCCATAACTCCGTTGACTACAAAAACGATAACAATAGCGACTCGCCCCGACCCTGCCATCGGATATTGCGGAAACCTTGTCTTTGACAACATATTAGACCCCACTATAATCTTAACTATTGACGCATCTGAAATAACTCCACTTGAGGACTGCGATCCAGACCCCGGGGTTGAGGACTGCTGTTGTACTTCATTGATTACATTTTACATTAGAACGGGATGCGGATTTAAGCCGAATGGGGCTTCGCCTGTCGGAGAGGCTATTGATAATGGTGCGGTTTTCAACCAAACCTATTACAGTGTTGATACTTATGACAACGATAATTATGTAGTAAGTGGCAATTTTCAGATAACTGAAATATGGCTTGTGCCAACATTCCCACAGGCATACTCGTGGGATGACTATCGAGACAGGTGCATGAACATATATATTGGGTTTGATAGCAACTGTTGTGGTGAAGATATTTGTGATGCGAGATTTATATCCACCTGTATTAAGCCGATAACCGACCCTTGTGGAACGGTGAGGGTTACATACTACCAAGATGTAACTACGACCTCTGACTCATTAGGATTCGGGTTTATCTATCCTGCCGCCAATCCTGCATCCTCTACATTCAATCAGTATATGCGGTTTAAGGCCAATGTAAGAGACGCTAAGTACGATGGGGCTATGGTCTCGTATCAGGATTCTTTAGGGCGCAAAAGGGTTGTTTATGCCGAAAGGAGAAAGTCGTTGAGCCTAAACACTGACCTCGTTCCCGAATTTGTCCACGATGCTTTGAGCGTAGCTTGCAGGCACGACAATTTCTTCCTTGAAGATGAGCTATTTGGGGTTAATGACAACTTCTTCACACGCTCTACTGACTATTCCCCCACCTATGTTCGTATGAGCAGGCTTTCGCCCGTTAAATTAGATGTTGAGGCTAAAACCCAAAACCTAAAAAAGAATATGTGCATTTAGTATATTTGCACTGTTGTCGTGATGTTGTGGCGAGGACTTGCCATATAAAAGTTCATAGACCCTTTCAATAATAAAAAAATGGCTTTTTGCTCAATAGGATGCTCCGCCCTACCCTCACACGAAATTGTGGATTGCGGAGCATATAAACTTGGCGGTATTTCCGCCGCCGCCATCGTCTTTTGCGATGCTGAACTTCCCGCCACTGCTGCGGATTGGAGTACCGATGACTGGTATGAAGATACGGTTGCTGCCGACCATCTATTCCGTATTGCTGGTATTAAGGGGACTGTTGCAAGTCCTGCTGCCGTTGAAGTGCCCAATCCGATTGCTTGTGGCCCTGAGAACATTCTCGTAGGCTTTAATTGGTCTTGCACTTGGCAGGATGCCAATGCGACTGGGTATAATCCAGACCCTACACCACCAACCAACGGAAACACTAAGTTCT
>OGVP01000122.1_pt1 | contig 11626 bp, 16 predicted proteins | sample 1575791 | NCBI WGS metagenome assembly OGVP01 (sample SAMN07581537, study PRJEB24739) | freshwater metagenome
TTGAGCCACGGCACTTGGTGTGTACTGCCCGGTAATCGGGCTATAGCGCATGGCCGGGGCGTTCGGGAGTTCTGCGGCAGTTCCAACCGGCCCTGTGGGCGCAGTTGCAACCTGCGCGGCGGCTGGTTCGGTTGTGGCGGGTCCCACCGCAGTTTCCGACGGCGGAGGTGCTTCGCCTGATGTAGGTGTTTCTGTAGTTTTTTGATCCGTTGGTTTTTCAGTAGTTGTTGCGCTTTTAGGGTCATACGTAAGCCCTGTCATGACCCCCTGTTGAAGGCCCATGCGCAGCGCCTCGTCGGTGCCCATGCCTGCTAGTTTGCCGACCGCTGCGCTGGTCACGCCTGCGCCGATACCTTGCGCGATTTTGCCGCCTTCTGTAACGCCAGGGATTTTGCTAGCAAGTTTGGCAATTTCAGAAACAGGATTGACGCCGCCGATTGTGCCGCCTGCACCAAAATATGAAGTTGCTGCTGAAACAAGTGCTTGTTTGATATTTCCACCCGCACCTAATGTAATTGCAGCGGATGCCGTAGCAGCAGCCCCTGCAGTTGACATAATGCCAACGCCTGCTGGGCCAAGAACTGTTGCTGATGCTACGGTCGCAACAATGCGAACAATCGGGTTCTTTAGAAGACTTTTAACCGCTTTTTTAATGCCCTTAAAAAGCTTTTTAAGGAAAAACTCGCGAATCCCTGTGTCAGGGTTGACGGTTCCTGCACCGCCTGCTTGTTTAAGCAGTCGCGCCTCGGCAGGCGTGATGTGCGCGAGCATGCTATCGCCGTTACGGCCCCGAGAGGCCAAATACTGCGCAATATCGGCCAAACCACCTTCGGCCATGGGCATTGGGCCGAGGTTCTCGACCTCTGGTGCCATCTGCGTGGGGGCTTGTGCGCCGTCGACGCTACTGGCTTGGTACTCGTTAAGCACCATAATTGCCATGCCAAGATAAGCCGCGTCATAAGTCTCCGGAAGATCGTCCGGATCCATCATTCCCGAGTCGATCAACCGTTGACGAAGTTTTGCATACTCACTCGGGTTTTGGGACATGTACTCGAATACATCGAGCAGTGCTGATAACTCACTTGGACTTAAGGCAAGTTCTTGAATAGATTCCCGTACAGCCTGTCTAACGGCTTCTGATTGCGAAGGGTTGTTTTTGGCTATTGCAAGGCCTTGCAACGCGGCGTCGTACGAATCCGCGCTAGAAACATAGTTCGGCTGTGGGGGAGGAGCCGGATCTTGCATGGCCTGCCCGGCAGGCAGGCCCATAATGCCTTCATTTTCCATAAGAGTCCTTTCCATTGTGTGCCAAAGACCCACTAAAGGGTCGCGCGTCGGGAAAGGACGCGAATGTGCTACGGATTATGATCTAAATCATTAACCGTTGTCTACTTTTACGATCTGTCAACTTCAAGATATGATAAGTAAAAATCCACATCAGCCGCACTCGAAGTGACTTTCAAGACATCCCCTCCAACAAGCACGCAAGGAACGCCTGAAAAAATGTCTAAACTTTGAGTAGGGGGAAGTACGTAAGTTTTAAGGAGCTTGTAAGGCGTTGCTCCGCCTGTTGGATAAATAGCGGCACTGATATTTGAGACACTGGAGCTGTCATTGGTTACTCGAAGAGAGGACACCACTGCGTTGTTCGCATCCGGAGCCGTATAAATCGTGGTTTCTGTTGCGGCATCGGGGGTGAGGTACTGACGAAGATATTTGTTGGCCATGTTACACCGAAGATACAAAATTAATTGTTAAAATCACGGAAGGGATAGCAGGACGCGTGGGCGAGGTTCCTGCAGCGTAGTGCTCTAAATAAACATCAAGACTGTCGGACCACCAGGCAACTTCAAAATAATTGGCGGTAGGGTCATTAACTGTAAAAATCCCTGTAATTGCCGGTACTATATGCGACCACACCGTTGCACTTTTTCGGACTGCAATGTCAAACCTCGTATTGCTTAATGCAATGTTGGTTCCAGTGTTTTTTGCCCATACCTCAAACAATGCGGCGGCGTTGCCTCGATTAGTAACTTGAAGTGTAAACGTAACCAAGTAATTGCCCGAACAAGGCACATAAATCTTTGTGTTATTGACCACTCTCACGCCGTTCGTGGGGGATGCGGAGGTATACGTAATTATGTTTTCACCCGTAATACTGGCATTTGATTGGTCTGCGTCCGACACAATCATCGCGTAAGGCAACAAAATGCCGTTGCTCGATTGAAATCCGCGTATGCCGCCTGAAAAACCTCCGCCTGCCCCTGCCCCTGACGAAAACCAAGACATTGCTCCTGCTTTATCGTCACTAATGTTGGCGGTATATGTAGTATTTAACTGAAAAATAACCTGTTCAAGTGATCGAATTAATTGATTTAACTGTCCGGGGTTATAATCCGGAGTAGCGGCATTGGGCAAACGAACATTGAATATCTTGCTCATCTTAGCCCATCGGGTTGAATGTCAACGCGCATTGTTCCAAATCGCCAGTTTGTATCAACGGCAGTGCTTTCTATACGCAAGCTGATTTGTCTTCCCCGCGCGCGCGTGTCTACCTTTTCTGTTGTAGGGGTGATTACATAAGGGTCCAAGGAACTGGGGACTGCAGAAGCTTGGGGGTAAGGCCGTAACAACAAATGAACCGTAAGGTTCCCTTCTTGGTTCTTGAAATCGGGAATAAACCGACGCATGTAAAGTATGGCATCTCCATCTCCTATATCAAAATATCCGGATTTTACGTAAGACGTAATTGCTGAACCGTCTCCGTTTTTCCCGTCCTCTTGGTTGAATAATCGAGAACGTCCTGCAGTAAGTCCGTTGATCGTGGTCAATGTAGCTTCCGTACCTGCCGGGTCGTACGAGGTAGCCATTGGTTTGCTAAAGGTTCCCAAATCAACCCACGCGGTTCGAGGCATAGTGCCCACGGACCATACATTTTCAAGATAGTTATAAGTTACAAACCTGTCTATATAATTGCTGGCAGCCGTGGGATACCACCAAGTAACTTCATTAAATTGGGTGTTAACGCCAACGTGTACTTTTTCTGATTCAACTTGGTTTATGTCATCAAATACATAATCTTGAACTGTACAAGGTAACTTTTTTACAGTTCCATCAAACACGAAAAAAGCATCTTTTGACATCCAGTAAGCCACGCCGTTGACGTCTGCTGAAGCATGAGGACCAATTAACCCACAACCCACACCTAGTTGTTGAAAACCAAAAGTGTAGGGGGGACCAAGGTATTGCATGCCATGCAAGGCCGTGTCTGTCCAAATTAAAATTTGGCCTCTGGACCGTATTGCAGAAACAATTGTGTTTCCATCGGTGAGTCGTTGTCCGCCCGCAGTGTTGGTTGCCGTTGGCGCAAAAGTGTTAATGTCTTCTTGATTGGAAAAGCGAACAAACATCGCGTCTTGCGAAGACGGTGTACCAATAGTAGATTCTGTGCCAAAACACACAAGGTGCCGATCCGGGGTAGACACCAAGGCATACTTGTTTTTAGTTGGAGCACCAGAAATGACACTGGCTCGGGTTCCTATTCCTGAACTCGGATCCCATTCATAAATTGAATTATTAACAAGTTGAAGTATTAGTTTTTCACCAAAATTATCAAATTGCCAGACTCGCGAATCAAGGGCTAGACCTGCTGAAGCAGGACGGGGGGTGTTCCAAGTGCTCAAACCCCAGCTTCCAGTGCCCCAGCCAAAGTCAAAATAACTTACATCAGAACCCACGTTTATTTGATATGCGGCGTCGGCTGTTCCAGCCGCGGTTGCTGTTGAAGTAGCGGCGGCAGGAGACAGGATAGTATACTCATTAGCATTAGTGACAAACTGAACCTCAAACTCGCCGGTTAAACTTGCGTTTAAGATACCTCCTGGATTGCCCGTAACGTTGGAGAGGGTTACAAAATCTCCCACGATACACCCGTGAGCAGCATCGTTGACAGTAACGGTTGTAGAGCCGTTGACCGTATCAAAAGTAACACCTGCTTGGTTGGCTCTGATTGGGGTGATGTCCCCCCAAGTACCTGCGTAAAAAACATATACTTTACGGTTAGTGCCTAAAACGAGATAAGGAACTCCATCCAAATCGTTCCAAGCATAAATTTCACTAGGCATGCCAACAAAATAAGTTGTTTGATTGTTAAAACTTGTCCAACCGCCTATTTTTTCAGGCAAACCATAACGAAAACGGATGTAATCGGAGTCGATCCATCCGCCTTCTGCACCGTATTCGGTGTTTTGCTTGTCTACACCAGGCTTAAGAAACAGTCGGAGTAATGGCATTGGTGCATTTTACTTGATTGGGCCGCCTACCAGCCAAGCATCGCAGGTGCGATCGCCTGCGCACTTGAAATGAAACAGTTCGCAGTAGCCAAGGTTAGCTGCTTGGGCAACCTCTGAGGCATAGTTTTCATTCTCTTCGTCGTACTCTTCGTCCGACGTTTGAATTCCGTTTTCAATACACCCGATCATCTCCGGTGTTTGAATAAACGCCGCGCAGTTGCCACAACGTGCTTTTTTAGCTTCTCGTACAGTGGTCTGCCAAAGATCAGCTTTCTTGTCCCAAAAGGCACGAGATTCGGATTCCGGGTTCAAGGGCCCATAGCCGTATTCCTTGATAGCCTCATTACGGTTTTTAAGGTTTACATGAATGTCCGTGGTTGCTTCTGGGCAGCCTTTTGAACTTCGTTCGTATGACTTACGAATTTCCTGTCCAATAGCTTCCTTTTTGACACTGGCCATGCTTCACCTGTATTGCGCCGTTTTGCGAGCAATTGATTTGGGCTGTTTTACGAATTGCTTGCCTTTAGCCTTGCCTTTGCGTTTTGCCGCAGTTGTGCGTGCATACTCTTGCGGGGTCAATGCTTTGATCGCAGCTTCCGGAAGGTATCTTTCACCTGTGTCAGAAGACCGTTTACCGCTCTTGGTCCTCCACTTTTGCTGCGTCCAGGCTTTTAATGATTGCTGAGGTGCTTTCATGCCCTGTACCCGCCACCTTTTTCCTTATACCGTTTGGCTAGAAGCTGCGCTTTCCTCGCGCTCCATTTTCCTGCGGCAGTGCCTTGCGTAGCTGAAGCTTTAATTGACTCAAACAACGCTTTACGCATGCTGGGTTTGGTGTAATTCCCAGACTGGTTAACCTTGCTTTTTGTCTTTTTCTTCATGTGACCCGTTTCCACTCTGGCTTGTTGATGCCTCTGCTGAAGTGCGGAGTATCAACTAGTTTAACTCCGTTGCCGCCCCAAGAATTCAAGGGATGGAGCGATTCCCAGTAGGCTCCCAGAGGAGCCAGAATGTTCTTGTCGTAAGTCAGTTTGCCTTCCCAGAAGAAGTTTAGATCTACTGCACGACGCTGCAAGTGAAGGCTGTTCATGGTCTTGCTGCGGCCTGTCTTGACATAAATCTCTTGCTGTTCTGGGGTACGGTAGAGTTCCCCGGCAGTGATAATAAAGCCCAACTCCGTTGCCTTTTGAATGAGACGGGTGACATCCAAGAGGAAACTGGCTTGTTCGGTGAGGTTACTCATTTGAGGGCTTCCCTCAATTGATCCGATTTATCCTTGCTGCCCTGACTTGAACCGAAGTAATAGGACACGATCTGGGTGGAGATGGCAGAGAGAACCCCAAGGATGTAGATGAGAATGTCTTTTCGGGATGCGTCTACCGGGGCGCTGTCGAACATCACAAAGCCGAATAGGACAAAAGTCAACCCAATAACACCCAATGCAAGGACGGGCGTCACGATCTTGTTGAGAAGCGGTGCTTCCTTGCTCGTCGCAATGGCTGACTCACGATCCCGCGCTGAGTCCACATCTTTTAGCCGCATGTCGAGTTCTTGCAGGTCAAGTTTGTTCTCTTCCAGTTTCAGCCGGAGGAGTTCTTCCTCGTGTTCCATCTCTGCAATCTTGACCTTGGCAATGTCTTCTGAAGACATGTCGGGTTTGAGTTCTACCCCGAGTTTTTCTTCCACGACTTTCTTACCCTTGGCCATGACCGCATTAGCCACAAGGTTTAAACCGTTCGCAAGGAGCGGCTGGAGAATGGGAAGAAGTACTGCGGGGATTGCCATGATTACCCTCTAATCAACTTCCAGTTGTTCCACACCACCCAGACATAGAGAACACACATCGCGGCGGTGATCGGCCAAAAGTTCACATACCAAAGCAATCCAATGGCAATGAACTTGGTGACGATCATTACGAACAATGGATCGAACTTCTGAAACAAATGATTTAAGAATGGGTTTGCTTCACGGTGACCCATTTCCAACGCCTTGATCGTGGTATGGATGTCACCGATTTGAAGAACGCAGAACAGTATTAGGAACAATGTGTTCATTTGGGTGGTTCCTTTGATTCAGCCTTCGGCAAATGCGCCTCGACCTGCGCCTTCAGTTTCGCCCAGAGCGGGTGTGCGCCTTGGCTCGTCGGCAAGGTGCCGAGCAGGTTGACGATAGCGACCGCTTCTTCAAGCGTGACTTTAAGTTCGACTTCAGACATTACTTACTCTCCATTGCGGCGACCTTCGCCTCAAGTTGTTCAATACGGGTCATGGCTTCTTGCAGCGCCACGGCTGCTTTCATTAGCAACACAGAAGTCTTGACCGACTTGGTGGTAGTGCCAAGGTCGTTGCCTTCCGCGTCACGGTCGGCGTGTTCGGCCACCAATCCCGGCGAGGTTTGCTCAAGTTCTTGCGCGACAACACCCAACTGCACAAGGCCAGACGGATCATCTTTCATCTTGAACTTGCGGAACCGAACAGCCTTGATGTCACTCCATTGCGAACCTACGTCCACAATGTCGGTTTTCATCTTAACGTCAGAGATGGTGCCATAAGTACCGTTGGTATTGGTTACGTCTCCAGAATCCGCAACCAGCAATTTATAAGTTGAGGTTTGATAGTTGTAACAACCTAAATAGTAAAAAGTATTGTTAGTGGTATTTCTGTTTGCGCCAAAAAACACCATCGCTTGTTGAGCAATAGAGGCGCTGTTGTTGTAAAAGATAAACGATTGATTTGCAGAAACATCGTTTGATGTAAACTCATAAAATGGGCCGGAAGAATTAATATAACTTCCCGTATTACTTGCCTTAAAAAATCCACCCGCCGAGATGCGGGCGCGTTCGGTGCCGTTTGTCAAAAATCTAAACGGCGTGTTGCTTTCGGTGCCGATGTAAGAGTCGGTAGAACCACCAGAAAAAGTAGCATGAAAAGTTGAATCTCTGTAAAGAGAGATACGAGCATCGGCAGATGCCCCAACAACTGTTACCTGCCCTCGTGCCGCAGTATTCCCGCCAGAAACAGTTAAAGTAGTAGAAGGACTCGTCGCCCCCACTCCCAAATTCCCCGACGCATCTAGCACCATCGTATTCGTGAGCGTGGCTGTGTTTCCTGCGGTGCCGGAGGAAGCGCTGTACCAATAGAAAGCGCCAGCATTTAGAGCAAATTCGGCAGCGGCTCCGTTGGAGTTATAAATCCAATTTGTTCCGTTGTAGTACGCGTTTGCCAAGAATTCAAGAGAAGTTCCGCTGCCCATGATGTAGGGCGAAGTGCCTATCTGAAGTACGCGCCTGCCACTACCCCACGCACTCGGCGTGACCCCGAGACCGAGGTTGCCGGAGGCGTCGATGGTCATACGACGAGTTAAGCCCCCAGCAGTTTGCTGGGTGTAAAAGCCTATACCCGTGTCGTTATTTGTGCCGCCGCTGGCCTCAAAACCGATCGCAGAGACGGCGGAGCCGTTGTTAGACCAACCTTGGATTTGTGTCCCAAACCCACTTGTTTGCGCCCCGGTAACATTGTCCGACAAAATAAGTGCCGTCGTGTTTGTGCCGGATGTTCTAGAAACGGCAGACTGAAGTCTTGCAGAAGGACTCGTCGTGCCGATGCCGAGGCCCGTCGAATTGAGCGTGGCCTGCAATGCGCCAGCAGCATAAAACTCAAGCGCTGACCATTGCGCTGCGCGATACCCGCCAATAGCCAACGCATTTCCGGGAGAGGCAAGAAAGCCAATGCTGTCATACCCGCCGACACTTAGCCCATCCACAAAACTGGAAACAACAATCCCAGCCGACGCGGCTTTTAGTCCGCGAGTTGCGCTTAGGTTCGTCCCATCAAACGTCAGCGCACTCCCGCTCGTCGCCACCTTGGAGCCGTTCAGGTACAGAACGCCGTTGGCGGTGCCGCCGTTTAGGGTGAAGTTGCCGCTGAGGGTGGCGGCTGCGGCGTCAATCGTGCCGGTGAGTGTAGGCGATGCCGACATCACCACACTACCCGTGCCGGTGATGGCGTTGCTGACCAACACCTTACTCGCGTTCGTGAATACTGCCTGCGAAGCAGTCAAAGCCGACAGCAGTGGAGCAGCACTGATGGTCGCTACGCCCGTTGAGTTAGCAATAGCAATGCTGGCCGTGCCGTCAAGGGCCTTAATGTTGGTGACTTCAACGTTGGTGGCGTCTACAGTGGTAGTGGTAATCGTGCCGTTAACCTCCAACTTGCTCGCCGGAGTGCTAGTGCCGATACCAATCCGGTCAGTCGAAGCATCACTAAAAAACAAGTTAGCGTCACTGTCGCCTTCAACCCTGAAATCCTTGTCGGCGCCAGAATCGTTAAAAGTAAACGTACCTCCGTCAAAACCTACGTTGCCCGTTGCAGAAAGGGTGCTAAACGCGCCTGTTGAGGCACTATTCGCACCGACCGGCGTGCCGTCAATCGCGCCGCCGTTGATGTCCACGTAATCGTCCATGTAGATGACGTTCGTGCCGTCAACATACAGGTGCGCCTTACGCGCGTTCGGAACTGTGATGCCCGTGCCCGCTGAAGTCTTGACCGTAATGCTCTGGCTGCCCGTCGTGTTGTTCTGGACGATGTACTGTTTTTGAATTGTCGGAACAATCATTTCCCGAGTTGCGGTTAAGCTTACCGTTGAAGTGACATTCAGAACTAATGCACGTGCTGCCTGGGCGGCATTGGTATCTGTATAAGTTAAGGTAAGGTTGGCATCAGAACCAAAATTCGGGTTACCGTACCCCACGATGGCTTGTTCAAGTGTCGTGCCAAGGTTCGTGTTGGTAATCGTTCCCCAAGTACCAGAATTTTCGCCGGTCCCTTGGATTTCAATTTTTAGATTTGTAGAGTAAGTACTTGCCATAAATGTATTTCCTTAAATCAAAATCTGTGTCCAAGTTACCGTGTTTCCGTCAGAAACTATAACCCAATTTTGGGTCTGAGCGTCATCAATATTCTGCCAGTTGGGTGTTTGATTGTCATCAATCACGCCCCAAACAAGCACTTTACCTACCTGACCCGTAGCAAAAACCCCTGTAACCGTAACATTTGCATTGGCCGTGGGGGTAACTATCCCTACCTGGCCCGTTGCAGAAACGCCCGTGAGGTTAACAACCGCGGTTCCAACAACAGACGCCTGCCCAATCGACCCGGTAGCGGAAACCCCTGTAGGCAATACATCCGCGTTGGCCGTAACCGTGACAGTGCCAACAAAAACCGCAGCCTGGACACCCGTAACCGAGACATTAGCGTCGGCTGCGACAACAACTGTTCCGACTTCGCCGGTGCCCTGCACCCCGGTAAGTGTTAAAACGGCGGTGCCGGTAACCTGTACAGTCCCAGTTGCTCCGGTAGCCTCGACCCCTGTGACGTTTACGTCCGCAGCGGCCGTGACTGTGACAGAACCTACCGAAACACTAGCCTGAAGCCCTGTGACAGAAACATTAGCGTCGGCTTCGACAGTAAGAGAGCCAACTTGGCCCGTTCCCGTCGGGAGTGCCGCAAGGCTCTCGCCCCAAGGATCGTCACCCCAGCCTACGCCAGAGGCATTCCACCCTTGAAAAGTAACAACAACATCGGTCACTTTTGCCTCTTAGTTAAGCAATGCGAATGATGGCGTTTGTTGAATCTGCTGTCGGGAAAATAACCGTAAAAGTGCCGTTGGTCGAGGTCTTGGCTCCACTAAAATCTAAAACGCAGACCGCAGGGTCGCCTGCAGCGGAGTCGTTGTAAATCAACGCACCGTAAGCAGTGATCGTTGCACTTGTAAACGAGATGTCTGCGAAGTCCGTAAAAGCCGTAGTACCGGTTGAAGTGGGGGTGACATTGGTCAGTGCCCCGCCTCCTGCTGCATACGAACCAGAAGCCGATACCTCGTTTGAGGCGGTATATGCGGTTGTTGCCGCAGTAAACGAAGCACTGTTATTGTACAACGCAAGTTTGAAAGTATTGCCAGTGCTAGTTGTAAAATTATGCACAGCCTGCATTAGCTCAACCTTGAAGCTAGTGCACATGAAGTTTCCTGTAAACGCCATACAGCTATTCTCCTAGTAGTTTAATCACTTCTGGGTGCCCAGCGTTACGAAGACGCTGAGCAATTGTGGCATGTTCTTGTTTAACAGCCTCGTTGAGATAAAAAGCAATGACGTACTTTACACGATTTTTGAACGCCCGTGCCTGCGTTTGAATTGCTGGATGTGATTGATCCCCTATGTGAACAATCTTGTCCGCGGCTCTTTGAGCAAGCTCTTCGGTCGACCAACCACGATAATCTGTGGTCGCAACTTGCACGCCTTTTACTAATCCGGGCATTTCTACGCTGATCATGGTCCAGGAGACTCCGATTTAAGAGGTAGTCGAATCATACCATCACGGTACTCGTCGCGGCGACGACGTCCTTGTTGCTCAATGCCCAGGCCTTGGATAGCCTGCTTGTAGGCATTGTTGAAGTACTGGAGCATGTTATCTGGGCCCTTAGTGTAACTGTAGGCTTGCACCAAACAGGCATAAAGCAATGCTTCAGGCGCGTTGTTGCTGATCCAAGTAGTGGTGTTTGAGGAAGACAACTGAGCAGGTCGGTAAATGTACCCGAGTTCTGCTACAAAGTTATTGTTAGGGGTAGGGGCAACGTAGAACGTGTTTTGGTCCCAAACCGAGTAGTATTTTGGCACCCCTGTAGAAGCGCCGTTCGGCCAATACTCCTTCATAAAAGAAGTATCCCTAAAATCCAAGAAAATTTGATCGTTACCCGAAGTTATCATCAGGTATCGATGCGTTAGTATGTCATTGGGTGCGGAGAGAAATTTATTTCCAGAGGTCATGTTTCCACTGACCTCAAGTTTGAAAACATCTAGGTCTATTTCGCGGAGAATCTGATTCTCCGCCATAGTAATAAACGTGTTAATTACCGAACTAGTAAAAACGTTGGAGTTTACCTCGGTATAATTACGAATATTTGTAACTAATTCATCGTAGGTCATGTTGTTGTCACTGTAACAGTGCCTACGATCGTTTGTGCAATCAGTGCTTGCCCAATTACGTACGGGCGCATGTCATTAGTATTTCTCACGCTACCGTAACTTTGAAAAGCACTAAAGCCCGGTGCCCCAACGAACACGGAAACGGGTTCAATTCGATCTGGCCGCGGATCACGCAAAGCAATTGCGTCTCCGCGGTAACGTAAAGGTTCTAACTGAGGCTCTTTGGGTTCATAGTCGTCGGGACAAACCATGAATCCTTGCCATTGCTTACGCAAAACATTGTAGGGATACCGTTGCCCACAAAAATCGCACAAGCCGTACGAGTATTTTCCTGTTGCGTAAGCCATTTATA
>OGVP01000123.1_pt1 | contig 11582 bp, 3 predicted proteins | sample 1575791 | NCBI WGS metagenome assembly OGVP01 (sample SAMN07581537, study PRJEB24739) | freshwater metagenome
CCAGTCGGGCCAGGTTTCCCCAAGGTTCGAGGCATCTCCGTTTCTCCGACAACCATGACCAGGTCCGGGCGGTGGTGCGGTACGGAATGGATGGAGCGATCGCCGCCCAAGTCCTGATGTTCACCCTCGATGGGGTGCCCTTGATTTATAATGGCATGGAGGTGGGCGATGCCACGGAATCGACAGCGCCTGCCCTGTTTGAGACCAGAAAAATCGAATGGGAGCCGGTTGGACGTCCTCCGATTCGCGACTTATACCGCGCATGGATCGCCTTTCGAAAGGAAAACAAGGCGATGACCTCCGGGGAGTTGGTTTGGTTGGAAAACTCCCGTCCGGGGGAGGTTGTTTCTTTTTTAAGGAAGGCGGAGGGGCAGGAAATTTTGGTGGCGATCAATCTTTCCAGCCGTCCTTTGGAGGTGGCCGTGCGGTCAGGAGAACCGGCCGTCTGGGAAAATGTTGAGTTTCCTGGCGATTTCAAAAAAGGAACTGGAATTCCCGACAGAATGCAGCTCCCCGGTTTTGGATGGGGCGTCCTAAAAAAGAAAGGTCCAAAACGATGAAGCAAGCCGCAAGGAGGGGAGGAGCAGCATCCGCTTTCACTTTGGTGGAGCTGTTGGTGGTGATTTCCATCCTCGGTCTACTGGCAGGTCTTTCGATTCCGGCGATTTCTGCCGCCCGGGCCAGCACGCAAACCGCGGCCTCCACAGCCAATTTAAAACAAATCTACACCATGATGCAGACCTATTTGGGGGAAAATAACAACACCTACCCCCAAGCGACTTATAATGCGGGCAGCGATCCTAACGGGAACAACGATGGCTTGTCGCACTATTGGCGTCGCGTGATTTGGGAAGCCACCCAGGGTCCTTTGGGGGAAAATTACGATGCGAGGGTGGCCGCACTCACTAAGGGGCCTTACCGGAAAACCATGTGGTGTCCTTTGCTGTCCGCAAAATACGGCGTCTCCTCGATCGGTTTTTTGGAAGGGCACGGAAGCTACTCCATCAATATGTTTTTTCATCTTTGGGGAGACCGACCTTCTCGGCGGGTCATTCAGGAAAATGTGATCGGCAAGGAAGAACCGATGATTGTGGCGGGGACTGTTCAGGGGAACATCGGCACCTACGCCTACTTTGAGACCATTCGGAATCCGCCTCCCGCCAATTGGCTCGGTATGGCTTACGAGTACGGAGCGGGGCGAAATAAAGGGCTCGCACTCTTCAAGGATGGCAGAGTGGAATTAATCGACGCGGCGCGGGGGAATCAGCTCAATAGTAAGGTACAAGACAACACCAACTTCGAGTAAAGAATGATTGGTCAAGAAGGGGAGCCGTGAATCTCCCCCCTACGTTTTTCCAGGGCCAACCGGACGTCGTGGCAGCGCTGCTCATTGAGGGGGTAGAAACGGATCAGGAGAATCATGCCGGTCGCCATGACGATGGGAAAAAACACGAACAAAGTACGCATTTGGGAAAGAGTTTCAGGGAGCTGGTTCGCGCCCAAAGCGACATCGAAACCCGACACATCCAGAATGACTCCGGCCAGCAGGACGGAGAGCGCGAAGCCCAGTTTTTGAATCCAGCCCAGCACGGCGGTTAGACCGCCTTCCCGCCGGCAACCGGTCTGGAGCTCGTCGTAATCGACCACATCGGTCTGCATGGAGGGAAGAATGATCCAGATCCCAGTCACCACGGGCCCAATGAGGGCCGCACTGATCACCTGCCCGTAGGGAAATTCCGGAACCACGAGGTACCACTGGGATAGAGTGGCCGCCAAATACCCGAATCCGTTCAGGTAGAGGGCCGGGATCTTTCCAAACTTTTTGGAGAGCCAGGCAAAAAGCGGTATCGACACAATAGAGCTAACCATCATAGCGGTGCCGCCGTAGCCGGCCACCAACCCGGTGGTGGCCTTGTCCCCGCCAAAGACGAAATAGAGGCTTACGTAGTACCCCAGGGTGCCCACCGTCTGCATGCCGAGCGTCATCAGGAGCATCATCGCCACCAAAATCATGGCTGGGCGGTTGGTCAGGGTATCCTTGACGCTCTCCCAAAGGGGAATCTGCTTTTGTTTGGCGGCCTGCTGATAAAAGGGTTCGCGGACAAACAGGAGGGGAAGGATGCCAAAGGTCAGGAAGAGGAAACCGGTAATGCCGGCTAACCACTGGGTGCCGTGGAGCTCGTCGCGGAAACAGTCCAATGTGATGAACCATGCCAGCCAGCCCAAGGCGATCGTGACCAAGTTGATGATGACGGCGCGGAAGGCGATGATGTTGGTGCGTTCATGGGTGTCGGGGGTCATTTCCGCCACCCAGCTGAAGTAGGGCACGGAGTAAATGGTGATGGCGGTGTAGTAGGCCAGACCCATGCCCAGGAAGTAGATAAAAATGGTGGTGGGACCCCAGTCCCGGTCCATCAGCCACATGGCCGGGAAGGTGATTGCGCAAAGAACGCCGCCGATGACGACAAAGGGGCGACGCCGCCCCCAGCGGGAGCGAAAGTTGTCCGAGTAGTTGCCCATGAAAGGATCGGTAAAGGCATCCCAAATCCGGAAAATTGCCATCGCCAGGCCGACCAACGTGGGGCTGATCCCTAGACAGATATTAAGGACGATCTGGCAGATCCGGTCGATGATCTGCATTCCGGGGATGAGGGCGACGGTGGCGGCTGAGTAGAGCCATTTTTGCGATAACGGTATTTTATCCTTTTCAGGGGTGGGGTAGTGTTTTGCCTGAATCATAAGTACCTATCCACTAATGAAATAAACCAATAAATCGGGGTGACTTTTTTAATGAACGTTTCATAAGTTTTTGCAGTCTAATGAATTACCTTGTTTTATGCCAATGCCATCATTGACAAAAAAGCAAATGTGTTCAAGGTGTATATTACAATAAATTTTTGCGATGAATAAAAGACATCGAAAATCAGCTTTTCATTTTTTCTCGTGCAGGATGGTGTGCCTACTCCTTCATCCCTTGGTAATTCTTGCTTCCGATTTGTCGGCCCAATCCGTCCTGATGGATTTTGGTACCACGTTAACCATCAATCCAACCAATGGTTTAACTTGGAACAATTACACCAACAACACCTTTCAAAATCTGGTCACTTCTCAGAGCAACTCCACTTCCTATTACTTCACTCCCAAGACGGGAGGCGGCTTCAACGTCAATTTCGTTCCCAGCGGTGCCAACCTATCGGCTTTGGGCGCCTTTAACAATATCAACGCCGCTTCCGACGCGATCAACACCACCACCAACGCCTCGTACTATTTTTATAATATCAACCCCAACCTGACTTACGACTTCTCCTTGTTTGGCTCGAGGGATTCGACCGTCACCCGGATCACCACTTACACGGCCGAAGGTTCGAACAGTGGGTCGGGGAGTGTGACCACCTCAGGGAGCAACATCGGTGGAACCGGAATCAACTACAACATTTCCACCATGGTGAATATCACGGGGATCAAGAGCACCAATTTTGGCGGATCGATTGGCAACGGAATCCTTCTGACGCTGAGCAACACCACGGGCGGTTTTGCCTACCTCAATGCCATGTCGGTGGAGGGTTATATCGGGTATCTGGACGGGGGAACGACCACCTTGAACGGGGCGCCGGCTTCCGGCTACGTGGCCAACGGGACGTACGCGAACTCCGATCCCCGGTCCGTCAACACGGTGATCGGAGGTGGCTCGACGGTGAACGTGAACCACGTGGATGGGATTTACTATAATTCCGCCCTTATCATGACCAACGGAGGCGGGACGATCAATGCCGGCACGAATTTCTCTGTCTATGCTCTACAGGGATCCGGGAACTTGGCGGTTAGTGGGGGTTCGCAGCTTACCATTACCCGTGCGGGGACTTTTTCTGGAACCCTGACGTTGACCAACGGCAACCTGAAGCTGGCGGCGTCCAACGCGCTGGGAAGCGGAACCTTGGCCTTGCGGGGAGGCTCGTTGGAGTTAAGTCATGCCGCCGCCTTGGGGAGCGGAGTGATGACCGTGGCCGGGGGAACGACCACCCTGAATAATGCTTCGGCGCTCAGTGCCTTGACGGGAAACACCGCCATCAACCTAAACGGGGGAGGAGCCACCCTGCAGGTCAACGGATATACTAAGGTTTTGAATCTGGGGGCAGGGAACGTGACGGTCATCGGCACCAACAACTTGAACGCTTGGAACGGGGGACTGCAGTTTGACGGAATCATCTCGGGGGATGGACTTCTGAGTTGGTACGGGGCAGGCAACCTCACCCTCGGCGGATCGAACACCTTTGCCGGCACTTTGAGGATGAACGGAAACAGCGGCACCGTGACGCTGTCCAATACCAACGCACTGCAAAACGCCCTGTTAAACAAGGGAACCAATCAGACCTTGGCTTTTGGTGTGCCTGGCACCAACACCTACAAAGTTGGGGGGTTGAGCGGGGTGGGAGATCTCGACATGGGGGGAAACCGCCTGGCGATCACGTCTGCAGCCACGAACACATTCTCCGGGAATCTGGCAGGAACGAACGGACTGGTTTTCAACGGATCGGGGACCCAGATCCTCGACGGGACCCTTAGTTACACGGGAATCACCCAGGTCAACGGGGGCGTTCTTCGGCTGGTGAAAGCAGGATTTTCCGCGGATCTGGGGGCAGCCACGCTGACGATCACCCCGAACGTACCTCCCAACGACGGTTCCACCTTCGTGGTTCTCAACGGTCCGACGGAAGGAGCCCGTACGGTATTCTTCAGTCCTGCCCTCAGTTCCGGACTGACCGCATCCTTTGATCCGAGCAACAGTACGGTCACGGTGGCATCCAGCGGTCCGCCGGCAATTTCCAGTGCCACGAGCATCACCCATATGTATGGATCGGCCTTCAATTACCAAATTGCGGCTTCGGGATCCGGCATCACCTATGCGGCCTCGGGTCTTCCCGCGGGGTTGACCCTCAACACCAACACCGGCCTGATCACCGGAAATCTGGCGGGCCCCACCAACACGGTGGTCCAGATCTCCGCCATCAACTCGGCCGGAACGAACACGATTTCTTTGGTGATCGATGTCACGGGGCAGGAGTTCCTGGTGGATTTTGGTCAGGCTCCCACGACCAATGCCGTCAGCGGAAAGATTTGGAACAACTGGACCAACGGTGGGCAGACGCTGGGGAATATGGTGGATAGTTCGGGTTCAAGCACCGGTTACTCCCTGGCCTTCACCACCGGTGTTGCCGTGAACACGAACTTCGGAGTTATCCCCAATCCGGCCATGGGGGTCTTCAACGAGGCCAGCGTCGTTACTGATGCGCTGAACACCACGTCCAATGCGACTTTTAAAGTCTCGGGTCTTAATAAAAACAACGGTTACACCTTCCAAATTTTTGGATCGCGGTCCGCCACAGAGACGCGCGTTACTTCCTACACTTTGGCGGGAAGTAACACCCTGACGGGGGTTCTTACGAATTCGGGGACGGATATCGGCGGTTCGGGAGCGAATTTCTGCACCAACATCCTGACCTTGGCCGGTGCAATTCCCGATCGGAACGGGGAGATCTTTGTTACTTATGCGGTCACCCAAGGCCAGTTCGGGTACCTGAACGCCATGCGGGTGACCACCACGAACTATCCAACTTCGGCCAGCACCTACCTATCGTTGGCGAATCGTTGGACCGATCAACAAGCGCTTAGCGCGGAGCCCTCCGGAGCCGTTGTCTTTTTCGGAAGTTCGAGTATCCGCCGTTGGGAGTCGCTGACACGGGACTTTGCCGACTACCAGGTCATCCATCGGGGGATGGGGGGAGCGGTGTTCTCGGACATTAATCAGCTGCTCGGGCAGGTGGTGGGGGTACATCAACCGCGAGCCGTGGTGCTGTGGGCGGGAGTCAATGACCTCTACGCCTACCAGTCGGCAGACTATGTCTTTCAGCAATTCACAGAATTCGCCTCCACCTTCACCAACCAACTCCCTTCCGCCAAACTCTTCTATCTCGGCATCCCGAAGAATCCCGAATTTGCCGGCACACCTTCCCGGGATACCGAACGCATCAACGCCAATGCCCGGATTGCTTCGTTTATTCAAACCAACGGGAACAGCAATCTCCACTTTGTGGACCTCCCAGCTGTATTTGACACCATCCCCGTGACCTCCTCCAACGATCTCTCCAATACGAACAACCTCTGGTATTACCAGGTCGACGCCGCCCATCCCAACCGGGCCGGATATCTAATCTGGAAGAATGAGATCCGTAGTGCGCTCTCGGCCCAGGGAGTTTTGCCTGATCGGGTTGGTTCTTCCAACCCGCTAGCTCCGTCTGGCGGCCAAACCGTTCTTTTTGATTTCGGCCCGGCGGATGTGACGAACGGGGAGGCGACCCTGACGGCCGATGAACGAGGTCTATTCTGGAACAATTGGCATGTCATCAAGGGCGGGGATACGGTGGTGGCGGGGGAACGCAAATCCGACTTGGTGGACTCATCCGGCAACCCGACTGGCCTATCGCTTACCATCACCGGCGATTTTCAGGCCAACGGCAAGCTCAACGGGGGTTTAACCAACCTTCCTTCCCTGGGGTTGGGGAACTTGGGGACTTTAACCGCTGCCCAGGATTACTTTTACAGCACGGGCGATGCCCTCGTGGGTGGAGGAAGTGACAATGCGTCGGGAGGGCTGCGGATCTCAGGGCTGAATCCCAGCTTCGTGTATGATGTGAGATTTCTGGCCTCAAGGTCGGTGGCGTCGACCCGTCAGACCCGGTTTGAGGTTTACGGGGCCTCCTCGAATTCAATCGCCCTGCAAAGCAGCGGGGCGGGAATCGGGGTGAACCGGGGCGATGGAAACGACCAGACCTTGGCGACGGTTGCCTCGGTGCGGCCCAACGCTTACGGGGATATTTTTATCGATGTTTCCGCCCTGTCTCAGGCGAATTCTGGGGATGTGGTTGCGTACCTCAACGCGATGGAAATTCGCGTGGTCTCGCCCTACGAATCGTGGGCGCGCTCCCGGGGTTTGACCCCAGGCGTGAACAACGCTTTGGTTAGCTCGAATCTGGAAACCTTTGCCTTCGACGGAACGTCGATGAGCCAAGCAAGCCTTCAGGGAAAGATTCGTGGACTCACGACTTCCGGTCCGGGAGCGCAGGCACTGAATCTGGCTTTCCCAGTCCGCAAGGGAACGAGCTTTAGTGGTTCCACCTCGCTCTCGGCAACCCAAGACGGGGTGACGTATGAAGTTCTAGGAAGCAGTGATCTGATCAACTGGAATCTGCCCGTGGAGCTGGTTTCAGCTGGGGACAGCACGGGGTTGCCGGCCCTGAGCGACCCCACGGGCTACGAGTACCGCAAATTCCGGATCAAGGATGACAGCGGCATCCTGACCAAGGGATTTCTGAAAACTGCGATCCGGGCAGCGACCAACGGGTCCGTGCCGGCGGTGGCGGGCAAGGCTGCGGTCTCGGCTGCCTCGTACTCGGACATGTCGGGAGTGCAGGTGCAGGGCGGGGTGGTGGGATTCTTTGATGGGGGCGACTGGCTCAAGTACTCCGGCTTGGATTTTGGCAGCGGGGCGACGAGCGTGACCTTTTCCTCCTCCAAGAGTGGGACCGGCGGCACGGTGGAGATCCGGTTGGGAAGCCCGACAGGCCGGCTCATCGGCACCTTCGCGCCGCAGGACACAGGGGGATGGAGCAACTACCGCGAGCAGTTGGCCCAGTTGAGTGGTTTCGTCAGCGGAGTGCAGGATGTTTACCTGGTGGCGGTGGGCGGCACGGGGGTTTGCAATCTGGAATCGTTCCGCTTCTCGCAATATGTGCTGACCTGGAGCGACGAGTTCAGCGGGAACAGCCTGAACACCAACAACTGGGCGGCGGTGGACAACGGCGATGTGGCCAACGGCGAGCTGCAGTTCTACACGCCGCGGACCAACAACGTCAGCGTCACCAACGGCGTGCTTCAGTTGACGGCCCAAAGGGAAACCTACACCGGGCAGGGGCCGTGGATGTCGGCGCCTAAAACCACGGCCTACACTTCCGGTCTCATCGAGAGCCTGAACAAAATTCAGCCGCAATACGGAAAAATTGAGGCGAGCATGAAGATTCCGACGGGGGCGGGTCTTTGGCCGGCGTTCTGGATGATGGGCGTGAACTATTTCCCAAGCTTCGATTGGCCGGCGTGTGGGGAGATCGACATCATGGAGTATTCTGGCGCCAGTGGTGGCTTCACCGCCGCATTCCATACTGGGGCCTACAACTACATGAATAACGGTGGTGGAGTGCAAAACGTGCAGGGATTTTCCGTGCCGAACCACAGCACCGAGTTCCACGTCTATGGGATCGAATGGACGCCGACCCGGGTGGGCTTTTACGTGGATGGAAAAATCATTCTCGAGGCCAAAAAATCCCAAATGGGAAGCAGTGCCGCCCAGTGGCCTTTCGACCAACCTTTCTGGCTCAAACTGAACCTCGCCATTGGTGGGCCGTACGGGGGTGATCCCACCTCTGGCACCTTCCCCAAGACCATGGAAGTGGACTGGGTTCGGGTATACCAAGAACAAGCCGCGTACTAAACAGCGGGACGAAAATCTTTTTTCGTCGGACTTTTTAAGGGGAGCTAAGCTCCATTTTGAGGAAGGAAGCCTGATTGGTTCCCAGGAGGCGAACCGTCACAGTTTCCGTTCCATCGCCGTTGTTCACGGGGATGCCAACCTGCTGAATCACGCTGGACCCGGTTTGCCAGTTGGTGGTGCTGAGGGAGGATGAGGCCTTGAGGGTGTAGGTGATGCCATCCACGGTGTAGCCAGATTCGGTCGATCCACTGCCGCTACCACTTCGGCGGCGGAAGGAAAACATGGGTCCGTTGGTCGAGCCAGAGTTGGTGGCCACCTGAAGTCCCATGCCGACCTGACTTCCCGAAGAACTTGTCGGTGAACTTCCCTGGGCAAATTCCAGAAGATTCACCCAACCGTCCCCATCGGGATCAGCAAGGGGCAGGGCGAGAGTGCCCGTGGGATCGGTGGGGAAATGGGTGGTTTGCCAGGTCTCCAGGGCGTTGAGGGCAGCAGGGTAGGAGAGCTCCAGGGCATTAAGGTAGGCAAACTGGCCCGCGAGGACCCGATAGTTGACCGATAAGGCCCCATTGGTGTCCGGAACCAGATTGGTTAGGATAGCCACCATGGTTTGGTTATAGTTGGTGGTGCCGGTGCTCATGTTGGTACCGGAAGTCACCAAGGTGGTTTCATTGGTGGTCTGACCGGTCACCCTGTACAAAGTGAGGCGTCTTTCGGGATCGGCTCGGGAACCAAACAGTTTCAGCTGGTAGGTATTGCTTCGGCTGAGACCGCTGAGTTTTAACGTGGTCCCGGTATTCGCATCGGACGTGAACATGCCGTCCACCACGGCATTGGAGAGATTGAATACCCCCAGCGCCGCGGAAGGAAGGACAGCCAAATTATCATTATTGGTCACAACCCCCGAGGTGAACTCCAGACGAACTCCCGAGTTGGTGCCTCCGCTGTTGACCAGGTTGGTGATCAGGGGAGAGGAGGCACTGGCATTGTTCCAATGCCGCCCAGAGGTGGGGCTGGGCGTGGCCACGCCTCCGAAGTCCACCAACACGGAATCCATCCGTGGGGCCGGAGATCCGCCGGGAGCCACTTCTTCGATTGAGATGGCATTCAGGTGGGCGTAAGAGCCGATCATCGTCTGATAATCCAAATAGAGAGCTCCCGAGGCGTCGGGTGCCAGATTCGTGAAGGTAAGCACGTTCCGATTGTTGTAATTCACACTGCTGATGCCGGAGCCCGAAGTGGTCAGGGCTCCCGAGTTGGTGGCAGCCCCACGCACCCGATAGAGGGTGGCACGTTTCTCATTGATGCTTCGTCCGGCATAAACACCCAGACGGTAAGTAAAGTTGGCGTTGAGACCGCCTATTTTGACGGTGCGAACCCCGTCCGCCGGGACACTAATCAGACCGTCCCGGGCGGCGTTGTTGACCTGGAAAAGTCCCATCTGGGCCGTCATTACCGGAACCCAGTCGCCGCCCCCGAAAGAGCCGTTGGTCAGGGTCAGGGTGAAACCGGATCTGACATTGTTGGTGGTAACAAGATTGGTCAGGGTTCCGACGGCCGTGCAGTTGTTCCAGTAGATGCCCCCTGTCGGGCTGGTGGTCTGGATGGTGCCAAAGTCAACCAGGACAATGCCCTTGGCCGTCACGGCGGCGGCGATGACCAGACTTCCCGAGGCTGACCCTTGATAGTTGGAATCCTGCACCGTCCCGATGACTGCGTACGTGCCGACCGCCGTGGGGGGAGTTGAGGAGCCGTTGTAAGTCAGATTCACCGTTAACCCCGTGGGATCGGTTGAGGCGGTGGCGGTTTTTGGACTGCCGTTATAGACGGCGGATAGATTTCCCAAGGTCACGTTCGCCGTCGCCTTGGCCACCACCAGACTGCCTGAGGCCGTGCCTTGGTAATTACTATCCTGAATCGTCCCGGCGACAGCGTAGCTCCCGGCTTGGGTGGGAGCCGTGTCGGAACCGTTGTAAGTCAAAGCGACATTCAGCCCGGCAGGAACGGTGGTGGCGCCCGCATAGACGGCAAAGCCATCATAAGTTTGATTCAGGTCGGTCAGGGTCAGGGAGGCTGAGGCCTTGGCGATGACGAGGGTTCCACTGGCGGTTCCCTGATAGTTGGCGTCGTTGAGGCTGGCGGTGACGGCATAGGAGCCGGCTTGAATGGGGGCGGTCGGAGAACCATCGTAGGTGACAACCACCCCCAAATTGGGCGGAGTTGTGGTGGTGGAGGCAGTCTTTTGCTGGCCGTCATACGTGGCGGTGAGATTGCCCAGTACCAAAGAGCCGTTGGCCTTCCCAATCACTAAAGTTCCACTGGCGGTTCCGCGATAGTTGGCCTCTTGGATGGTCGCCTGCACGGGATAACTTCCGGCAGCGGTGGGGGCGGTGAGGGAACCGTTGTAGGTGATCTCCACGTTCAGTCCGGCTGGATCCGTGGTGGCACTGACCGGTTTGGCGTTGCCGTCGTAGGTGGCGGTGAGGCCGGCCAACGTTACCGTGGCAGGAGTTTTGTTGCTGTCCTCCACGGTCAGCACCAGCTCGTCAAAAGTCTGCAGGGTGCCGTCATTTGCGACCAAGCGGAGCCGGTAGGTTCCGGCCGCACTGGCCGAAACGCTGGTGGATAGGGAGGAGGCGGATCCGAAGGTGACCGAGCCAGGACCCGAGATTTTTTGCCATTGGGTGGAGACAGCCCCGGAAGCGGTGCCGGTCAGGGTGGCGGATTGTCCGATCTCGAGGGTCAGGTCGTTTCCTGCGAGGACGCTGAGGGCGGGTGTGCCAAATCCGCTGCCCTGCAGGTTGTCGAAGGTGGCCGTGCTCAAGGCCCCGTTATTGTGACTGGTCACGGCCAACCCGATATAAACCGTGCCGCTCATGCTGGGGGCGACCGGCGTGCCGACCGGAGTCCAGCTGGTTCCATTGGTGAATTTGTAGGCGGAAATGGTGGATCCGCTTCGTACAATCCGCAGCCAGATGCCGTAGCTGTAGGAACCCAGGGCTTCGTGCAGGCTGAGCCCTCCGGCAGCGGGACGATTTTG
>OGVP01000125.1_pt1 | contig 11410 bp, 18 predicted proteins | sample 1575791 | NCBI WGS metagenome assembly OGVP01 (sample SAMN07581537, study PRJEB24739) | freshwater metagenome
GCTAAAAAAGTAGCAGAAAACAAAATGGAAAATACAAATAAACTTAAGGAAGCAATTAGAAAAGCTTTAACAAAGGAAAACTCTACTCAAACCCAAACTTATAATGGAGTAACATATGATTCAAGTGATGGTAGCCCGTTTGATAGAGGTTCATCAGATAAATATTATGGGAGAAATGCATTCCCACATAAAAGAGCTAGACGAGAAGGAGGGGGCATAGCTACTATAACAGATCTAACACCCGAAGAAGAAAAAGCTTATATGGCGGGGTATGAATGGGAAACAGATACAAAAGATTGGGGAGTAGAAGGTGAAATGTATGAAACTTTTCCGGATTTAACAGGTGATGGTAAAGTAACTAAAGCTGATATTCTAAAAGGCAGAGGGGTTGAATTAGATGAAGACCTAGACCTAGGCCACGAAGATAACGAACCACACATGATTAAAGCCGAATTATATAAAATAGGCAAATACGCTATGGAATTATATCAAATGATAGACCAATTTGAAGGCCCAAGCGAAGTTGATTTTCCAGCTTGGTGGCAATCTAAGATCACCAATGCCGCCAGCATGATAAGCAGCGCTAAACATTACCTTGAGTTTGAATTAAAAGAACCAGCTATTGACGCTATGGTAGGTGTTGCCCAATCAGAAGATGTAATTGATGAAAATAAAATAAATGCTTTAGAAAAAATTAAAGCCAAAGTATTAGAAAAACTTACAGCAAAAACTCCAATGAAAACATATATTAAGGATTTTGCTAAAAGCGATGCTCCTCAATTCAAAGGAAAGACTAAAGAAAAAAAACGCCAAATGGCAGTAGCCGCTAAATTATCTAAAGAAAAATGAAAGACTTAGCTAAAATACAAGAATTTTTTTCTAAACCTTTAGAGGAAGCCCAAGAAAAAGATGTCGTTGACACAATTACAATGGACATTCCTTTATTTCTTCGTATGTTAGAATATTCAAGAGAAGATGCTTCCCAAGACATGGATTTACACGATGTTACCGAAAAAGCAAATTTATTAGGTAAAGAAAGAGGTATATTACAAATGGACGATTACGATGAAATTGTAGGTGCTGTTAAAAAAGATTTAGGAGAAAACTTAATAGAAAGAGTAATCAATAGACTAAAAAATAAATGAACCGCGACGAACTTATAGTTAAAATCAAATCAATAGCTAAACAAGCTTTAGCTAATCGTAAAAAAACTGAAATAGCAGCTGTAGAATACGATGAATTAACTAAGTTCCCTGAACTTAAAAAAGCAATAGTAGATTTACTCACACCAGATTTTGATTATTTTTTGGCATCCATCGATTGGGTTGCCCCTAAACCAACAACATTTCGTATTAATTTAAAAAACGGAACAAGTTTTTATCTTATATTTTCCCCTCGTTCTTGGATAGCTCAAATTGAAGGTAAAAAATACTATTTACTTAACTTAAATGAAGAAGAAGCAGCCACCAATGCTATAGCTCGTTTATTAAGAATAGGTGCTAAAGTTAAACCTGAAGAAGAAACCCCAATTGAAGCTCCACCTGCTGAAGCCCCGCCTGCTGAAGCCCCACCTGCTGAAGCCCCACCTGCTGAAGAAGAAACACCCGAACCCGCAGCTTAATTATGGATCTATTAGATAAATTCTTTCAAAAATACAGTTATAAATTTTCCAAAGGGTATCCTGACATGAATAATGAGCAGGATATTTTGCTGTTGGAGAATTTATTATCAAATTTAGGAGTTGAAGTAGAACTAACAGAATTAAAAAAATTACCATACGATATTTTAACTGATGAAGCTAAAGAGGTTGCTCAAAAATTAATAAAAATTTTAAATATATCCCAAGACCAAATTCAACCTTCTTCTCCTAATAATATTGTAGTATACGATGATTTTCGCTCTCAATTAATTGATAAATTAGAAAACAATGGAGGGTTTGGTTCTAGAAGACACCCAAGACAAGGTAATTTTAAAAAAGGAAATGTAGTTGTGTCCTTTAAACCTGACAAAACTAGTGGGGAATATTATGAATTAAAACCGCAACAATTAGGTATTACTTTAGGTAAAAAAATTAGTTTAAATACTTTACGTAAAGAACTAGCCGCAGGTATTAAAAGAAATAAAAAATTAAGCGACGAAGAATATCAAGTTTTATATTATCTAATTACTAATAAAGATAAACCTTCTCAAGATACAATTGATCAAGTATTTTCTAACAATAGATTTTATAATGAATTACTTAAAAATTTAGGTGAACCTTTAGGTGCTTTAATATACGGAAAAGATAGAGGAGCTAACGAAGTATTCTTCCCATCAGCGGGTAACTATCCTTTGATTGATTATATTTTAACTATTGGGGGTGAAGAAGTAGAAGTTAGCGCTAAAACATCCAAAGGAGCAGGTAACACAGTTAAACTACCCGACCTAGAAAAATTAGCAAGAGCCAACGGAAACGAACTCCCAGAAGACCTTCAACGCATAGTTGATATAATTAAAAGCAGCACAGTAACTGAAGGTGGTTTAAATTTAATTGAAGAATTTGGCTCACCTGATCTTAAAAAACGTTTAAAAGAATTTTATGATTCTCATCCTGAATTTCCTAATTTAGATTATGATGGTAGAAGAGAAGGAATAGCTTTAGAATGAGAAATAATAAAAGAATTAAATCAAGTATTTAATTTTAGTGAAGTATTTAATAAATACGTAGGTGTAAATTATGTTAAATACAAATTAGATCCTTCTTCTTTAGAAGAAGATTACATTGAAATACCTCCTGGGGTATTTGATGTGTATCTCCAAACTAAAAACAGTCCAGGCCACGACAGTGACAAAATAGGTCTGGCTGTTAAACAAGTTAAATAATATTTATGTATATGAAAACATTACAGAAATACATCAAAGAATCTATCCAAGGATACCATTTAAAGAAAAAATCATGCTCTTGTGGTTGTAATACTTGCGATGATAAACCCGCGTTATTAGCGCCTATACTCAACGAATCTCTTGCACCGCGTGCTATATTGTCTGAGGGATTAAAATACCATATAGACAATAATAAACCGCTTACTGAACATGTTTACCGCGCCGGTTCCAAAAATTATTTTGACTTATGGGCTGAAGCAAGAGCATTATATTCTCGCGGGATCATAGATATCAAAAACCAAGACGATTTAGAGATATTAACTGAAACACAATTAGGTGAATTTGGTTTATATGAGGGTAAAAAAGTTCCATTAGATTTTATAATGGAAGAAATTGAATTAGAAGAAGCAGATAAAAAAAATACCCACGAAATTACGCTTACTTTTGAAAATAGTAAACTTTTAGATAGGTTTAAAGCAATTCCAACCTTTTCTAAAATGTTAGCTCCTAATCAAATGAAAAGTCTAAATGTAGGGAACAATAATTTAACTGTAAATAATGTATCTTTAAATGGTTTAGAGCGAATGGAGTCAATGGGATTATACAAAATCTCTAAAAAATTAAAAGAAGAAGAGGAAGAATTTCCGTTTGAATATAAAGGCTTTAAATATAATGTTAAAGTTGCAAGTAATATTACAAACGATAGAGGTCAAAAATTATATAAAATATCAATAGATGGTGTAGGTAGTTACCATGAATATACCAATGAAAGAGATGCTCATATTGGTGCTAAACGAGAAATCAATGACCAATTAATGTTTGAAGCTAAAACTAAAGCTAAAAAGAAAACACCCCCAATTGGCAAACCAAAACGCGGCGGCTCTAAAAAGTTCTATGTATATGTCAGGAAACCAGGCGGAGGAATTAAAAAAGTAAGCTTTGGAGACACTACAGGCCTATCTGCTAAAATCAATAATCCCGAAGCTAGAAGAGCATTTGCCAAAAGACACGATTGTGCTAATAAAAAAGATCGTACAAAACCTTCATATTGGTCTTGTCGCCTCCCCTCTTACGCCAAATTACTTGGTTTAAAATCAAATTTTAGCGGCTTCTGGTAAAAAAATTTTTCAAATTCCAGTAAAAAGCCTTAATTTTGTCATATTTATAATAAACATATACTTTGACAAAAATATACTATTTACATAGAGGAAATAATATTCCATTTTATATTGGAAAAACTATATCTGAAAAAGATAGAAAATATCATCATAAAAATAGATTAGGGAAGGATATAATTTTAGAAGTTATAGATGAAGTTCCAACAAAAGAATGGAGATACTGGGAAGAATTTTATATTTTACTTTTTAAACAATGGGGTTTTAAACTGGAAAATAAAAATAATGGTGGGTGTGGTAATATAGGGGGGTATGAAAATCATTTAGTTTCCCAAGCTCATAAAGGAAGAACTAGCCCTAATAAATATAAAGGTAAAAAAATTCTCCAATATGATTTAACAGGAAAATTTATACATAAGTGGAATAATATAAATGAAGCTATTACTACTCTAAATCTTAAAGTAAGTAATGAAAGTATTCGCCAATGTTTAATAGGTAAAAGTAAAAAATCAGCTAATTTTATTTGGAAAAATTACACCTTAGATTACCCTATACAATTATCTAGTAATGAAATAGAATATATTTTAAAAAATACTCAAGGCCTTAAACGTCCAAGAACAACTAGTGAAAAAAATAAAATAAGTCTTAATAGAAAATACAAAGGAAACAAACCTATAATTCAATATGATTTAACAGGAAAATTTATTAAAAGGTGGGAGAGCACTAGTGAAGCTGCTCAATATTTAAAATTAAGTAAAGGAAATATAAATAATGTTCTTAAAAAAAGATCAAAATCAACTGGAGGGTATCTTTGGAAATATGTATAAACATAATATTATGGGGCCTATAGAAAAACATTTAAATAACCTTGAATCTAAAAGAACTTTAAAAGAAGATTTAACAGTGATATCTCCAAAAGTTCAAGCATTTTTAGATGAGTGTAATCGTTTAAGTAAAATTTTACAAGACGATGAGTTATTTAAAAAAGAAAAACAAAAACATATAAAATGACTCCTCTAACTAAAGTAGGAAAACGTTTAGATAATACAACACGTTATATATTGGATAACCACCCCCAAGATAAATGGGTGCTATCTAATATAGTTCCTATGTTTTTAGAGGCTATTAAATCATCTACTTCTATTCAAGAAGAACAACTTATAATAACTCAATTAAATAAACTAATTGATAATTTTGAATTTCGATATAATCAAATATTTGAACTTACAACTAAACAATCCCAACAAATAAATCAAATCCTTTCAGAGTTAATAAAAAAAATTAAAAAAGATTTTAATATCCAAGAAAAAAAATCCAAACGCGACAGATGCTTGCGTATTGCAGACCGCAAATTTAACAAACCATCAGCATACAAATCAGGTGCTGTAGTTAGATGCCGCCAAGGTAAAATATGGAAAGGATTAAAAGAAGAACAACTTACCGAAAAACAAAAGGAAACACTCCGCACTTGGTTCAAACGCAAAGGAGCACCAGGTAAAACAGGCGGGTGGGTTGACTGTAATTCACCTATCCGCAAAGACGGGAAAATAACAGGATACAAGCCTTGTGGAAGACAAAAAGGCGAAGAACGAGCTAAATATCCTTCGTGTCGCCCAACCGCAGCAAGGTGTAAGGATAAAGGTAAAGGAACTAAATGGGGTAAAACAAAATGATCAAATTACTCAATCTACTGACCGAAGCTAAAGAAAGCTTTGAAACATTTGCTAAAAACCGTTTAGCAGGTGCCGAAAAAATTATAGCCAACGCTAAGAAAAAAGGTGGAGACGCATTACTAACATACACCCACTTTAATGTAAAGCCATCTTATTACAAAAAAGCCATAAACGGCAAATTTGACAAAGAAGCCGCTAAAAAAGAATTTGAAGAAACATATAAAAAAATCTCATTAAACATGACCCAATCCGAATTTCAACGTGAAGTTGGGCGTTTAGAAGTATTAGGCGAACTATTAATAAGAGAAAAATGATAAAACTACTTGATATATTGTGTGAAACCTATTCTATAAGTAAAATTACAGAACTTAAAAGAAAAAAAACCCTTCATGTTTATGATTTTGATGATACTTTAGTTAAAACCCCAACCCCTGTAATTGTTATTGATAAAGATGGAAACAAAAAAGAAATCACTAGCCATGAGTTTGCAACACATCAGCTACAACCAGGTGAAAAATATGATTTTTCCAAATTTAATGCTATTATAAAACAATCAGCCCCCATAAATAAAAACATTGAACAAATAAAAAAATCACTAGAAAACCCATCAATCAAAACCACTATATTAACCGCTAGAAAAATAGCATTCCCCATAATGAAACACTTAAGAGATAAATACAGCATTAATGCGTACGTAGTGGGGGTAGGCAGCTCCGACCCGGAAATTAAAGCAGACTGGATTGAACGCCAAGTTCAGAAGGGATATAATGACATTAAATTTATAGACGATTCTCAAAAAAATCTAGATGCTGTAGAAAAACGCCTAAAAGACTACTCAGACATAGATGTAACTCTTATAAATTCTCTAAAATGATAAAATTAATCAACATACTAAATGAAGCTGAACTAAACCAATGCCCACCTCCAACCCAAAACATTGAACTCAACCTTCAAAATAGGCAAAAGGCTATCAACGAATACGGCTATGGCCCGTTGAACCCAAACCAACCCAACGAAAAATTTTGGCAAGCCAAAGCAGATATGTGGAAGCTTGATTCTATAGAAGAAGCTAAATCATCTCGTTGTGGTAATTGTGCTGCTTTTGACATTACATCTAAAACATTAGATTGTATTGCTAAAGGGATAGGCGACGATGAAGGCACAGAAGATCCGTTTGATGTTATTAAAGCGGGAAAACTTGGGTATTGTAGATTTTTAAAATTTAAATGTGCCGCCGCTAGAACCTGCGACGCTTGGGTTGTAGGAGGTCCTATTACAGATGACAAAGCCGTATAAAGATCTAGAAATCACAGACAGCTATATTATCCGCGAGTTTAGCGAAAATATAGATCCTATTGAACTTCTTTGGCATCGGGATTTAAAATCACGTATTATAACTATTTTAGAAGGACAAGGATGGAAATTCCAAAAAGAAAATGAACTTCCTTTAGAATTAAATAAAGGAGATGTTATATTTATCCAAGCTAAAGAATGGCATAGAATATTTATAGGTAAAACAAATTTAAAATTAAAAATTGAAGAATATAACTAAAATATATTTAGGCCGATTCATAGCCGGCCGCTTTAACAAAAATTTTTTTAGAGAGTTGTGGCCTCAATTTTGAGATCACAGCTTTTTTTCGTATATTAACATGTTAAAAATTTCAAATATGGATAAAAAAATATGTGTAGTTGGAGCGGGTGTGGCAGGAATGTTTGCTATAACCAAACTTATAAAAAAAAACTACCCAGGGGACTTAATTATTGTAATAGATGCAGGAAAAGATCCACATAAAAGACAACCAGATGAAGTAATGAAAGGAGGCTTTGGAGCCGGACTTTTCTCAGATGGCAAGTGGTCTTACCTCCACAATGCAGTAGGAGGACAGTTAGTCAAATATATGGGCGAAGAAAAAGCAGATCAAGTATTAGATGAAGCTTGGCAATATATTTTAGAATTTCATCCTGATCCTTCAAAAATAATGTTTTCTCAACCTACTGAAGAACCAGAATTTATTAAACCTTATTTTAATTTAAGGATGGCACCTGCGTATCATATTGGCACTAATTATTTGCACGATATGGGTAAAAGATGGTATGATTGGTTAGTTGAAAGAGGTGTTAATTTCATATGGGAAAAAGAAGTTGAAGATATTGACTTTGAAAAACAGTGGGTATCAATGAAAGATACAGGATTAGTATGGGTATCTTTTGATAAACTTATCTATGGCACAGGTAAATCAGGTATTGATTTAACCCAAAAATTAATAGATAAATATAATCTTAAAAAAGAACCAAAATCAGTTCAACTTGGAGTTCGTATGGAATTGCCCCAAAAATATATGCAATCTATAGTTGATATAGCATACGATTTTAAACTATATAAACGTCATAATGATAAAGTATCTAGTAGATCATTCTGTAGTAATAATTTTGCGGCATATGTTGCTGAAGAAGTTACTTATAATATGAAATCATATAACGGGCATTCATATAAACAGGAAAACATGATTAACAATATGACTAATTTTGGTATTATTATGGAAATTAAAGGAATAGATAATCCGTTCCAATTTCAAAAAGACATAGTGTCAAAATGTCAAATTGACGGTAAAGGTATTCATTATTCACCTAATTTTACCCGTAAACCTTCATTAACTGCTGAAGGTAAAGAAATGAATGTAGTTAGTGTAGGGGATTTAAATTTATTTAAAGAAGTTTATAGTGAATACGCGGATTATATTATTAATTACATTGAGGATTTAAATAAAGTATTTAATTTTGGAAATGATTATTCATTATACATTCCTGAAGTAAAATTTTTAAGTGAAGAAGTTCTTGTTAATTATAAGGATTTATCGTTAATAGACTATCCTAATATTCATTTTGTTGGAGACAGTTTATCCTCTAGGGGGATAGCTGTAAGTGCGGGACAAGGTGTGTATAGTGTGCAAAACTTAATTTTTTAAATTTTCTTTTTTATATTTATGCTAAAACAACAATATGGAAAAATGGGAACCAACTAAAAAACTTACTAAAACAGACGGAACAATAATGTATGTATGGGACAGTAAATTACACAACTGGGACGGACCAGCACTAATACCCGAAGGTAATATGCGAAAAAGAGAATATTATCTTTATGGAAATAAAAAAACAGAAGAACAATGGAAAGAAGCCCGTAAAGATAGGGAAGGTCTTCCTTGGTATAAAAAAGCCTCAATTACAGGAACCAGTAGATATTAGTTTTTATTTTTTTTGTATATGTATAACAAACAAAAACACTTAAATTTTAAAACATGAAAGTATCACAATTAAGACAACTAATTAGAGAAGAGATTAGAGAAGCATTGAATGAACCTAAAGATCCTAAAGATGAAAAAATTAAAGGAATTAAAAATTGGGTTTGGACTACTTGTAAGGAGGCAGGAGAAGATCCTAAAGGATATTATGAAATGATTGATAATTATTTTGCTAATAAAACAGATGTTACCAGTAAAGACTTTAAAAACATTTGGGATGAAGTAGTTATGGAATTGGGTATAGGAGATGTAGGAGCTGATTATGAGGATCTTTATGGAACTTGGGGTATGATTAAAAACGGTGAGGTACCGGGCCCCTTCTAATTAAAATAAATGATAAAAAAAATATAGAAAAACACTTAAATTTATAAAATATGAAACTATCACAATTAAGACAACTAATTAAAGAAGAAATTAGAGGAGTATTGAATGAAAGCCTATCGTATGATGAATTAATAAAACCGCTTGAGAACAGTGACAAAATTATTTTAGGGGATGAAAATGATCCCCTAGAAGACCGCGTGAGCACCTTATTTCTTGAATTAACAAATTATGCATACGACGAAGAGGAGCCCGACGCCAAAGCTGTGATTGATCAAATAAATAATTATCTCATAGAAAATGGGAAAATAGTAATTGATGGTGTAGATTGTACTGAAGATTATTGGGATTTTGTATATGACCTTATTGAAAGTAATAAGGATGAGGAGTATGCAGACGAGGCTATAAAAATTTTAAAACCACTTGTTATGTCTCCCGAAGAGGCTAAAAATATATTAAAACAATACCCATATACTCAATCCAAACTTGAAAAAATACTTAATAATGCAGGCCTAACTTATGAATTAGACGAGTACATTATGGAGAAGTTCAAAAAAATTGAGGCGGAAATTGAGAAGGAAAAGGCACAAAAACAAGACAATAATATGGGCCGATTGGGTGCTTCCCTAAGCGAGATAAAACGTCGACATTCAAGATAAACAAACAAAAACATTTAAATTTATAAAATATGAAACTATCACAATTAAGACAATTAATTAATGAGGAAGTTCGTAACATGTTAAAATTTGAACGTATGAGTCCTTCTAAATCAACAGAAGCAAAAGCCCCCACTTTTCAAGCCAAACATAAAAATAATAATTTAGTAGCTGCTATCTACTTCTCTTGGAACAAAAATGCAAACAACAACGCATCTTTATGGGGTAAGGTAGAACTAATTATAGAACAAAATGACTGTAAACTAATCAATTATGTAGTAACTGACAGTGTTTGTGAGTTTGAATTTCGTCCAAATGGACCAGTATCTCAGGATCTTTTAGAAGAAACTAGAAACAATGTTGAAGATGCTCTTGATAAATTAAAAAGTCAATTCACAGGATACGATGTATATATTGTAGGAAACTAATTAAATTAAAGGAAAGGCTACAAAATTGAAAATTTATTAAATAAACAAACAAAAACATTCAAATTTATAAAACATGAAGGCATCACAATTAAGGCAACTAATTAAAGAAGAAGTAAAAAGTGTATTGCTGGAAAACGAATTATCCGAAAAAGACCAAATAACTGCTGTTCAAAAGGATGGTTTTTCAATCCAAGACATCGATAATCCATCAGAAAGGGTTCAGTTGGCGGCGGTTAAAGAGCATGGTTGGGCAATCCAACACATCGATAATCCATCAGAAAGGGTTCAGTTAGCAGCGGTTGAACAGAATCCATATTCAATCCAATTTATCGAAAATCCATCAGAAAAGGTTCAATTATCGGCGGTTGAAAAGAAGCCATATTCAATCAAATTCATCCAAAATCCATCCGAAAAGGTAAAACAATTGGCCCAATCAAAAGGTGTGAAAATTTAAAATTATGGAAAACATAAAATTTATTAAATAAACAAACAAAAACATTTAAATTTATAAAATATGAAACTATCACAATTAAGACAACTAATTAAAGAAGAAATTAGAGGAGTATTGAATGAAAAAATTATTAATAATAATCATCTCTTAAATGAAATGGTAATTAACGATTTTATGTCATATAAGGATTTTGCCCTCTCCGTAGCTAAATATTTGATGAAAAACTATGAGCGTAGTGATTATGATAATTTTATAAGGGTTTTAAGCTTAAAACTTAAAGGTTATAAAGACGATTATATTTAAAGACACTTAGGTTTTAAGATCTTATTTTAGAACCATAAACAAACAAAAACATTTGAATTTTAAAACATGAAAGTATCACAATTAAGGCAACTAATTAGAGAAGAGATTAGAGGAGTATTGAATGAAAACCTAACTAATGAAGATGCTACTCTTATTAAAAAGAATTCTCCATCAATCGGTGAAAAACCTTTACAAGTGGGTGATTTAATTATGTGGAATATAATAGGTCAAGGGGGGATGGGTCGGACATTACTAGGGAGAAAAATAGGTAAAGTAGTAAAAATATTAGGATCAGCTAA
>OGVP01000127.1_pt1 | contig 11342 bp, 14 predicted proteins | sample 1575791 | NCBI WGS metagenome assembly OGVP01 (sample SAMN07581537, study PRJEB24739) | freshwater metagenome
GGTTGTTTTTTTTTTTCAAGCAGAAGACGGCATACGAGATAGCTTCAGGTGACTGGAGTTCAGACGTGTGCTCTTCCGATCTCTGGGCATTGAAACGCACCTTCTTGAGTATGGGGTAGACGAGAGGATTGCGCACGAAGTAGCGGACTTGCCCAAAATCCACGATTGCACGTTTGTGGGTTATCTCGGCACTCAGACGCAGAGTCGTAAAACGCGGTTAATGGATGCGGTAGCAACATCTATGGATTTTAAGTGGTGGGGTGTGAAGGGGCAGGAACTGGCAAAATTTCCGGCTTTGGAACGTAGTTGGCAGGGTGAGACAGCGGGCATCGATATGCTGCGAATTTACAAACAGTCCCGCATGGTTTTGAACGACTACGTGGATATGGCGGCAGGTGTCAATGTTAACATGCGCACCAAGGAGGTTATGAACGTCGGCAGTATGTTGCTGACGCGTCGGGCTTCGAATATCGAAGTATTGGAGAGGGAAGGGGCATTGGCGACTTTCGGTGACGCCGAGGAGTGCCTAGGAAAAATCCGTTATTACCTAGAACATGAGAAAGAGAGGGAAGCCATCGCCGCAAAGGGTTTGCAGATTGCTATGCGTGAATTCAACTATCGGGATATTTCCGCCAAGCTGATGCAAGTCCTGGAATCTAAGGTTAAGCAGTGTGAACGTAGTTGGAGCTAGGGCACCAAGAAAAAGTATGAGTGAAAACATAACGGTGGGGATCGGGAGAATTCTTGGGCATGACGGCAACGCGGTTTTTCTGGGCGACGGACGCCTCGTAGCTGTTAGTCAGAAGGAGGCGGAGTGTCTTGCTAAAAAGGCAAATGAGGTGCCGCACAATCTTCACAATTACCGGCCGACCGCATAGAGGTGATAGAGGCAAAGCGGGAAGCCTAAAAAAAAGAAACTCAAACAAAATGGGCGCAGAAGCTTCTTGATAACGATTGAGATAAAAGTAAGACAAAGCTCTATTGGAAGAGGAAAAATTCAGAATGCCCAATGTTGATTTCCCTTCCTTTCGCCGAACTTGTAGGGTGAAGTTGTGACGGTTTCGGGAGCCATCCAGCGCTGGAGAAGGTATAAGCTGGCACGGCGGGGGCTACATTTGGACCGGAGCTGTTATGTGGGGCCGGGGGTTTCTTTGGGGCCGGATTCTCAAAGGGTGATGCGGGGAAAGCTACAGGTGGGCCGCGGGTGTCAGATCCAAAAAGGAGTGGAATTAAATCCATTTGGCGGCTCGATTATCTTGGGAGAAAACGTTTGGCTTGGCCCAAACCTGGTGATTTACGGCCACGGGGGGGTCGAAATAGGCACTGACTGCCTTCTTTCCATGAATGTGGCTGTCTTATCCTCCAATCATAAAACTCCGGATCGAAACCGGCATATATGTTGGGAAAAAGACCAGCTTCTGCCCACTCGTATTGGCCAAGATGTATGGATCGGGGCGAATGCGGTGATCCTCGGTGGGGTGACGATCGGGGACGGCTGCGTGATCGGGGCCGGCTCGGTGGTGACGAAGGATTTGCCGGCGTATTCGATCGCAGTCGGTGTTCCGGCAAAAGTTGTCAGGTCTCGGGCGTAGAGTTTAATGCGACAGGTTCGATTAGGATGAGGATGAGGATGAGGATGAGGAAATCTGCGAAGATGGCAGATGGGAGATGGGTTTTTAATTCGGAATTCGGAATTCGGATTTCGAAAATAAGCTTGGGCTTTGCGGGAAATTCGCTTACGGGGGGGGGATTCGTGAACGTGAAGATTAAGGTGAACGGAAGGTTTTAGTTTAAGTTGAAGTCTGAGTAGGAGACGGAGCTGAGCAGCGAAACTAGCGTGGTCATTCCGGCATACGGCCGGGTGGAGCCGCTGAAGTACACGCTGAAGAGCGCGGCCCGGGCGTTGCGGGAGGCCGGGGGCGGAGTGGGAGATTTTGGTGGTGGATGACGGCTCGGAGCACCCGCTGGAGAAACAGCTCCAGGGCTTTGGGGCGGGGCATCCGGTGAAGTTCCTGCGGCAGAAAAACCGGGGATCAATCGTGGCCCGGATGACCGGGTTGGGAGCGGCGCAGGGGGAATATGTACTGTTCCTGGATTCCGACGACCTGATCCATCCGGGCAAAATCCATCCGCAGACCGAGGCGATGAAGGAGAGCGGGGCGGAGGTTGGCGTCTGTGACATGGCTAAGGCGCGGCTGGCTTCCCGGCGTTGCGAGATCCCCAGCATCATCCACATAGACTACTCCGCGCGGCTGCAGACGGTGCGGCGGGAGGTGCACCCCGATTTCCACCGGCTGATCACGGAGTTTAAGAAGAGGACGGGGGTGCCGATCGTGATCAACACCAGCTTCAACGTGAGCGGCCAACCGATCGTGAGGACGGCCGAGGAGGCGTGGCTCTGCATTCAAAATACGGACATGGACTATTTGGTGGTGAATTATAAGTTTTCCTACAACCTAAACAAAAAAACCTGGGAGGAAAAACTGCAATGACTCAAACAATTCGCCGAGCATGCCTGAACATCTTCTGGACTTGCCTGTGCCCAACGGCGCGCAAGCCCAAGGCCAGATGGGTGAAATCTCAGAGGGACAACGATCTGGACATTGCGCAGCAGGGCTGGAGGCGAGAGACTTAAGGCAATCCGGCGATGGGCAAAGTTGTTTTGAGAAGACGATGAACATTTTGAGATCCAAGTGGAACGCTGCCTTGGGATTAGTTCGGAATCTCTCTTCCATGGCCTATGACCAATATGCCATGCAGAAGCTGAAGCCGCTTTACTGTGCCTATTTGCCTTGGACGCGTGCTACTATGCGTCCAAGAGCTATAGAGCTTTGTTGTAATGCGGTGGCCTTGATCCGGCCAGAGATCGTCGTCGAATGTGGAGGGGGAAACAGCACTTTCTTTGTTCGCTCGTTGTTGCGCCAATCGGGCTACGGACGCCTCATCACAATCGAGGAAAACAGCAACTGGGCCATGGTGTTATCGCGGCAACTTGAAGAGCACGGCTTGTCAGGATACGGACAAATTGTTTGTGCCCCTCTCAAACCAGCGGAAAAGAACGGCGTTGTAGGTATCTGGTATGATGAAGAGATCCTGCGCCCCTTGCTTGAAAGTGCCCAAGGATCCATTGGCGTTCTAATCATTGATGGGCCGACTGGTCAGCCGACTGAAAGCAGGCGTGATCTCTCGCGGCGCTACTTTGCCGTGCCATTCTTCCAAGATTATCTGGCGCCGGAATATTTCGTTCTTTTAGACGACACCAATCGTGCAGGAGAATCCACTTGCCTGCGGCTGTGGCGCGATCACTGTAAAATGCGATTTACGGAATTTGGCGTCTCGGGAGCATGTGCTTATTTTAGTAACTCACCGCTGCTGCTGGACTGAAAAAAAATTGTAGCACCCTGATTAGGCCTAATTTAGCAAATTGAATGTGCAAAGCCGTGATACCACGCCTTATTAGCAAGCAAACACGTTACAGTTGGGCTGAAACTAAGCTTCGCGAATTAGAGCCGATTGCTCGATCACGCGTGGTCTTTGACGTTGGTGCTGGAATGGCGCCTATGCGCGGTGCGTCCGAAAAGGCAGGCTTTGTGTGGCTTGGATTTGATTTGGAACCCAAAGTTCGGGGGGTAAGCAAATGGGATTTGTCTGGCTGTTGTCCCAAACGTGACGAGAAAGCTGGTATTGTTCTGCTCATGGATGTCCTTGAGCATCTGGAGAATCCCGGTATTGGTCTTGATCATGTGGCCGACGTGCTCGATGAGGAGGGATATTTGTTATTGAGCACGCCCAATCCGCGCTGGAGCCACAGCCGATTGAATGTGCTTTTCACCGGGTTTCTCGCTTGCTTTACAAGGCAAGATCTAGCTGCAAACCACCATGTGTTCCCCGTGTGGCCGCATATCCTCGAGCACATGCTGAAGAGGCGCTTTTTTGAAATTCTGGAGTGGTGCCAATTGCGCGGTCGCACGGATGTTCCCAAGCCAGTTCTGCAGGCGCACTACCCTCTGCGCGTTGTCAAAGCTTTGTTGTGCAGGTTAATTGAGACTGTGGACCCTTCGGCGTCGAGCATGGACTACGCGGTGCTGGCGAAGAAAGTCGGCTAACTGCCAGGCTTGGCGGAATATCAACCTATGGGGAAAAGCAAAAGCATGCCAACGCGCGGGGTGATATATGTCGCCACAGGCGACAGGTTTGTCGCGGAAGCGGAAGCGTCGCTGGCGACTTTGCGGGCGACCAATCCTGATCTTACGGCAATGCTCTTGTCGGGGGAGGAGGTTGCTTCCAGAGATCTATGGGATGAGGTGCAGGTGGATCCGGTGCTCAAGGAGCAGCGCAATCGGGCAAAACTCTACATGGACCGTGCTCCGTGGGAGCGATGCCTTTTTCTCGATACCGATACACGCGTCTGCGGCTGCCTTGCCGATGGTTTCGCCTTGCTCGAACGTTTTGAGTTCGCAGGTCAGCATGGCTACGGAGGGCATCATTATGAAGTGGTTGGGCTACCGTCGTCTTTCCCAGAAGTGAATTCCGGCGTATTGTTCTGGCGCAAGAACGACAAGACCAAAGCTCTCTTTGCGCGTTGGAGGGAGCTTTATGACTCCCTAGACCAGTCGCAGGAAACGCGCACGTGGGACCAGAAAAGCTTGCGCGTCGCCCTCTGGGAGAGCGATGTGCGGTTCGTCGACTTGCCGTCGATTTATAACGCGATGCCCTACTTTCCTTATGTGTTGGAGTGTCCGCTTGTTGTGGCTCACGGGCGAACGATGAAGAATTTAGAGCGTTTCGAGAAGAGGGTAGGTCGATCTGCTGCACTTCGAGCTTACATTCCCGGGGTTGGCATTATGAATCACCCGCGCGAGATGTCTTGGCAGCACTTGGGCAAGTCAACCATACGGATGCTTGCTCTAAAGTTGCAATGCGCTCTCCGTAAGTAAGTGCCTTTATTGGCAACGCCTTAAGATGTCCGTTGTGCTCATGTGCTCTCATTTGCATCCAAAGTTCAAATTTGCGTAGTAATCCCAACCCATAATCCGCTGATTGGTGGAAGGATTAGGATTAGGATGAGGATGGGCATGAGGATGAGGAAATCTGCGAAGATGGCACACGGGAGATGGGTTTTTAATTCGGAATTCGGATTTCGAAAATAAGCTTGGGCTTTGCGGGAAATTCGCTTACGGGGGGGGATTCGTGAACGTGAAGGTTAAGGTGAACGGAAGCTTTTAGTTTAAGTTGAAGTTTAAGTTTAAGTGATGTCGAAAAAGTGAAATTAGAACTAAGTGTCATCATTCCGACGCACAATCCGAGGAGGGAGTATTTAGCTCGGACGTTAGAGGCGTTGGCAGCGCAAACGTTGAATCATGAGAGCTGGGAAGTCGTGGTGATAGACAACAAGTCTGAGAATATTGGATATAGGATATCGGATATTGTAGGGGATCGATTAGGAAAAGCGGAAAGCGGAAAGCGGAAAGCGGAAAAAACCCCATCTGCGATCTCCGATCTACCATCTACCCCGAGCGTACGTGTCGTACGCGAGGATAAGCTGGGACTGACGCATGCGAGGGTGAGGGGGTTCCAAGAGGCGAAGGGGGAGATTGTGGTGATGGTGGACGATGACAACGTGCTGAAGCCGGACTATCTGGAAAGGGCGGTGGAGATTCTGGAGAAGAATTCGGAGTTGGGAGCGATCGGAGGAAAGGCGTTGCCGGAGTTCGAGATCGAGCCGCCAGAGTGGTTGAAGGGAAGACCGAAGGGGTTGGGGTTGAGGGATATGGGGGAGGGCTCAATTATTTATCCTAAAGATTTAAATTCAAAGGCTCGAGGGATTGGGGATGGCGGATTGGGGATTGGGGGGCCCTCCTTCGCTCCTAACCTCGCGGGCTCGGGAGGAGCTTCGGAGGGTTTAAAAACGGGAAGAGTTGGAAGGCGGATGGCGGAGTTTCCGGAGTGTGCGCCGATTGGGGCGGGGATGGTGATCCGGAGGGAGGCGGCGTTGGAGTATGTGGAGGATTTAAAGAGAAGGGATACGGTCGTGACGGATCGGAAGGGAAAGAGCCTGGCCTCGGGCGGGGACAACGACATCTGTCTGACGGCCCTGGAGCATGGCTGGGGGGTGGGATATTTCCCGGAGCTTGAGCTGACGCACCTGATTCCCAAGGAGAGAATGACCTTGGAGTACCAGTGCCGGATGGCGCGGGACTCCATGAGAAGCTTCATTGTGATGTTGGATCAGCATGGGATTCAACCGTGGGCTCCGATTGCCAGATGGAGCGTGCCGTTACGGGTGGCGCGTGCCTGGTGGCGGGACAAGCCGTGGAAGGGCGTCCAAGCGCAGTTGAATTTTCAGAATGGGGTAGGGCAGTTTTTGGGAAGGGCCGACATTGGAAAGAATTAAGCCGTGACCCCGGGAAGACTGGTTTATCTGTGGTGGCACCGGCCGATCGGGGCGGTGAAGAGATCGATCCGGGAAGGCGGACCGGTGGAGCAGTGGATCACCGAAAAAGGAAGGCGAAGCATGGAGAAGGCGGCCTCTCGGCTAGGATTGGGGATTGGGGATTGCGGATTGCGGGGCAGCGGGTCTCCTTCGCACAAGGCTTGGCCCCAAGAGACCTGCCCCCGCCCATCCGAGCTAGCCGCTCCGCGAGGAAGTGGATTACCGCTGACGCGGGGGGATTCGGAGGGTTTAAAGCGGAATTCGAAATTCGAAAACAAGGATTCAAGTAAGCAGGAAAAGCCGTTGGAGTTGCACATGGTGGTCGGGAAAGGGTTTTGGTACATGGCGGCGTTTGCGTTGGTTTCCATGAAAAAACATTTGTCGAACCCGGTGCGGGTGCATTTTTATTCCGACGGAAGCTTGACTGCCGAGCAAGAAAAAGTGCTCAGGCAAATGTCCGTGGAGGCAGTTTTTCACGGGACAGAGGAGATCATGGCCAAAGTGGAAAAGTGGTTGCCCCGGGAAAAATATCCAACCCTCAGGGAGCGGTTCGACAACTATCCCAACATCCAGAAGCTGATCAGTCCACACGTGGGAAGCCGGGGGCCAAAGATCGTCCTGGATGCGGACGTGCTGTTTTTTGGCCGGCCTGATGAATTGTGCAACTGGTGGGAAAAGCCGGAGGGCGTGCTCTGCGCAAAGGACATCACGGAAAGTTACGGCTATTCAAGGGAACTACTTGAAAAGCTGGCCGGCGGGAAGCTGCCGGAAAGGGTGAATGTGGGTGTAACAGGATTGATTTCCGAGAGGATTGATTGGGATCGTCTGGAAGAGTGGTGTGCCAAACTGCACGCCCAAGAAGGCACCAGCTACTACTTGGAGCAGGCGCTTATCGCGATGATATGCGTGAAGAACGGCTGGAATCAGTTAGCCGAAAAACGCTATATCACTTACCCGAACGAGACGGAAGCAACCGAGTGCCGAGCGGTGATGCACCATTATGTCGACCTATCGAAAAAGCATTACTTTAGGGAGAATTGGAAGCGAGTTTTTTGCTGAAGAATAAGATGAAGATGAAGATTAAGGGAGGCTACGGGCTGCAGGCTACAGGCTGTGAGGAAGTAACAGGCGTAAGATGAAAGATCAGCCGTTGGTTTCGGTATGCATGCCTTGCCACAACGCGGAGAGGTATGTGGGGGAGGCAATTGAATCGGTCCTGAACCAGACGTACAAGAACATTGAATTGATTGTGATCAATGACGGGTCGACCGACCGAAGCGGGGAAGTTCTAGAAAAGTACAAGGCAGGAGGGGTCAAGGTGCTCAACGAAAAGTGTGGAAACGCCAGCAGGGCAAGAAACCGGGCGTTTCGGGAGGCCAAAGGCGAGTATGTGAAGTTCTTTGATGCCGACGACATCCTTTCGCCGGAGATGGTGAAGCGGCAGGTCGAGCGTTTGGCAGGGAGGCAAGATGCCGTGGCAATGTCCGAATGGGGAAGGTTCTACAACGATGATATAAAGACCTTCCGCCCCAACCCGCAGAGTGTGTGGCGGGATATGGACGCTGTGGACTGGCTGGTGGAGGCAGTCCGGGACGCCCAGCCGATGATGCAGGCGGGAATGTTTTTGATTCCCAGATCACTCGCTGAAAAGACGGGGCCATGGAACGAGGGGCTGACGCTGATCGATGACTTTGAGTATTTCTGCCGGCTTTTCTGCGAGGCGAAGGAAATTCTCTTTGTGCCGGGGACGACTCTTTATTACCGGTCGGCGATCCAGAACTCCCTGAGCGCGCAAAAGAGCCGCAAGGCGAGGGAGTCGGAATGCGAGTCCCTGCTTCTGGGCACGGAACATATCCTGAGGAAACGCCAGGATGCCGAAGCCAGGTTGGCCTGTGCGAACGTGTGCCAGCACCTGATTTACGACCTGTATCCGAAGCACCCCGACCTGCAGGAACGATTAAGGAGACGGGTGGAGGAGTGGGGGGGCGCGCAGATCAAGCCATCCGGGGGCAGATATTTTCAGATGCTCCGGCCATGGATCGGCTGGAAGTTGGCGAGAAGGCTGCAAAGGGCCGTGGGGCGATAGTTGAAGTCCCGTAAACACCGGGTGGTGCTGCTGACGGGCAACCACCCCGCCAGCAACCCCAGGGTGGTGAAGGAGGCGGATGCGTTGACGGAGGCAGGATATCGGGTGACAGTGGTAGGAGGGGCCTTCCTCCCCGAGCTGCATGACCGGGATCAAAAAATCTTAAAGGAAAGGGGATGGAGTTATCGAAAAGCGTACGATCTGACCTGTGGGGGTCCCGGCCCGCTTCTTCTCAAGCTACAACGGAAGCTGGGGGAGTTAGCCTGGCAGAAGTTGGGCTTGGCCAATCAATGGCAACTTTTTTACGGAACGGGAAGACTGTTGAAAGCAGCTTTGGAGATTGATGCGGATCTGACGATCGCCCACTGGGAGCCGGCCCTGCCGGCGGCGGTGGAGCTGATGAGAAAGGGAAAGAGAGTGGGCGTGGACATGGAGGACTGGTTCTCGGAGGACCTTTTACCCGAGGCACGCAGGGCCCGACCGATCCGGTTGCTGAAGGAGCTGGAGAAAAACCTGCTCTGCGATGGAGTCCATAGCACCTGCACCTCTGAGGTGATGGCCGATGCGCTGGTTGAGGCGTACGGCTGCCGGCGGCCGACGGTGATCCGGAACGTATTTCCCTTGAAAGACCGGGAGACGATAGATGGAAAGTGGAAGGATCGGCCGGGCATGGCAAGATGGATGTCCTCCAACGATCCCGAGGCGGTAAGGCCGAAAGAGGCGCCGGTCTCGATCCACTGGTTTTCGCAGACAGTCGGACCTGGGAGAGGATTGGAGGCCCTCTTCCAAGCGCTGGATGGGCTGGAGGGAGATTGGGAGCTACACCTACGTGGAAATTTAAGGGGACATGAGGGGTGGCTGGAAAAGGTTTGCCCGACCGGCCTGAGAGCCAGGCTGAAGGTGCATGGCTTGGTGGAGAATGAGGAGCTGCTTTCCCGGATCGCGGAGCATGACATTGGCTTTGCCGGTGAGCTTCACGAGCCGATCAGCCGGAATTTGACGATCACGAACAAGTTCTTCCAGTATCTCCAGGGAGGGTTGGCGGTAGTGGCCAGTGATACAAAAGGGCAGGAAGAGGCTGCGTCATTAGCCGAAAAAGCCGTGCAAGTCTTTCCCTGTGGCGATTCCACGGCCTTAAGGCACGCCGTGGCCCTATGGATTTTAAGCTCAGATACTCTAGGAAAAGCTCGTCAAGCAGCGTGGGGCACAGGGGTGAAGCTGTGCTGGGAGAAAGAAGCGGAAAGATACAAAACACTTCCGATTTGAATCCATCGAGGAGTTCAAGGGTCCTGATCGTCTGCCCGAATTTCACTCGGGCGAAAACGGCTCACAGGACAGGGGCACGCATGATGTTGCCTCCCGTGAGGGAGTTCGGCGAAGAGGCGGTAAGGCACTTTGTGGCGACCACCGGCTAAACAGGAGCAACACCATCGACTTACCCATCCTGATGTATCACGAGGTGGAGGCGGAGGCACCGAGCGGATACGGCTATGCGGTGAGCTTGGAGAAGTTTCGGCAGCAGATCCGGATTTTGAAGCAAGCGGGATACGTGGCGGTGACCCTGCGGGAAGTGGTGCAGGCAGTTCAGGGAAACGAAAAACTACCCCCCAAGCCCGTGGTGGTGACCTTTGACGACGGCTACGAGGGGGTTTGGCGGAATGCACTACCGGTGTTGCAGGAAAGCGGGATGACGGCGGTGCTATTTGCGATTGCGGGCCATCTGGGCGGGAAAAACAGCTGGGACCGGCAGTCCGGCGGGCCGGAGCTGAAGTTGATGGGAGAAGGCGAGGTCCGGGAGCTGTTGGCGGCCGGTTGGGAGCTGGGTGCCCACACGGTGAACCACCTGCGGCTGACCACGCTGAGCCTCAAGGAGGCCGAGGTGGAGATCCGGGAGTCCAAGACGTTGCTGGAGCAAAAGTTCCAGACCCCGGTGGACTCCTTCTCCTATCCGTACGGGGCGCACAGCCCGGAAATTTGCGCCAAGGTGCGGAAGACAGGATACACAGCAGGGGTAACGATATTTTCCTCTGCCCCTTCCGTGACAGCGGATCCATGGAGGATGCGGAGGGTGTTTCCCCACGCCGGAGACAGTAGCCTGACATTTCGGCTGAAGCTTTCGGGTCCGTATCTGCGATTGGTGGCGTGGAGGGATGGAAGGAGGTACGCCGAAAAGTGGCCGGAGTAGCGGAACAAAAAAGAAGGTTGTTGGTGGTGGTGTCCACCTGGCGGCCGGCGTTTTTGGCGGACATGGCCAGGGTGCGGCTCATGGCAGGCGAGATGGGCAAGCAGGGCTGGGAAGTGGAAATTTTGTATCCTGGCGCCAGCTACCAGCCAAAGCATGCGCTGGAACAGGGCAAGGGCATGGATTTTCCGGAAGTTCCGGAGCACGAAATAGGGCCGTGGATGGATGGGTTTTTCAAGGCGGTGGGGTCGGGATCGATCGGGATCCGGGCCGGGGTACCGATGGCGAGAAAGGGGTTGGAGCTGTTACAGAGCCGGAAGTATGACGCGGTTTACTTCTCCACCACGCAGCATCTGCTGACGTGTGCAGGCCCATGGTGGAGACGAAAGACAGGGGTGCCGTATGTGGCGGATGTGCACGACCCGGTCTTTATTCCCCAGCCCAAGTACCGGACCAGCCGGAGCGGCCTGAAGGCAAGGCTGGCGAGACAGGTGGGGAAGTGGATCGAGAAAAAGGCGTTGGCGCAGGCGGATGGGATCGTTTCGGTGTCCCGTGGATATGTCGAAGATTTAATTGGGAGGCACCCAGATTCAAAATGGGCTGCAGGCTACAGGCTACAGGCTACAGGAACGTCAAATTCC
>OGVP01000128.1_pt1 | contig 11310 bp, 15 predicted proteins | sample 1575791 | NCBI WGS metagenome assembly OGVP01 (sample SAMN07581537, study PRJEB24739) | freshwater metagenome
GTTTCCCAGTCACGATACCCTCCTATTTGAGTTGACGCATAGCAGCATCAACAATCGGAACACCAGTTATTCCATCTTTCCACGCATTCAATAATCGGCTATCAGATTTCCAATTGATTGAATCTCCAATCGTTGTAGGAGATTTCCATCCTGTTCCATCCCAGGCAGCAATACGATGATGAGCGAAATCTCTCCAAATAATCTGACGAGTTAAAGTGGGTATTTTTATAAGAGCGTGATATGATTCCCTGGCACTTATACATCCAAAGTGGTGATATGCAGATAGTAGAGATGTTTGATGACTGAATTGGTCGCGCTTTTGTTTATAATCTTCCTGTTCTTTCTTGGCAGCTTGGATGCGCTTTAAACCCTCCTTTCGCCCACCAGTCACCAACCTCCCCGCTGATATACGTTCCCGAGGCAGTCCTAGTTGGATCTGTGGCAATGTAACCAAGCGAGGTCTCCTTTGTCCTTTCGTTCCAATTTTGTGACTTTTACCAGATGGCAATAATTTGGCAAAATTGTGCTTTGTCATAAGTTTTACAGGTTCAGGGATACCAGCTTCCAATATACGATCATAAAATGGTTTAAAAGTGGGATACATATTCCCAGATCCAGAACGCATATCCCGAGTTTCTGAAGTTAAAGTATGATTTTCTACTAAGACAAGTTCCCAACCAATAGTTTTGAGATCAGAACTAAGAACAGATTCACGACGCATTTCAAAAGGAGTAAATCCACGTGAAATATATACTTTTCCTAATTCTCCTGTCCTTTGAAGAAATCTTACAAGTTGTAGATTACCAGAAGTAGGTTTCTTAGAAGTTTCATAAAGTAGAAATAGTTTTCCTCCATGTTCTTTTATATCTGTTTCAAGATCTTTGAGTGATTCAATCATAAATTCAATAGCATTGTCACTCCTATAATCATTCTTTGTTCCAATCTGTTGTTTCCGAAATTGGAAGACAAGATACACCAATTCATCTGATGAACCAGATGTGTCTGAACGAATGGCTTCATTTAAAGCAAGATTATCCTCCAATCGCAAGTCCCGAGTAAATATGAATACTTTCATCTCCTACTTTCAATGCTTTATCTATACACTTCAAGGATATCTCCTGGATAGATTCCTTGCGCACCAAGAGGCAGGAATATGTCTACTACTTTATTGTTACACTTTGACTTTACTTTAAGAAGTCGTGCTTCAAGGTGAGATGGACTGTAATGAAATCGTGGTAGCATATATAAAGAAAGGTTGTCAAAAAAAGGTATTGTCTTTCTGATTTGAAGTATTTCATCATGAATGACCAGAGTGTTTGGAATATTAAATCTAACACATCGTCGCGAAGACGATTCGCTCATCTAATCCCTAATACAGAATAGATGCCTTCACAATCAAAATCGGCAGAAATACCTTTTCCTGCCTATACATTTCCAGATTATGATACTCCAATGCCAAATCCATTTGCTATTATTAAAAAGTTTCCAAAGAAACTTATCTCGGCTGGAATACGATTAATGAAACTGGACAGGATTTTATTAGAAGTATTTGTTGCTGCTATTAGTGTTCCTGATCAAAAACTTGAAGAATTTTTTGAAGTAAAATTGCGTCAAATAGCAGAAAAAGCTGAAAAGCCTCTTCAAGAAATTGCTGAAAATTTTGGAGAAAAGGTATTACGTCCAATATTTCAAGCTATTCCAGGAATGAATCTTATTTATATTGCCAATGATATACAAAAAGCACAGGCTGCCATATCAGAATCACAATTACCAGTAGCAAATGTTCTAAAGGAGATTATTAAAGAAGCGAGAGAGTTGACATCAGATGTATCAGGACCTGCTAGAGGTTTGTCATCTTTAATATTGGGATTAACTCAATATTATGAGAAAGTTAAGAAAGGAGGTGATGTAAAGGATGTACATCATATATTTGATGAAGTTGGACGTGATGTAAATGGAGCTTCGTCGGAAGACACTAAGAAGAGAGCAGCATCAAGATTAATAGCAGGACAGATGATTCATGATATTTCTACTGCCATGAAGAAAGCTGAAACGGAGGGGTTTCCGATTGATGCGAAAGAATTATTAGAAAAATACAAATCTAAGCTAGCTCCATTAATAAGTAAAGAAACTGATAATTATTTATTTGGAGAAGGTGAAAAGGGGTTATTTGATATCTTACTAGATTATGCCGATAAAGAAGAAGAAAGTGGCGAGGCTGATAAAGAAGCAGACGGTGATGAGGCTGGTGAAGAAGCAGGCGGTGATGAGGTTGTAAAGGATAAGAGTAACGAGGTTGCAAAGAAGGCTGTAAAGGATGACAGTAGGGATATTGTAAAGGAGAGTGAAAGTGGCGAATCAAAAATAGGAAATCGTGAAGATGAAATAAATAATAAAAGAAGTGAAATGGTGCAAGCAGGAGGAACAAGAAAGAATAGAATGAGACTACGTCAAAAGAATAAAACACGAAAAAATAGAAAGAATGCCTCCTAAATTAATAGGACATCGTCAGATACATTTGTCTCGTGGTGCCTCTCCTGCTCAGACAAGAGCTCTAATAACTGTTCATCATCCAAATCAAACCCCAAACTCATCGGCAGTTGTAGGTAATGTATCTTTATCTAAATCTAAAACCTCTACTGAATTAGAAATGTCTTCTACAGAAACCGTAGCTGTTCCTGCTCCTTCTGACCCATCTGTATCATCTGCTCCGGTATCTGTATCATCTGCTCCGGTATCTGTTCAAGTTCCTGTAGAGCCAAAAAATGTAGTTGTAGAACACGAATTTGCTTCCAAGTCAACGGCTCGTACGACAACAATTATGTCAGAAGGGATCAACTTTCTCCGAACAGTTGCATCGGAGATTCTTGATAAAATTGTAGTAGGTGATACTCCTATTGTAGTGGTTGCTCTTGAATTGGTTCAGTGGGCTGAGAAAAATATGCGCCAGTTCTCTGGACAGGAGAAGAAGCGTATTGTATTGAAACTTCTTAACTGGTTGATTGACAACCAGGAAGACGTCTTGAATAGTGCTCTTGGTGAAAATCCATCAGAGCTTCATCTTTTAGTTGATACAGTTGTTCCTTCAATCTTAGACGCAGTCTGTTCGGCAGCTAAGGGAAAGTTTGAAATCAATCTTCCTAAGAAGGCAGTTAAAGGTTGTCTCGGACTGCTATGTGGTTTATAATCATAGGTTTAAAGAAGCTTTCCACGCCCTTCATAACATTCAATAATAATCATATTCTCCTTCGTGGGTGACTGATACACACCCCGTGGCAGAAATCGTTTCTGAATACACGCCCCATAAGCATTCTCCAATAACCATTCGCGACTGACCCGCAAATAACCTTCATCACCAGAATCATCGCCCCATGAATTTTCAATGAGCCAATGAGTTATAATTCCAGTAGGTTTGTTATCTTCAGTACCATATCCTACAATGAGAACAGCGTGATTGGAACTCAACATATCATTCGCGAGTAGTTTTTTGCGATCTAATCCCATAAATTCTTTTTCATCATCAGATAAAATAATATCGGGGTCATATAAGTTAGTTTCACCCCATCCCTGATCAGTGTTAATATCTGCTTCAACATCAATCCCAATAAAAATGGCATACTTTTTCTGTATGGAGTTTCTCAGGGTGGTTTCAAAATCTGATGGTGAAACAACAAACTCCGCAGTGTCCTCCAATGTGGTGTCAGTGGTAGACTCAAAATCTTTAGTAGCAACCCATTTATGTTCTGGATGTCGGGTATTAATGAGAATATATAGATTTACAGAGTCAAATGGTTTGAGATATTTACGATAAAACCCGAGTGGAGATATTTCTGGAACTACAAAAAACTTACCATCTGTTTTCATTGGGAAAGCATATGATATCTTTTTTGGAGGAGTGCCAAGAGATACACAGAGAAACTTTTTAATAATCTGTAAACATTGATTTGTTATTTTTTTATAATCCTCTCCTGCACGGATTCTAGTTGCTCCAATCTTTAAAATTTTAATTAAATGTTCAACAAGAGAGGCAGGATTGTATGTTTGTTCAGTAGAAGGCATACTATTATATGGAACAATACCATATCGTTTTACAAGACGATATCCAGTATTACCTGACCCTCCTTCACTGAGTATATTGGATAATATACACATATTAATCGGATCAGTATGAGGTTTGTCTTTGTATTTATAAATCTTTTGAAGGAAAGCAGCTGCTGATTCAAGAAGATGATAATAGAGTATATATCCTACAGAAAATCTGAGATGTTCAGGGTCAATCTTACTACTATTATTTAAGAACATTTCACGATAACTTGCGACTGTAGCATGGATCCAACATGTTCCACTATTTTCTTGGTTGGCGATTGTTCGTTCGTCATCTCCGACACGAACAACTGTATTTTTGGTTTCATGAAGCATCGCACGATGATTAAGAAATACATCTTTCCAGTCACTATTTGCCAGGGAGTTCTGTGTCATCTCCAAAAGAGGTGTTTCAGCACAATCTGACTGGATGATTTTTTTAATACCGTCAGTTGTTTCAGAATCAGAAGAAATCGGTTTGGTTTTTGTCTTCATCATCAATCTATTTTCTGTTATAAAATAAGAATGCCCTCCTATCGTGGGTCAATGATAGAAGATAATGAGCCTCCGGATATGAAGGTTCCGGCTACAATCTTGCCTCATAAAGGAGTTGAAGCAGTAAAAAGTTTGTCAGATGCAGTTGTTCGTTTAAATATGGGAGAGTTTGAAGGTGAATATCATTATGCGGCAGTTGTTTATATAGCCAGTCTTAAGCGATTTATACTACTATATCGTCACGCAGGTCAACCTTGGTCAGTTGATAATTTTAAGATATTAAAGAAAAATAAAGAGGAATCATTGGATATGGTTGATATGAATAAAGATATTCAAGAACTAATTAATAAATGTCAAGGGATTAAACCTATTGCGTCCGTGAAGCCTCGTCGGAAGACACGGAAGACTGGTCGTCATCGTCATCATCGTCATCATATCCAGAGTCAGACCCAGAGTCAGAACCAGAGTCTGAAGAAGATGAGGCAGGACACTTAGAATTATTGACTCTTTCACGAATATGTCTAATATAATTCAGTTCTTCCAACTCTTGTTCCCGGTCTGGTTCCGTGTCTGGTTCTGTGTATTGTTTAGACTTTGAGATTGTAATCTCTTTAATATTCAGAGCATCCATAATCTTTCTGGTCTGCTCGTCTTCAGAAAGTGTTTTATTATTTCTACGAAGTGTATTGATCATACTTTGTTGAAATGCCAAACCAAGAGCATATGATACTTGAGTAGGAATAGAAATACGAATAACCGGATGTCTACTAGCCATTTAATTAACGAATAAGTTGATTTGGTGCGCTAAAAAAGTTCTAGATTTGTCTATTCAATTATCATACTTGCCAAATATTAAATGGCTGCGTCAAATAATCGGGCAATCCAGGAACAAGTGGCATCATCAGTTTGTTTAAGAATTTTTGAAAAGTTGGGTGTAGAGTTGCCTGAAAATCCACATCCATCTAATCTAATAGGTGTGGAAATCAACCGAGAGAAATTAACTGGACATGAAATATTTGATAATATGAGTGATATATTAAGTGAACTTCGTGGTATATTTAGTGCTTCAGGAATGCGATGTCTACGATCAACTTCTGCTTCAACAGAAAAAAATCCATTAATAAATGCTCTCCGACAAATTTGTAAGATTAATGGACTACAACTGACACCAAAAGCAAAGTCAGATGGTTATCAAGTGTCAGGACAAAAAAAAGTGATACGATGGTTTGTTGTTGAAAGTCTTGATGGGGGTATATGCGATGAAACTTAATCTATCCCATTGTATTTTGTTGTAGGTGAAATGTCAACCGCTCGTTTTGATGAACTTGTTGCAGCACATAAACGACATTTTGATTTGCCAACTTACAGAATAATCTACAATATGTATGTGATTGCGTCCAATATAGTTCATAGTAACTATCCAGACTCAACATTGATTGATAGTTTATATAAAGATATGATTCTTCCAGCCTCCAGTGTGTATAATCATTCAATGGAAATCTATGCGAGTATTATATTAAAAATAGGTATCTGGAAAATAAGTAAGAATAATGGTATTGAAGAAGACCGAATTATTTTGGAATCAATCCAAGACTTAAAATATCGTCTCCTACGATATGAAACTCTACGAGACAGGTATGATTCCATAAAAGATCACGAAAAACGAGAATATGATTCTCTTCTTCAAGATTTTATAAAGTTAGTAGGACCGACAATTAGAGAGCTACTCCACGACCAAGAAGGAAATATCCGACTAAACCAATAAGTAATCCAAAGTGCCAACGAAGTGACATATGCCGATATACTCCAAGCCAAGCTTTTGTTTGTTCCTGGGTCTTGAGATGGTTAAGCATCCAGTCAGATTTAGGCATAAGAATGTAGTAGAAATATTGAGTTAAAAGAACAATCGCCACGAAAGTGCATCCATTTGTGAAAGGAGATAGTTGTTTGTATCCTAGTATGGACAAGAGAGCGACTAAAATAATACCCATAATCGTTCCTTGTAGATAAAGCGCAGCACGATTTTGTGATATATTTTCTAAAGCATTGATTTGTTTAACATCAAGTGTTCGTAAATATGTCTGGAATATAGGGTCCCCTTTCCAGGCAAGAGATGTAATAATCGTTCCAATAATAAAAGCAACCCCAATCGCACAGTTTGTGATACAGACCATTCTATAATAAGCAGTTAATATTAATCTCCTAAACAATAGAATGCTTAGCATAGAGGCTCTTCTTTTATTAATTGTTGTAATTGTGGTTGGTCTATTGTTATCACTTGTTTTATCAGCTTTAGCAACTGGTTCCAATCCTCTCGCAATGGGAAGTAAACTTTTATCCCGTCCTCCTTATTCTTATCCTGATCGTCTTCCTGGACCATCACCTACTTCAGTAATACAAGGTGTTGATACTTCTTTAATGCCATTAAGTTTACATGATGAAACAAGTGCGATACAAGAGGCTTTAATGGATCAACCTTCATTTGCCAGAGGTATTGACCGAGTTGCATTGTCTGATGGGGCAGATATGATAGGATATCCTGGAAATAATGAAAAAGCTGTAAAATATGCCAGAGCTCCTTAATAAAAATAAATCAAATCCTTGTAATAAGTATACGATAATGAATTTAGTAGAACAAAAAAATGATGCTGAGATTTATATTGAACCACTCTTGGTTATATCAAGATTGGCACAATTATCAATATATCCAGTTGGAACGATTATTCATATAACAGATGATGGTCTGAGACTAGTAAATATTGGAAATGACGAATATTCAAAATATAAACTAAATGAAATAATATTTACGATTGAACAGTTGTGGGATCCGATTATTGATTATACTGACTGGTATAAGACATGTATACCCGAAAAATATAAATCAGAGTATTCTACATTAACAATGCGAGCAATTCAAGGAATACAAAAAATTAGAGAAATAACTGGAAGTAGAGTTGTAATAGAGTCAATGTTGTCAAGAATTATAACAGTTATGTCAGAATGTTGTGGTGTAGAAATATTTAAGGATAATAAGAGGTCTCCATATGTCGGGTCATTATTTGGTAGAGATTCATGTATACTTTCTGAGATGATATTGACACCAGCACATTTTGATCTTGAAAAGGATATGAAAAAGAGACCAATAAAGAGGATAGATTTCAAACCATTACTTTTGTTACTAAATCAATATGATACCAAAATAACAGAATCCGAGGAAGAGTTGATATATATAAGAGAGGCTATTGATAATTGGATTAGATCAGAATTTAGATAAACTAGTATTTAAGAACAAGTAGCGTAATAATAGGTGTCATTTACCATAATTTTGTTCAACCTTGGTAATATCATCTACAATAGATTTAAAGACTTCAAGAGACATATCTGGCCACATTATATCTGGATAAAACCATTCAGAATAAGCCGTTTGATATGTACAAAATCCTGAAGCACGTCGTGTATTTCCCGTTCTTATAACAGCATCAATCGTATCTGTCAACCATAGTCGGTCTGGATCACCCATTGCCTGTTGTATTTCACGTCTCCCATCATAACAGAGTAATAGACTTACTTTCAGTTTTGGTTCTCCATCTGTAGCACAAAGAATGTCAGATATATTTGGATTGATAGATAGAGATGTTTTTGCGATTATATGGCGGATTTCATCAGTTGGTTCTCCTATAACGGATATATCGGCTTGTTTAGAACGATGAATGAGGTCAAATTCTTCTAACCAAGATTGTAAGAGTGAAATTAAAGCGGATTGTTCTTCACTGGAACGTTTCATAAGATTGTCGTAACTCAATACATATACTACAATATGTCGGATGCGACTGTCTAATAGACAGGAATATCTTATAATATCTGCGATCCGAGAAGCACCGATAAAGTGTCCGATGAAAGTGGAGTGATGATTGTTCTTTGCCCATCGTCGGTTGCCGTCAGGTATGATCCCGATACATAGTTTAGGTTTAGGATTGAAAGTAAAGGAGTGTGAAAGTGCCCAACCAATGCGCTTTATGGTTTGAATGTGGTGTAAAAAGATGGAGTCCTCATATTTAAGAATATTGAGAATAGGATCAAGATTTATGATAATGCATACTAAAGAAAGAAGATGTGGATGTAGAAGAAATAGATCCTCCAAAACTGAAAATATATCTCCGATGATTTCAAATCTCTCAGGGATTAATAAAATTGCTTTCAATGTATCAAGATGAAATAGATTAATAAAATCTTTCCATCTTGGTTTGTGTTTTTGGAAGACATTTTCCATACCATCTACAATCATCTATTGACTTTTTTATTACAGTTGAACGGTGAATTGAACACAATTATTGAAGTTTAAAGGATGTATAAAGTGTATAGAACAGAAATGGCTGCGCAACGACGATTGAATAATTGTGAAGAAGCTGCGAGTGAGACGAAACTGGTATATTGTACATTCCTTGATAAGGCAATCGTTCCAAAGCGTATGAGCCTAGGAGCAGCAGGATATGATGTATATTCGTGTGAAGAGGCTACGATTGATATTGAACCAGGGTCACAAAAGATGATTCGGACAGGTGTAGGAGTTGTGATTCCAAGGGGGTATTATGGAAGACTTGCTCCTAGGTCTTCTCTTGCCGTGTCAAATGGTATTGATGTAATGGCAGGAGTGATTGATTCAGATTACCGAGGGGAACTACGAGTCATTCTACGAAATCACGGAGAATATCATTACAATGTGAATTATGGAGATCGGATTGCCCAGTTGATTCTGGAGAAGATTAGTCTTCCAGAGATTGAAGTAGTGCGAATGACACCACCAGAGTTTGAGAAGGCATATTCTACAGAGCGAGGAGCAGGAGGATTTGGATCAACTGGAAAGTAAAAATAAATATAATCTCTTTATTATTTAGTTTTATTTTTTATTGATACTCGTATTTTATATATTCACAGATCATACATATAATCAGCCAAAGTATATTCCCGACGAGTCTTTGCAGAAGAAGCGAGACCGTCTCCAACTCCAAGTTCACTGCGGCATCGTTCAAAGCGTTCGTAGATTCGGTCTCGGGCACTCTGAATATTTTCAGACACCTGTTCCATCATTTCCTCCTCAACATCCATCGGTGTCGCTCCGATGACGTCATCAGCGTGATGGAATTTGTGGGAGGTCATATTAAGGGAAGTACCAAGGCAGTAGATTTCAATATTGGAAGTCTTCTTGTTGAACCAGATGTAAGAGGTTCCACTGGCTTCGGTAATCTTCTTGAAGTAGAATCCTTCACGTCCAATCACATATCCGATATTCTCAACGAGATCATTTGGCACTTGAATCTCAGAATATCCTTCTACATTTGGGAAAGAACCGGACTCGGCAATGATTTCATAGAGGTTGGAAGTTGACATTACTACTTTGTTGAGTTGTTTTGGAGAGATGATGATGATTAACGTGGAGGTCGGTAAGTCAATTCACACTAGATTGTAACATAATCATAATTCAGCGTCCAATCTGTAAAAAATCTAATGTATATTATAATGGATCTGAACGTTGTTGTACCAGTTGTTCTTTTTGTTCTCCTTTCACCTGGGTTGCTTCTAACTCTACCGCCACTTAGTCGCGGTGTCCTAACCTCTGGTCAGACAAGTACAACGGCAGTGTTGGTTCACGCTTTGGTCTTTGGTTTGGTGTATTCTTTATTACGCAGTACTTTCCCTAAATATTATTAAATGTCTGGTTCTAATAGTACAATTGATTAACAATATTCTCCAATATCAACGATCATCTCTCAAATATGTCAATCAAGATGTCTGTTGTTTCAACGAAGACACATTTTGAAATCGCACATAATGATTTCAAAAATGAATGTAACTATATTTATGCACTAGTTCGTGAACAAATGTCAAAAGTGATTGATATTTATGCTACTAATGATGATAATAAGATTGATAAAACCACCATAGAAGCACATGATAATTTATTTGAAATCTATACTCAGGAATTCCCAATTCTTGGATATACGATTATGAATGTATCGGACTCCAATCCATATTGGAGCTATCATTACTATTCTGAGCGATATGCAGAAGCAAAGCGTCGTCTTTACAATGCAATTTATTACTTGGAACAATCAAAAGTTGAAGAATTTACCTGGGAGATAGAGGGTTGTTTCCTGGCACTTAAGGTTATGGGAAAGATGGAATAGATATCAGAAAAATTAAATAATTATTTACGTGTATTCTTACGTGTTTTACTAATCGGACGATCCTTTGATTTCTGTGTCTTTGGAGTAGAACATAACTCATATTTATTTAGTTTTTGATATACTAAAGGTTTAAACTGATCTATTAACTTCTTTTCTTCTTCTGTTAGTTTTAAGGTTTCTCCATAATCAGAAGGAATATCTGCTAACATATAAGGTAGATTATTTGTTCCTGTAAACTTTAACGCATTTAAAATAAAATAAAATAATGGGGTATTTATAAATTTTATTAATTGTTTTTTAGGATTTAATATTATAACTGGAGTTTGAGATGGTCCATATTCTCCTTTTTCATCATAATATGTATAAATATTACCGAGCCCGTTAATAAATATTTTAGGTATATTTTGTATTGGATGTGGTTCTTTTCTTCTGAGAATTCTAAGACCATCTTTATTTATTAAATGTAGAATTTTATACTTTCCATTTTTTGAATATTGCGAACATATCGTGACTGGGAAACAGATCGGAAGAGCACACGCCTGAACTC
>OGVP01000129.1_pt1 | contig 11299 bp, 10 predicted proteins | sample 1575791 | NCBI WGS metagenome assembly OGVP01 (sample SAMN07581537, study PRJEB24739) | freshwater metagenome
GACTGGAGTTCAGACGTGTGCTCTTCCGATCTGTTTCCCAGTCACGATACCGACTCGGATCATCCCTGCCCGCTATATGCGTTGCGTCACCTTTGACGGCCTGGGGGAACATCTCTTCCGCGATGTCCGCTACACTCCTGATGGAAAATCCAAAAACCATCCCATCGACCAACCGAAACATAAGGGAGCGACCATTCTGGTCTCCGGGATGAACTTTGGCTGCGGAAGCTCCCGCGAGCACGCGCCCCAGGCGATCGTCCGGGCCGGCTTCAAGGCGGTCATCGCCGGAAATTTCGCGGAGATTTTCTTTGGCAATAGCACCACGTTGGGTCTCCCCTGCGTGGCCGCCCAGCCCTCCGACCTGCAGGCGCTAACCCAACTGGTCTCGGAAAAGCCGGAAACCGAGGTGGAGATCGACTTGGAAAAGCTGCGGGTGAAAGCCGGCTCCTTGGCCTTTTCCATCACCATGAAGCCCATCGCCCAACAGGGATTGCTCTCCGGACGCTACGATGCCATCGCCGACCTGCTCGCGAATCTTCCGAAGGTGAAAGACCTTGCTTCCTCCATCCCCGGTCCTTCTGTTCCTTCCTCTTAACCCTCATCTTCATCTAAAAAGACACGCCCCACCCGGGCGCTAGGAAAATTTCTTTCGACCCTGGAATCCTCCAGAACTTGAGGCTCCCGCTTCCGCGTCTGCCTTCCAATCAAGGCATGACATGTTCGGATTAAGGTGGTGCCTCGTACTTGTTTTATCGGACGAAAGAAATTGATCCGTCACACGCTCCAGGCAGGGCGTGAAAACCAAATCAATTTTGGTTCAAAGAACTCCCCGGAGCTTGGCTTGGCACCGGGTGGAAAGCGACTCGAGAATTTTTTTCTCCCAGCCGCTCACCATCTCTTCGGTCAACGTAAGCGCGGGGGAGCGAAATTTCAAGCGACAACCCAGTGACAAAGACCCCTTGGGCACCTTGGCCCCGGACGGATCCCGAAAGCGGTCGAAAACCTGCAGGCTTTCCAGCTCCTCCGGGGCCGCCGCCCGGATGGCCTTCTCCACCTCGGCGTAGGGCACGGTTTCCGGCAGGACCAGGGCCAAATCCCTCTCCACCCCGGGGAAACTGCTGATCTCCCGGTTTTCCGCAATCTTTTCGACGCCCTCGCCGAGCGGGACTTCCACCACCCATGCCGGGATTTTTAACGACGCCTGTTTCTTTTCCGACGCGGTAGCTTCACGTGCCTTGGCTGGAACGGGGAATCCGGGGAACCTGGCCTTCATCTCGTCCTGGATACCCTTAAGGCTGAACGGGCCTGCCTTCTCCTCCTTCTCTTGCCAGTCCACCGGCCTTTCCTGGCCGGCCACCAGCAGGGCTAGCCGGAACTCCTCTTTTCCCTTTTCGCCGGTGACCCTGCCGATCTCAAAAAGCTTCAGGTTGGTCGTTCCCCGGGAAGCGTTCCGCCCGGCCGAGGCCAAGAGTCCGGGAAGGAGGGAACTGCGGAGGGCAGCCGCTTCCGGCCCCGCCGGCACGGTGAGCTTTACCACCGCACCCTCCTCTTTCCGGACCAAGCTTCCGGTGAGGGTTTCAAAGAAGCCCCGCTCCACCAAAAATTCCCGGATCCGGCGGAGGCGCCGGTTTCTTTTGTCCTCCTCCGATTCCCCCTCCGCGAGCGGATCCAGGGCAGAAGGCGTTTGGTCGAGATTTTCCAGCCGGACCAACTCCTCAATCAGATCCATCTCCTCGCGGACATCCTCCCGCCAGCTCGGCGGAATCCAGCCCTCGCCCTTGGCCTCAAATCCCAGCGCCGTTAGCCGTGCCTGAATTTTCTTGGGGTCGAGGGCCTGCCCGATCATCCGTTCCACTTTCGACAGTCGCAGAGGAATGGAGGCCGCCTCTTTGGCCTTCTCTCCGCCCACCAACGTGGCGCCCTCCACCTTTTCCAAGGCCCCGCACTGCTGAAGAAGTTCAATCACCCGGTTGCGGGCCCGCTCCACCAAGGATGGATCCAACCCGCCCCGGCCAAATCGCCGTGAGGATTCGGTGTGCAGGGAGAGTCTTCGGGCGGTCTTTCTCACCGTTCCCGGGTGAAAGCGGGCTGATTCAAGCAGGATCTTTTGGGTTCCCTGACTCACCGCACTCTCCTTACCGCCTACCACACCTGCGAGAGCCACGGGCCCCTTCCCATCTGAAATCACGAGATCGTGAACGGTTAACTCGTGCTGGCCACCGTCCAGCCCCGCAAACTTTTCTCCCGCTTTCGCCCGGCGGACTTGCATTGTCGTGCCCTGGATCCTGGCAGCGTCGAAGGCATGCACCGGCTGGCCGATTTCCAGCAGGACGTAGTTAGTGATATCCACGACCAGCCCGAGGCTGCGCGTGCCGGAGGCCGAGAGCCTTTTTTTTATCCAGTCCGGTGAATCGATGCCAGGTTTCACGGTGATGGCGGTCAGGGAGTAAGCGGGACAGTCCTGGGCATCCGCCACCTCCACTTTGATTCCCGTCAGCGGCCCGGCGGCCGGAGCTCGGATCGCGGCCCGGTCTTTCGCTTGGGCACCTAGGGCCACGAACTCCCGGGCCATTCCCTCCATGGAGGCCAAGTCCGCCCGGTTTGGCGTGACTTCAAACTCCATCACCGTCTCACCGGGATACAATTTTTCCAGCGGAACGCCGAGCGGTGTGTCCTTGGGAAGAAGGAAGAGTCCCTCCGCGTCTTCGGCGAGACCCAGCTCCTTGGCGGAGCAGAGCATCCCCTCGGAACTCTCTCCGCGTAGCTTGGCGGATTTAATGGTCATCCCATCGGGAAAGGTCGTCCCCGGTTTGGCGAGCGGCACCACATCGCCGGCGTTGTGGTTTTTAGCTCCACAGACCACTTGCCGCGGTCCGCTGCCGTCATCCACCTGACAAACGGTCAAACGATCGGCGTTGGGGTGCGGTTTCTTGTCCAGAATTTTGGCGGTCACCACTCCGGGGACCTGACTCCCCGTGGAGCGGATGGAAATCACCTCCGTGCCGCTGCGCGTGAACCGGTCGGCCACATCGGCGACGGTTCCTTGCCAATCACACCACTCCCGCAACCACTCCAGGGAAACCTTCACCCGGTTTTTCCCTTGCGGGCGGAGGGTTTCAGCTTGGCGATCCGGTCGCGCACCTGCGCCGCCTCTTCATACTGCTCCGACCGGACCAGTTGCTGCAGCTCCGCCTCGAGTTCCTCCCGGCGGGCGTTTTTTCGGCCGGGTCGTTTGCCCACGTGGACCAGCGCCTTTTGCGACTCCTGCAGGGCGGTCGTCAAATGGACCGAAAACTTCTCATAACAGACGGCACAGCCCAGCCGGCCCGTCTTGCTGAGGGTGTCCAGCGGGTACCCGCAGGCCGGGCATTTCTCTTGGCTGGCGCCAGGAGAGGTTTCTGGCCCCGTCACCAGGGCTTCGGGAGAGAGAAATCCGGATGGGTGCATGGCTCCGCTTTCCTGTGCGCACTCGGCGCAAAGATCCGTACGTTTCAGCTCTCCGCCAACCACCGTGGTCATAAAGACCGTGGCGGGCCGGCGGGCGCACTTTTGGCAATCCACGGCCTTAAGCGGGGATTTTCGTACCCGTGCTGGTGACCAGCTTGTGATAACGGCGGATCAGGTCCGTGGTATGTTTCCCGGGTTTGCCGGCGCCGATCACCCGCCCGTCCACTTCCACCACGGGAATGACTTCGGCTCCCGTTCCCGTCAGGAACATCTCCTCAGCCGTGAAGAGATCATAGCGGCGGACGTCATCCTCCCGGGTTTTCCAACCCGCTTCCCGGGCGATTTCCAAAACCGTGTTGCGCGTGATGCCGTTCAGGGCGCCCGAAGAAAGCTTCGGGGTGATCAGCACCTGGTCACGAATGATGAAAATGTTGTCGCCGGAACATTCGGCCACCAGACCCTGCGGGTTCAGCATGATGACCTCCTGCGCCCCGGCTTGCTGACCCTCGATCTTGGCGAGGATGTTGTTGAGATAGTTGAGCGACTTGATGCTTGGATCCAAGGCCGCCGGAGAATTTCTCCAGGTGGGCACGGTCACCACCCGCAATCCCTCGCGGTAATACTTCTCCGGATACAACTCCAACTCGCTGGCGATGATAATAATGGTCGGCTTTTTGCAGCGATCCGGGGAAAGCCCCAGGTACCCCTTCCCTCGCGTCACCACGAGCCGGAGATAGCCGGACTTCATCCGGTTGCGTTTGCAGGTCTCGAGGACGGCGGCACGCATCTCGTCCCGATCCAGCGGGATCTTCAGGAGGATGGCTTGGGCAGAGTCCTCCAGGCGGCGAAGGTGCTCCTCCAGCTTGAAGACCCGACCCTCATAGGCGCGGATGCCTTCAAAGACCCCGTCCCCGTAAAGCAGTCCGTGGTCGAAGACCGAGATCTTCGCCTCCTCCTCCGGGTAAAATTTTCCGTCGATGTAGATGATCATGGGCGGTTTTCCGTCAGCCTTCCGTCCGCGATCCGGAGCGGGGTTCCCACCCGCCCGGCCACGGTTTCGTCGTGCGTGACCAGAAGTAAAGATTTTTGCCGCTCACGCACCATCTTCACAAGCAAATCAAGCACCGCCGAGGCCGAGGCGGCATCCAGGTTTCCGGTGGGTTCATCCGCCAGGATCAGGTCCGGCTCCAGCACCAAGGCCCGCGCCACCGCCACCCGCTGCTGCTCCCCACCGGAAAGCTCCGCCGGCAGGTGGTCACGCCGCAACGTCATCCCCACTTCATCCAGTAGGTCCTCCCACTTCTCCCCCAGCTGCACCCCCGCCAGCATGGCAGGCAGGCGAACGTTCTCCTCCACGGTGAGCTCCGGAATCAGGTGGTAGGACTGGAACACAAATCCCACGGCTTGGCGGCGCCAGATCGCCCATCGGGACCGGTCCCAACCGCGGGTGCTTTCGCCCTTCCACAACATTTCCCCGCGGTCGGGGGATTCCAAGCCCCCCGAGAGGTGTAGCAACGTGGATTTCCCGGCGCCGGAAGGTCCGCACACCGGCCGACACTCGCCGGTGGCCAGCTGGAAATCGATTCCATGGAGAATTTCCAAAGGCTCCCGGCCCTTGAGCTGATAGCTCTTGTGCAGGTCCCGGACTTCCAAAAGGGGGGCGCTCATGACCGTTTCAGGTTCGCGGCGGGTTCCGTGCGCGCGGCCGCCAGAGCGGGAACCAAGGCCGCCAGGACGCTCAAGGCCAAGCCAGCGGCGGCCACCCCCAAAAACACCCCCGCATCATATTTCACCGGCAGGGAGGAAAAATGATAGATTTCGGGAGGAAAAAGCTCCTGCCCGGTCGCCTTGGCAATCAGGTCGGCGATCGTGTTGCGGTTGGCCAGAGTCAGCCCGGCTCCCATCACCCCGACCACGGAACCAAGCACTCCCACCACCACGCCATAAAGCGTGAAGACGGTGGCGATCTGACCCGGAGTGGCGCCAAGGGCGGCCAAAGTGCCGATGACCCTCGCCCGCTGCACCGTCACGGTGATGAGCGTCCCACTTAGTCCCAGCGCCGCCACCGCCATCACGAAGAACAATAAAAAGCTCATCACCCTGCGTTCCACCGCCACCGCGGCAAACAGCCGTTGATTATGATCCATCCAGGTCAGCACCCGGATGCCAGCCCCGAGTTTGGCCCGCAGCCTTTCCGCAACGGCGGAGGCCTGATCTGGCTGCTCAAGGCGAATGGCAATCCCGTGAACCGATCCCGTCACCGCGTAAATCTCCTGGGCCGTAGCCAGGTCGGTCAGCAGATAGTCGGCGTCGTAGTCATGCATGCCGGTTTTAAAAATCCCGGCCACGCGAAAGGTGCGCGGCAGGGGAATTTTTCTGGCTGCAGTGGGACTGTTGGTCCGGGCCATCAAATCCTTGAACTGCTGAGGCCCAAGAAGATTCACTTCCGCCCCCACCTCCGCACGGTTGGCCCGGGCCCATTCGGAACCCACCACCAGATGATCCGGGTCTGGTTGCCAGGCACCGTCGATCAGACACTCCTTCAGAGGCACCACCGTCTCGGCGGTGGCCAAGTCCCAACCCTTGATCCGCGGCGTCGAAATTCGGCCCCGGGTGTCCGCCAAGACCGGGCCAACCACCGAAGGACTGACTCCGACCACGCCGGGTTCGGCACGAATCAGATCCATGAGCCGATCCGGTTCCGGCAAAGGCCCCTGCCCGGCGACCGTCAGGTGGGATTGAAACCCGATCACCTTGCGGGTGAGCTCCTCCTCAAATCCCCGCATCACGCACTGAACCACAATTAGCACCAAGACCCCCGCCACCACCCCCAACCAGCTCAACACCGTGATCACGGAAACAAAACTGCGACCGGGACGCAGGAAGCGGAGGGCGAGAAAAAGTTCCGGCCAGCTTTTCACCCGCTTACCGTGCGGGGAATCCAGCCTCGGCTCAAGCCGCAAGACGGTTTGCCCGTAGGGTAACTTCCCGATATTCTAACCTGTTCATGGCCAACGGACATCAGCTCAAGAAAGCCAAGCGGGTTCTCGATATCGAGATCGCCGGGCTCCAACGGGTGCGACGTCGCCTGGGCGCGTCCTTCCTCAAGGCCGTCCAACTCATGCGTCAACGCCTGGAAAGTGGCGGGAAAATCATCGTCACCGGCATCGGAAAGTCGGGCCATATCGGTCACAAGATCGCCGCCACGTTCGCCAGCACCGGAACCACTTCGGTGGCGCTGGATCCGGTCGACGCCGCCCATGGCGACTTGGGAGTGGTCTCCCCCAAGGATCTGGTCATCGTCCTAAGCTACAGCGGCAACACCGATGAGCTGCTCCGCGTGGTGCCCCTGCTCAAACGGCTCGGCACGCCCATCATCGGCATCACCGGGAATCTTCGCTCCCCGTTGGCCAAACAGGCCGATGTCACGCTCGATGTCTCGGTGGACCAGGAAGCTTGTCCCCTCAATCTCGCCCCCACCTCCAGTACCACCGCCATGCTGGCGATGGGCGACGCCATCGCCATGGTCCTCTTGGAGAGTCGGGGATTCCGTCGGGAAGATTTCGCACGCCTTCATCCCGCCGGCACCATCGGCCGCAACCTGCTCATGAAGGTCAGCGAGATCATGCGCCCACGTTCCGCCATGCCGATCTGCAAACCCGAGAATTCGGTGGCCAAGGCCCTCTCCCAGATCACCGAAAAGCGTTGTGGCGCGGCCGTGGTCGTGGATCCGCGCGGCAAGCTCCTCGGAATCTATACCCACGGTGATTTTGCCCGCGGCTTCCAGAAGGATCCGGAGATCGGGAAACGCCCCCTTCGCAGCGTCATGACCAAAAACCCCGTGACTATCTCCGTTGACAGTCTGGCCGCCAAGGCCTTGCATGTCTTTGAAACCCACCGCATCGAGGACTTGATCGTTTTGGATGCGGCCCGCCGCCCGGTTGGGCTGGTGGATTCCCAGGATCTGGCCCGCTTCAGGCTCTACTGATCGGTCCGCAACGCAGGAGAATCATCGTCATGGCAGTCATCGCAAACGACCTTCGCCGCGGCATGGCCGTCACGAAGGACGGGGACATCTACGTCGTCCTCAACACCACCCACCGTACCCCGGGCAACAAGCGCGCTTTCGTCCAGGCCACCTTCCGCTCCCTCCGCTCCGGACTTTCCTCAGACCACCGGCTCGCGTCGGACGAACGGCTTGAGACTGTCAATGTCTCCCGGGAAAAGTGGGAGTTCAGCTATCAGGACCCTACCGGCTTTACCTTCATGAATCCGGAAAATTACGAAAACATCACCCTGCCCCCTGAACTGGTGGAAGAGGCCAAGGACTTCATCTCGGAAAACACCGTCTGCGAAATCCTCTTCATCGAGGGTAAGGCCGTTTCCGTCGAGCCCCCGGCCAGCGTCACCCTCAAGGTCACGGAATCTCCCGAAGGCGTCCGCGGAGACTCCGCCAACAACGTCATGAAAATGGCGAAGCTGGAGACCGGGATTCAGCTGCAGGTTCCCCTCTTCATCAAGGAGGGGGAAATGATCAAGGTCGACACCCGCGAACGAAAATACATGGGCCGGGCCTAGCCCGGCCGGCCGTTACCCCCCAAACGTCAGATTCTTCACCCGCTCTGCGCCGCAGGCGTTGAGCACGTCCACCACCCGTTGATAAGGGGCCCGATCATTGGGCCGGATGATCACCGACTGTTCGGAGAACGCCTCAATCAGGGCCTTGAGCCGCGCCCGCAGCCTCGGCATCTCGCGGTCTTCCCGACTGTCCACCGGGGTGTCGTTGAAGGTCACCACGCCATCTGGGGCGACCCGGATGGTGACCGGCGTTTTGGCGGTGGTCGAAGGCTGGCCACTGCCGGGCACCGACACGCCGAGCTCCGCCTCCTTCACCTGTTGGCCGGCCATCACCATAAAAAACATCAACAGCACGAACATCACGTCCAGCATCGGTGCGATCTGTAGGCCAAACTCCCCTTCGCCTCCTCCACCGCCGCCGGCCATAACCTAACCCTTCCCCCCTTTGGTGGTGGCAAACACCACGTTACCGACTCCGGCGGCGGCCGCCGCCTTCAACACCACCTTGGTTTTTTCCCAGCCCAGATCCTTGTCCGCCCGGACCAACACCCGGTAGCTGGCATTGGGATCCAGTTTTTTTAGACTGTCGAAATCCCTTTTGATCATGTTGGCCAAGGCGGCTTCGTCCAAATTGGTGCGGCCCTGCGCCTCCACTCCCCCCATTTTGTTGATGTTGATCGTGAACTGGCCCTGTCCCTTTTCCCGGTCCTTGGCCTCCTGCGCATCCGGCAAGGTGAGGTCGGCGATCTGGCTTTTCACCTCGGTAGTGGTCGTGGCGGTGAAAAACATGAGTAACACCAAAAGGACGTCGACCATCGGGGCCACCTGAAATTCCGGCTCCTCCTCGCCCCCCGAGGCGTGAACGCTGAACTTTTTTCCGTGGCCGGCCATGGCCCCGAGTCCCTTGGCTAGGCCGCGGCGGGGGCGGGCATGCCGGCAGCCGCTCCGGTCCCTTCCGAAAGATAGTCCTGAACCCGGTATCCGGTGAGTTGCTCAAACGGCACATCCTCGAACAAATGGCCGATTTGCTGTTCCACCGTCACGGTCACCGTCTGCACCCGGTTCCGGAACACGTAGTACAATACGAAACCCGGAATGGCCACGAAGAGTCCGAAGGCGGTGGCAAAAAGCACTTCCGAGATGTTGGCGGAAAGCTTGCTGGGATCCGCCGCCCCGGAGGAACCCAGGGTCTTAAAGGCCTTCATCATGCCGATGACCGTACCGGTCAAACCCACCATGGGACTGACCACCCCGATCACGGAGAGATAGTTGATGTTGGATTTCAGGTCGTTGATTTCCTTGGCGGTGACTTCCCCCATGGCTTTTTCCGCGGCATCCCGGCCGCGTCCGAGGCGCTCCACTCCGGCCTGAACGATCCGGGAAAGGTAGCAGGGGTTGGCCGTGCAGATTTGCACCGCTTGGGGATAGTTTCCGGAAACAAAAGAATCCTTTAGCTGGGCATACACCGCCGGCGGAGCCAGCCGCGCCACGCGGATTTTGATCACCGCCTCGATCGCATAAGCCATGATCAGAATGGAGGCAGCCAGAAGGAGCCAGGAGACGGCCCCACCCATCAGGAACAAGTCCCAGAAAGTCTCGCCGTGAGCCCCACCTTCGGCGGCCATCGCCACGCCGGGAAGGATCATCATCAGGGCCAGAAGCAGACGCAGGGGAACAAGCATGACTGGTTTTATACTCGCGGTCTTAATCAGTGACTAGGTCTTTGTTGGCCTGACGCAAGGCCTCGGCTTTTTTGGCGGAACGAAGCCCCAGGGAAGGCGGATCAGGATAAAGAATGCTCACCCGCAAATAGTCCTCGAGGGCCTTTTTTTCGTCCCCTTTCTTTTCCAAGGCTTCCCCCCGGGCAAAATAAAATTCCGCCAACGCCTCCCGATCCGCCCGCAGGGGGCGCAGGCTTTCCTTCAGATCCTTTTCCAGGGCCTGGAGCTTGGCGAGCAAACCCGCGGCGTCTTTCCCGGAGGTCGCCACCGCCAACCCAACTTCAGCGCGCAAGGCCGCCGGGCCGGAGGGATAGGCTTTTTTCATCCGCCCATACAGCGACTCGGCATCCGCCACCCGCCCGAGCGCCAGGTAGGCTTGCCCCAGTCCCCCCGCACATTCCAGAACCCACGGATTATCCACCCCCAAAAACTGGTTCACGGGTTCCCGCCACTTGGCAACCACGTCTTCCATTTTTCCGTCTTCCAAAGCTTTGCGCCCCTCGGCGACTCCCGGTCGTTCCTGCAAGGTCACCTCCGCGAGGTCCGCCTGCGCGTAGCTCAGGGTGCCTTGATCGAACTTGAAGGTCAGCGACTGCGTCACCTCATCAAATTTTACGGCGGTGCCGGACTTGATTTCCCCGCTTTTCAGGCGGATCTGGTCTTGGGCCTGAACCACGGCCGCCCATCCCAACCAAAGTGCCAAGAGGAGACGGATAGGCATGGAAGGGATTTTGGTCTTTCCTCCCACCCCCCCGACAAGCCAAAAAGCCTCATGATCACGTTCCTGCATGACAAGATGAAGGGCCTTCTTTTGGTCCTTTTGGCGGTGATCGCCATCTCTTTCATTTTTTTCGGCAACTGGACCCCCTCGGGGGCGGTGGATCCCGCTTCCGGTAAAATGGGCCGCATTGGGGGCCACACCCTCACCTTCAACGAACTGGTCGCCGCCCAACGCCAAACCCTCCTTGAAATTACTTTGGAGACCGGGCGGATTCCCTCGGATAACGACCGCCTCATCGCCATCCAGACCTGGGTCCGCCTTCTCCAAAACCAGGCAGCGGAAAATGCCGGGATCCAGCCCCAGCCAGATCAGCTCCTCGCCTCCATCCGCAACAATCCTCTTTTCCTCAAGGATGGCGCCTACGACCCAGAGCTTTTCCAGCGCTTCTCCGCCAATTTTCTCTCGCCGCAGGGATTCACCGGCGAACGCTTCAACGAGGCCATTTTTGACGAGGTCCGCACCCGGCAATTGTTGGGAGCCCTCAGCTCCACCGCGGCGGTTTTCCCTGGCGAAGCAGAAACGCGGCTCGATCGCCTCTTTGGACCGGTCGAGGTCCAGGTTCTCCGCTGGGAGGCCGCCAAGATGACCCCGCCGGAGCCCTCTCCCCAAGACCTCGAATCCTTCCACAAAAATAACGAGCAGGCTTTCGTCGTTCCCGCCCGGGCCACCGTGGAATTTGTGGAATTCACTGCCGCCGGCACGGATGAGGAAGCCCGGAAAAAAGCCGGGGAAGCCGCCTTCGCTTTTACCTCCCGTATCGTGACTGGGAAAC
>OGVP01000130.1_pt1 | contig 11281 bp, 13 predicted proteins | sample 1575791 | NCBI WGS metagenome assembly OGVP01 (sample SAMN07581537, study PRJEB24739) | freshwater metagenome
TCTCTGCGCCTCTGCGGTAAACCTTTTTCACCGCTGAGACGCCGAGGCCGCAGAGATTTTTCCGCTTTTTGAATTTCCAATTCCCAAACATTCCACTTCCCGCCTTTCACCTGTCCCAAACGAAGCCTCCCCATCTCCCATCTTCCGGCTGTGGACGTCGCTCACGGTTTTTTAGATTAAGTTTATGTTGAGGTGGAGGTTGGTTTGTCTGCCCGCAAACTTACCCATGCATGGGCTGGAATAGTTCCATCACTCGTTTTTGAATCGCTGCCGTCACGGTAGCTTTCATTTTACCCTTTTCCTGAAGCAGAATCTTGCGGTGGGCCGTAAACAATTTTCCCGGCCGTGCGTAACTCGTCACCCTCAAACCTCCCGAGGCGAAGTCACTGCTCTTGATTTCGAAGGCTAAAAAACAAAATACAGGAGATCCTGATGAAGTGGGGAGTTCAATAACCAATGGTGATTTCATAAAATTAAAGATACAAAACAATACGGGAATACAGGCGTATATTCCCGATTTTATATATACGGATACAGATATTATTACATATGTATCACTTAATAAAATAATAGAATATATAAACATTATTTATATTTCTAAAGAAAACAATTTTGGAGGATTTAACTATTATATGCCGGAAGATGCCATAAAAAAACTCAATAAAATCGAAGCACAATCCGCAAACCCGTATGTTGTAATAAATAATTATAGTCCATCGGATTATGAAAAACTTGTGCTTAAATCAAAATCTTCACCCAATCGGTTTTATATAGCCACATCTAAAATTGCAGAATTTGAGGGTGAGATGCGACTTGATAAACAAGATAATCCACACCATACAAAATCTACTATATTACAATTATTAAAAAAAATTTGTGGACTTATAAATGAATCAGTTGGATTTTGTGTTGATTTACAGGTAATTCCATATGGTGCAGGTGGTAATACCGATAAATATGGGTATGAAATAACTGACAGAAAAACTGTAATTCAAAAAAAAATAACCCCAACCCTTTTAAATATTTTAGATAAAAAATGCATTGTTAGAAGTATAAATGTTCAATCAACAACTGATTCGGAAATGGCAGCAATTGCACAGGCAGGCGCTCAGGGTGATGGTGGTAAAATTGGAATAATGCGGAAAAAACTATTTGAATGTAGTAATACAACAAAAGAAACTAACAATCAGAGTTTATCACAAATTCAACTAAGAACTTCTACGATAGCAGGTAATAACGATACTCCTCCCTATTTACAATCGGGACAAATAGACTTGCAGAACAATCTTAAAGCGGTAACTACTGCAATAGCAAACGCACCAGGGGGCTTTATTGGTGCTAAGATGAGAGGCTTTAAAGCAGAGCCTTACAAAGATGCCGATTTAATAGAAATTTTAATGACAGATGTTAAAAACCATTGGGCTAATAATCCCGGAAAAGTAAGTGGTTATTCATATGGTGTTACTTGTACCGTTACTGTTGATGGAAACCCAAAGTTTTTATTTGGAAATATATTTACGGTATCAGGTTTACCTTCAATGCTTCGTAAAAATAATGTATATTTTGTTGTATTGAAGCAGGGGCATAAATTTGATAATGGTGATTGGACAATGGATATAGAAGGTCAAATGATGTTTGATTAAAGTATAATTATTATGCCACGAAAAAAACTATATTATTTAAAAGGGGATAAAGTATCCGATAGATCAAAATCTAAACAATGGATGTTAGAAGATGGTACTGAATATATTGGTGCTTATCATAGGTATAAAAGTACGGGGGAGGTTTATACTGAAACAAAATATAGAGAGGGAATATCACAACCTCTTATACCATATAGAAATTTAAGTGATATAAAAAATAAAAATGTAGAAAATTATAATATTTTAACAAATAATACGTTTGTTAGTAATTACATAGATCCAATTCCATTTACACCCCGCCCAACTGAATCGGATTATGCGGTTGGATTTATAGAAAGATTTATAATTTGTAAGTTTAATTCCCCATTACAATTGGTAGAAGTTTCCCCAAAAATATTCCCAAATATTGACCCAGTGTTATATATTAAGCAAACCTTTGAGTGGAGAATTGCAAAGCTTAGATATGTAGATGTTCAATCAGTTATTGATACAAATAGAAAAACTCTTTCATTTATAAAGCAATCCATACCCAACATAGAAAGATATTACACCAATTTAGCAGAATTTTCAAAGTAAAAATTTAACATAAATTTAATATTAAAAGTTTGGAAGTTTGGGGATTTATACCTATCTTTACTATGTAATAAAAATGATAGATATGAAACTAACAGGTCCCGAAAAAGTTCTTTGGAAAGCAACTTATGAATTTCAATTAAGGTGTGGGACATCCGAAGAAATTGCCAAAATGGAAGCTGATGCTAAGATTATGAACAAACGAAAGCTTGTAAAAAAATTAACTTATAAATTCTAAAACCTATGTACACTCTCGGTTTCGCCAACAAATTTTACACCTTATGGGATGTTCAGGAATCCCCTGTTTACATCACCGATGCCTATGGTAATCACCACCTATCTCGTGTTGATACTCAATATTATTATTTGAAAAACGTTTCATTTGATAAAGATGTGGCAATGGCCAAATACCCCAATACACCTTTGGATGAGGATTTGCGTGGTAAGACTCGTGATTTTCAACGTACTGGTAATGACGAACGTACTACCGATATTGTGTGGTTTGGTAAGTATAACGGCCAACTATTGACCGAAATTGCTGATAAGGACTTTAATTACATACTATGGCTGCACGGAAATTGTGCCAAATACGTTAATGCTATTGAGGCACTGCCGCAATATCAAAAGCATATTGCAGACATTGCAGATGAACGTGCATCAACGTTATCCAAATCATTCCAATGGCAGCAGGGTATTCCTATAAATATCATCGGTAAGAGCAATGGTTATAACGTGGCAGATTGGGAAGAGGCAGGTGAAGATGGTTCACGTTATTGTTGGTTCAAAGCAGAGCTACCTAATGGTGAACCTGTTAGTATCAAAGTTGCTGATTGTAGGTTGGTTGGTGGTATGTACCCTTATGTAATGCCAGTAATCAATGGTAGGGCGATGAAGACCAAAAACAAAGCCTTTACTATTACCCCTACAACTTTTAAAAGTAGTGTATATGGCACAACTGGTAACTACACCATAGAACACTTTATTACCCTTTAACCCCAAACATATGAAAAAGTATTGGAAAAAATTTAAAGTTCCTTTTTACAGTGAACTTTTGTTTGTCAAAAAAATGGTTAATCTTGGCTACAAAGTTACAAAAGTAGAGGGTGGGGTGTTCAATTCAGTTTATCGTGTATCGGGTTATACAATTGATGTACCTTATTTGTAATTTTGATTATTCTTTCGTATATTAGTTAAATGATTTTTAACGAAATTCCCCGTACCCTATCTTTGGATAGGGTTTTGGTGTATCCAATATATAGTTCTTTGAGCAAACACCCTGCTCAAACGGAATTATCATCCCTTTTTATTTCGGATGGGGAGGTGGATGTGTGTATAAATTTCCGAAATTTGGATATTGATAAGTTTGGGGGTGAGTTAGACCTGAATAAATTTAATGAGGTGTTTGTGGTGGATTTAAAATCATTTTTATATCACTACAATACCCACAACTTATACGATTTACAAGCACAATTGTTTCATCTTGGGATGGATTGGGAGGTAGATGAATTACGAATATATTCTATATTTAGACGAAGGGGTGTACCAAAAAGTGGTGATTTAATACCTATACTAAAACACTATGAAGGGTTTAGTGATTGGAAAAAATTATTTAATAGTATTAGGAACAACCCACCACATAAATTTTCAACCCTATATCCGCATTCTTTATACAACATAGAAAAGTGGGGTATAAATACTAAAAGTGGTATTGAATATACAAAGTATAACTTTCTTACATCCACATCCCGTCCTTCCAATGCGTTCAATGGTATTAACTATGCTGCACTTAAAAAGGGTGATGATACCCGAAGCAGATTTATATCCCGATTTGATAATGGTAAGTTGTTCAGTTTTGATTATGATGGCTACCACATTCGTTTAATTGCTGAGTTGATAGGAGAACCCATACCAGTCGATATATCCGCTCACAATTGGTTAGGTCAACAATACGGAGTGCCTATGGAGCAAGCAAAACCTATAACTTTTAGGCAGTTGTATGGTGGGGTGCAGGATGAGTATAAACATATACCATTTTATGGTTCGGTTTCCGCAATGATTGATAGGTTATGGGATGATTTTTCGTTTAATTTTGGGATTAAGACCCCTATATTTAAGAGAATTATCCGAAAATCCGATGAAATGAACAAAAATAAATTATTTAATTACTTATTACAATCATTAGAAACGGAAAGAAACATACTTATTATAGATAAACTCTCAAAACAATTAGGAGAGTACAAATCAGTACCCGTACTTTATACTTATGACTCAATCTTATTTGATGTATTGGATGATGAAATAGATACATTTCCCAAAAAGGTAAAAGAGATTATAGAGTTTGGTGGTTATCCTGTAAAGGTTGAAGTTGGGGATGATTATAAAAATATGTTTAGTATATAATAAAGATATTTATACTTATGAAGAATAGTTTTATTGAAGAAATTTTATATAGAGCATGGGTTGAAATAGGAACTGACCTTATCAACATAAATGAACCAAGAGTTATAACGCACATTTGCGAAATTGCATCTGATTTATATGGGAAAGAAGTGGGTGAGTATTTATACACTCAGTTATCAGAGCAAGGAACACCACCAAAACCACCAACAAACCCACCTGCTCAACCCGATGGTGAGGAAGATAAACCTGAAAAGGATATAGAGGCAATTGAGTTTGGTATGATGACCGCTGCTGAAAAAGAAGAATACCTGAAAAAGAAAAAGATGGGGTTGGAGGAAGATACTTGGGTTAAGAATAAAAAATCAGGTTCAGTATATACCGTTAAAAAACACAATCCCGAAACGCAAGATATTGCAAGCGAAGAAGATATTGAAAAGGCCCAAAAGGAAAAGCAAGATAAACCACAGGGTGAAATAAAAAAATTCTCATCAGCTGCTATAAAATCCGAACAGGCTAAATTGGATAAGGTTGATGAGTTATTAGTCGGTCAAGATGAAAATACTTTACAACGAGCTCAAATTCTAAAACAAAATTGGAATCAATTTATAAATGCAAAAACCCGAGAAGAACGGATTCAGGCGGTTCGTGAATTGGTTGATAATAACTTGATTGAAGGGCATATTGGTGGTAAAAAAATCTATCTATCATCAAATACTGTATTACCTTACAAACATCTTACCGGTGCAGGTGGGACATCCATAAGCGAAGAGATGAATAAAATTATTCAAGAAGAAAATATTGATGTTACTATGCGGGGTAGTTCTAAAGATAGAGCTTTGGCTGATATGAGTGGTAAACATAACGAAGCTGGTGTAGTTGCATATTTATTTCCATCCAATGAAAATCAAAAAGCATATCAAGCTACTCAACAAACTTTAAAAGATTTGGGCGGTGATGAAGTCAAATTTGATGAAATAAATAAAAAAGCAGCTGACATAATGAAAACATCTTTACCAGAAGGTTCACAAATTACTGGCGCTCAACAAGTTGGAGGTTTAGGTAAAAATGCATTAGCTAAATTGGGTATTAACCCAAAAATAGATCCAACCGATTTGATTATTTATTATAAAGATAAAGATGGAAATGATCAAATTATGAAGGTTTCTGCAAAAACATATACCGACCCCAAAAACATCACAATGAAAAACTCTGGTGTTAATAATGCTGGAGCCACGTACTTGGGTAAAACTGGTGAAGAACTTGATGCTAAAGTTGGTGAATTAAGAAAGAAATACGCTTGGAATGATAGCATGTCAGAGCAAGAAAAAGCAGAACAAAAGAAAAACCTAAAACAAGCATATCTTAGTGAGTTTGCATCTAAAATGGAAGAATTATCAAAAACCGAAGAAGGACAGCAAAAACTAATTGATATGTGGAAAAATGTTCACGGTTGTGGTCACAATGTTCACACACAAATAATTAATAAAAAGACGGGCAATGTTCAAATGAAATCACCAGAACACTATTGTAACCCAACCCCACCATTTAAGGTAAAGTTTGATGGTGTTAAACTTGTAATTAATATGGGGAATAAAGATGATTCGTTTTTACAAGTAGATATGAAAACTGAAGATGCGGATTCGCCTAAACTACTATTTAGGCACAGAATAAAATAATTACGGAGATATGAGTGAAAACACAATTATTAATAACCTTTACAAAAGACCATTTATATGATAGTGATGTATCCGCTATAAAAACCGGATTTACATTATTTAGTAAAAAAATATTTGTATTGACATTAGAAAACTCAGATGAATTGGTTATTAGTTACAATATCATGCCCACACATACCTCAAAATTTTTACCAAATACAATAATGGTTCATAGAAAAAGAGAAACAAATACATTATATACTATAAACGCCTTAAATAGACTTATTCAAAAATTGAATGGTGGTATTTTGGATAAAAATTATCAATTGAATTGGGAAGATTATAAAAATGGAGTTTTATTAACAAGCGATGCTGGTTTTAAATTCTTAAAAACAACTATTTATAAAGTAGTAACTGCGGAATAAAAAAATAATAAATATTGGAAAAATATTTGGAATTGTCAACCAAATGTTGTATATTAGTGACTATAATTTTTGTTTAACTATTAAAAAATGGAGTAATTATGGGAATTGACTTAAACGCAATCCGAAATCGTTTGAATACACTTCAAACAAAAGTTCAAAAGACTGATACCTTATGGAAACCAAATCCAGGTAAGCAGCAAATTAGATTAGTGCCGTATGTGCACAACAAAGAAAACCCTTTCATTGAATTGTATTTTCACTTTGATTTTGGTGGAAAAACTATTCTATCACCTGTATCATTTGGTGAGAAAGACCCTATCGTAGAATTTTCAGAGCAATTGAAAGCAACGAAGGATAGGGAAGATTACAACCTCTCTAAAAAACTAACCCCAAAAATGAGAACGTATGTTCCTATTTTGGTAAGGGGTGAGGAATCAGAGGGTGTTAAATTTTGGGGATTTGGTAAGCAGGTTTACCAAGAAATCCTTGCGTTCTTCGCAGACCCAGACTATGGTGATTTGACTGACCCTATGAGTGGTAGAGATATTACCGTAGAGTTCAAATCAGCAGCAGAGGTGGGTAAATCTTATCCTGAAACATTTATTAGGGTAAAACCAAACACATCACCAATGACTGAAGATAAGAATATTGTTCAGTTGGTAAAAAATCAGCCTGATTTAACTACAATCTTCAAGCGATACACTTATGATGAGTTGAAGGGAATGTTGGAGGTTTGGTTGGAAACTGGTGAAGTGAAAGAAGAAACAAAATCAGAACAACCTGCAGTTGTAGAAGCTACACCAACCACAACGAAAGCTGGTTCAGTAAAAGAAGCATTTGACGACCTTTTTAACGATTAATCTATATGAGTAAACCAAAAGTAGATATAGTTCGTGATGAACTATCTACCATACTCGCAGATAATCTTAATAAGAAGTTCAAATCACAACACAAAGTAGCTTATTATTTAGATGGTTCAGAGCAGACACCCACCGATTTAGACGAGTGGGTGTCTACTGGCTCTGAAATGTTAGATTTAGCTATATCAAATCGCCCAAATGGTGGTTTGCCTGTTGGTAGAATTACGGAGATTACGGGGTTGGAAGGTAGTGGTAAATCATTGGTAGCGGCCCATTCGATTGCGGATACGCAAAAGAGGGGTGGGTTAGGTGTGTATATTGATACTGAAAACGCACTTAATCAGGAGTTTTTAGAGGCAATCGGTGTTGATTTAAAAAAGATGTTGTATGTTCCATTAGAAACGGTGGAAGATATTTTTGAAGCAATTGATTCAATAATTGATTCGGTAAGAAAATCCGATAAAAAGAAATTGGTTACTATTGTAGTAGATTCGGTCGCAGGTGCATCAACAAAGGTTGAAATATCAGCGGATTATGACCAGGCCGGATTTGCAACTCAAAAAGCAATCATCATTTCAAAGGCAATGCGTAAAATTACGAACTTAATTGGTAGAGAGCGAATTACTCTTGTTTTTACAAACCAATTAAGAACGAGAATGGGAGTAAGTTTTGGCGATCCGTGGTGTGTCGATCCATTTACTACAAAAATAAAAATTAGATATGAAGTTTAATTTAAATTAATATTTATTAGTGTAGGGGTAAACAACCCCTATACTAATAATTTATTTGGAGCATATTATGAATTTAGCCGAAAATTATTTTGAATTTTCTTATGAGATAAAAAACAATAATATTGTAAAAGTTTCAATAAAATTAAAAAAAACATTAACACCGGCAATAGTATCTAAATCAAATGGTTCTACTTTAAATTGGTATATAGATAAATTTGGAATAGACTTGGGGAATAACTTATATGCGTTTAGAAAACAATATAACTCAATAAATTCAATTGTAAAAAAACTATTACAAACGAATATATCGGAAAATGATAAGTTTTTATTAAAAAAATATATTGAAAAACACAATTTTTTAAAAAAAGAAAGCAATATAAAAAAATATTCAAATGATAGTCTTAAAAAAGAATTTATAAAAAAAATGAATAACCCCATTAGAGTTAAAAAAATAAAAGAAGCTTCAATTAATATGTGGGAAGATTTTAGGTTAAATGACCCGTATAAATATAAAAAAATGCTTTTATCAAAATCTAATAAAAAATATGAAATAAATGGGGTTTTAATGAATTCTATTGAATTTTTGGTTGCTAATTTATTAAATGAATTGAACCTCAAATGGGAATATGAAAAAAAGATTGATGTTGATATGAATACATATATTCCTGATTTTTATTTAATAGATTATAATTCTGTGATAGAATGTTTTGGTGATTTTTGGCATGCAAACCCTATGTTAATGGGTGCAACTGATAAAACGCACAAATACATAACAGCAGCAGATGTTTGGCGTAGAGATGAAATAAAAAAAAATAATTTATTAAAAGTTGTAAATAATGTAATAATTTTATGGGAAAATGATATAAAAAATGATAAAGAAAAATGTATAACAATTATAAAAAAAATATTGTATGGAAAATAAATATATTGAAGAAGAAATAACATTGGCCGAATTTTCGGAAAGATTTTTAGGTAATAATGATTTTAAAACACCGGAAATATATGATGTTGAAAAATTAAACATTGAAGTATTAACTTTAAATTCTGATGGAGATTATGTGTATAAACCCATCAAATCTTTTGTAGTAAAAGATTCGGTAAATAAATATTATACAGATGGTAAAATAAAAGTTTCATCCGAACACGTTTTTGTGGAAACAAATGAACATGGGATGAAATGTAATGTTAAAGCCGACACCCACCCAGAATTTAATTGTGTATTTGAAAATATGCAAGTTGTAGATATTGAAGTTGAGGACGAGCATACATACCTTGCTAATGATAGACTTAATCACAATACCACATCCGGTGGTAAAGCAATCGCATTCCATTCAAGTTGTAGAATTCGTTTGAAGCAGATGGGGCAGTTGAAAGCAAAAGTTGGCGGTATTGACCAGGTTGTTGGTATTAAAACGCGGGCACAAGTTATTAAAAACCGAATGGGCCCACCACTTCGTTCAATAGATTATGATATTTACTTTGATAGTGGTATTGATAATTTGGGTTCGTGGTTGGAGATGATGAAGGCATATAAACTTGCAAATCAAAGTGGTGCTTGGTATAATTGGACGGATAAAGAAACTGGGGAAGAAATAAAGTTTCAGGCGAAGAATTTCCCAGAACTACTCCAAACTCGTGCTGATGTAAAAGAAAAAATCTACAACGAAATTTGTCATTCTTATATCCTTTCTTATAAGGAAGCATCCGATGAAGCGAATACTGACAACATAGAATTATCTGATTTTGATGATTAAGAATTACAAAGAAATGTTGTCTTTATAGTTTATTGGTGGTTTTATTGTAGTTCCCATATTTATATTAAAAGAGAATTATTATGAACGTAGTGGAAGTATATAATCAACTAGTAAACAATCATAAATCAATACCAGAGTTAAGTAAAATTTACCATAAGCGGAGCCAATATATTAGAAATCAATTATATTCCGCTTATGGTAAATCTACTATAAAGTCAATAACTAAATCTATTCAGATTGAGAGAATGGTTAAAACCAATACTGGTGTAAAACGTGGTCCGAGAGACCCTAAAATTGTTGAAAAAATTAGAAAAGCCAATATCGAATCGTGGAAAAATAACGATGAAATGAAAAAGAAATCTCGTGAAAATATGATTAAATATTGTGCGCCTAAAAGTCAAACTGAAAGTGCTAAAGAAAAGCGAGTTATTAGTCGTAAAAAAAATAACGATGAATGGCATACCGATGAAATTAAACGTAAAATTTCAAACTCTGCTAAAGGACGAATTGCATCACATCAAACTCGGGCTAAACAAAGTGTTTCAGCAATTAAACGGGGTGTAAATTTTCCTATTGGTTGGGGACATTCACAAAAAACAAAAGATAAACTTTCAGAAATAACAAAAAAGCAATGGGAAATTGGAATCCATAAACCCACTTTTAAGAGTAAAGGTCATATTGAAGTAGAACATATATTAACTGAATTGGGTTATGATATAGTAAGTGAATATTTTATTAAAGGTAGACCATATGATATATTTGTAAAATCGTTAAATTTGATAATTGAGTATAATGGGACATATTGGCACTATGATAGCAGAGTTTTTGATGAAAACTATTTTGATAAATCTAAAAATAGATATGTAAAAGATGTTTGGGAACACGATAAACATAAAATACAAACCGCTATTAATAGTGGGTATTGTATATTAGTAATATGGCAATTCGATTTTGAATCGCTGGATGATGTAGGTAAAATAAAATTTATAAAAAATAAAATAAGTGAATACAAAATATAGTAAAATGTTAAAAAATTTAAATATAAGCGCCGTCGACTCGAGAAATCTCAATGATAGAGTTCTCATTGTCGACGGCCTTTGACTTAATATGTTTATCAGAGTGTTTGGTGCTGTACCCGCTCTTAATGATGATGGTGAGCATTGTGGTGGTATAACAGGTTTTCTGTTATCCACCGCAGCCACTATTCGTAATTTAAATCCATCGAGGGTAGTTATAGTGT